>LNFM01015046.1_pt1 | contig 18391 bp, 16 predicted proteins | sample 596031 | NCBI WGS metagenome assembly LNFM01 (sample SAMN04254537, study PRJNA301005) | activated carbon metagenome | isolation source: dual media filters at the Ann Arbor, Michigan drinking water treatment plant | place: USA: Ann Arbor | reverse complement strand
CTCCAGCTCCGGCTCGGCCAGCGCGGTCGCGGCCGGCATCGTGCCCGTGGCGCTGGGCACAGACACGGCCGGCTCGGGCCGCGTGCCCGCCGGCCTGCAGAACCTCGTCGGCCTCAAGCCCAGCCTCGGCCTCGTCTCGACGGCGGGCGTCGTGCCGGCCTGCCGCACGCTGGACTGCGTCTCCGTCTTTGCCCTGACCGTCGAGGATGCATGGGCGGTGCTGTCGGTCGCCGCCGGACCCGACGCAGGCGATCCCTGGTCCCGCGCCCTGCCGCTGGGCCGGCCGGGCGCGGTGCCGCCAAAACTGCGGGTCGCCATCCCTCGCCCGGAGGATCTCGATGTCGCTGGCGATGCTGCGGCAGCCGCGAGCTTCGCAGCCGCGGTCGAGCGCGCACAGGCCCTCGGCGCCGAGATCGTTCCGCTCGATATGGCCCCGTTCTACGAGACCGCCCGCCTGCTCTATGAGGGGCCCTGGGTCGCCGAGCGCTACCTGACGATCCGCGACCTTCTGGCGAAGGACCCCGAGGCGATCCTGCCCGTGATCCGCCAGGTCGTCGCCGGCCGGCCCCTGCCCGACGCGGCCGAGACCTTCGCCGCGCGCTACCGCGTCGCCGAACTCGCGCTGGTCGCCAAGGCGGCGATGAAGGGCATCGACGCGCTGATGGTGCCGACAGCGCCGCGCCCGGTGACACTGGCCGAGATGGCGTCCGACCCCGTCGGCGCCAATTCGCTGCTGGGCCGCTACACCAATTTCGTCAACCTGCTCGATCTCTGCGCGCTGGCCATCCCCGCCAGCCTGGCCGCCGACGGTACGTCTGCGGGCGTGACCCTGATCGCCCCGGCGGGGCACGATGCCGTCCTCGCCGGCATCGGACAGGCGCTCCATGCCGCCGCCGGGCTGCCGCTCGGCGCGACCGGCCTGCCTCATCCCGCCGTAACACCCGCGCCGGTTCGGGCAGCTCCCGACGCCATCGAGATCGCCGTCGTCGGCGCGCATCTCTCGGGCATGCCGCTGAACCGCGAACTGACCGACCGGAGCGGCACTTTCCTGCGCGCCACCACGACCACCGCCGACTACCGCCTCTTCGCCCTGCCGGGCGGCCCGCCGGCACGGCCGGGCCTGATCCGTGTCGGGGCCGGCGGCGCCGCGATCGCGCTTGAGGTCTGGTCCCTGCCGCCGGAGGGCTTCGGCCGCTTCGTCTCCGGCATCCCCTCCCCGCTCGGCATCGGCACGCTGGCGCTGGCCGACGGCACGAACGTCAAGGGCTTCCTCTGCGAGACCATCGCCACGGAAGGCGCGCGCGACGTCACGGAGTTCGGCGGCTGGCGTGCCTTCGTGGCGGCGCAGGCAAAGGTGGGGTGACGCAGGGGCGGGACTTCGCCGAACAGCGCGGGCGTGATAAGGTCACCTGTAGTCACCAGAGGAGGCCGCGATGAAGGAAGTCCAGTTGCGGGAGGCGAAGGCGTCCCTCTCCGCTCTCGTCGACCGCGCCGTCGCCGGCGAGCCCGCGCTCATCACCCGGCATGGGCGCAAGGAGGCAGTCGTTTTGTCTTTCGCCGAGTACCAGCGGCTCGCCAACGTGCCGAGCTTTGAGGAACTGCTGGCGGCCTTTCCGGGCGAGCCCGGCGATATTCCCGATCGGGACCGCTATCCGACACGGGAATTCGAGTTCTGATGTACTTGCTCGACACCGACATGCTTTCGGCGTCGGCTCCGACCAAGGCCCAACAACACGACACGTGGCTGGAATGGCAGGCTCGGGCCAAGGGACGGCTTTTTCTGTCCGCAATCACGATCGCTGAGGTCGAGGGCGGCATCTGCGCATGCTTGCGTCGTGGCGCGACCGCCAAAGCACTCCGACTGCGGCAATGGATCGATACGATGGCGCATCTCTACAACGGACGCATCCTGCCGTTCGATCTCAATGTCGCCCATGCCGCGGGGCCGTTGCTCGATCGGGCTCGCGCTCACGGCACGGGTTTCGCCGACGTCGCCATCGCCGCGACGGCGGCGGCACACGGTCTGATCGTCTTGACCGGCAACGAGAGGCACTTCCGCCCCCTCGAGGTCGCCTGCATCAATCCTTTGAGGGAACTGCCGCCGCTGTGAGCCGACCCCTTACCGCGTCTCCGCATAGCTCCTGAACGCATCCCTGACGATGCCGATATGGGCGCGCATCGCCTCCTGCGCACCCGGCTGGTCGCCGCGCAGGATCGCCTGCACGATCAGGTCGTGCTCCCGATAGGAGCCGCCGAGGCGGCCGGTGGCGCGGAACTGCGCCCGCCGGAACGGCGCGACGCGGGTGCGTGTCATCAGCGTCAGCTCGGCGAGATAGCCGTTATGCGAGCCGGCATAGATCGCGGCGTGAAAGGCCTCGTTCTTCTCGTGATAGCTCGCCGGGTCGCCCTCATGGACCAGGAGACGCAGCGCCTCGTGAAGGGCTTCCAGCGCCCGCCGCTCGGGCACGGTCATGTTGCGGGCGGCAAGCCCGGCGCAGAGCGCCTCCAGCTCCGCCATCGCCTCGAACATGTCGTTGAGCTGGCGGGGCGTCGGCAGCGCCACCACCGCGCCGCGATGCGGCCTGACGCTGACCAGCCCCGAGGCGGAGAGCTGGCGGATCGCCTCGCGGACCGGCGTGCGCGACACGCCGAAGCGGGTCGCCAGCTCCTGCTCGTCCAGCGGCGTCCCGGGCTCGAGCTGGCCGGAGACGATCGCATCGGAGAGCTGCAGCCGCAGCGCCTCGGTACGCGTCACCGGCGCCGTGGCGGGCCTTAGCGTTCGGACGGGGGCGGAACCTGGCTGCATGACCCTGTCGCCGACGGAAGGAAGGGCGGGATGAGGAAGGGAGCGCGCGGTCGCCCGGAAGGGCCGCTCACTCGGCGATGGCGCTGACATGAGCGGCGACGACGCGCCAGCCCTCGGGGAACTTGACCCAGGTCTGGCTCTGGCGGCCGATCTTGCCCGCCATGCTCTCGCGCCGGAACAGCGTATTGGCCGTGGCGAAGGCGTCGCCATATGTGGTGATGACGGTGCGCTCGATCGTGCGCTTCAGCCCGGCGGAGGGGCGCGCCGCGCGGAACGCCGCAATCTCGCCGAAGCCGTAGAGATTTTCGCCGATGCCGTAGCGGATCGTCTCGGGCGCATCCTTGAAGCAGGCATCGAGCACCGCGACGTCGTTCTCGTTCAGCGCCTTCTCATAGACCATGAAGGCGGCCTCGACTTCGGCGACGACGGCGGGATCGTTGAGGATCATGGGTTCTCCAAGCTCTTGTCATTCCGGGGCTTCGCGAAAGCGAAGAACCCGGAACCCACGACCGGGTCCTGACGCCTGCGCTCTCACCCGGTCGTGGGTTCCGGGTTCGCGGCTGCGCCACGCCCCGGAATGACATTCGTTTCACGCCGGCGGATGGGGAATCGCCGTCAGCAGTTCCTTGGTATAGTCCGCCTTCGGGTCGCCGAGCACCTCCTCGGCCGTGCCCTGCTCGACGATGGCGCCCGTCTTCATCACGATCACCCGGTCGCAGAGCAGCCGCACGACGTTGAGATCATGCGAAACGAAGAGATAGCTCATCCCGAGCCGCTCCTTCAGCTCCTGCAGCAGGTTGAGCACGACCGCCTGGACGGAGACGTCGAGCGCAGCCGTCGGCTCGTCGAGGATGACGAGATCGGGGTCGAGCGCAATCGCCCGGGCGATGCCGACGCGCGCTTTCTGTCCGCCCGAGAGCTGGTGCGGAAAGCGGTCGATCAGCTCGACCGGCAGCCCGACCAGCCGCGCCAGCTCCTCGCAGCGCGCCCGCAGCGCGTCGCGCCCTGAAATCCCGCCCATCCGCAGGATCGGATCGGCGATGGCGCGCTCGGCCGTGAAGCGCGGATTGAGGCTGTCGGTCGGGTCCTGGAACACCATCTGGATGCGCCGGCGATGCGCGGAGGCCGCGAACTGCTTGGCGGGAATAGCGCCGATATCCGTACCGTCGAACAGGATCGAGCCGCTGGTCTTGTCGATCAGCCGCGTGATCATCATCGAGGTCGTCGACTTGCCGCAGCCGGACTCGCCGACGAGCCCGAGCGTCTCGCCCCTGGCCACGCTGAAGCTGATGCCGTCGACGGCGCGGAAGGGGGCTTTCGGCTCCTCCGCCTTGCCCATCAGCTTCGCGAAGAGCGAGCCGCTCTGCGGCCGCGGATACTCCTTCACGAGGTTCTCGACCCGCATCAGCGGAGCGGCATCCTGCTTCGGCGCAGCCTTCGCAGCCAGCGGCTGTGCGGCCGGTCCCTTCTGCGCCTCCGGCAGCAGGTCGCGCAGGCTCATGCCGATGCGCGGCGTCGCCTGCATCAGCTTGCGGGTATAGGCGTGCTGGGGATTGCGGAAGATCTCGCTGGCCTGGGCCGTCTCGACGACGTTACCCTTCTCCATCACCACGACCTTGTCGCAATAGGCCGCCGCCAGCCCGAGATCATGGGTGATCAGGATCGTCGACATGCCGCGCTCGCGCGTGAGCTCGACGATCAGGTCCATCACCGCCTTCTGGGTGGTGACGTCGAGGCCCGTCGTCGGCTCGTCGGCGATCAGGAGCTGCGGCTGGCAGGCGAGCGCCAGCGCGATCACGACGCGCTGGCACATGCCGCCCGACAGCTCGAACGGATAGGCGTCGTAGCGCTCCTCCGGCCGCGCGATCCTGACCTTGGCCAGCGCCTCGATCGCCTTTTCCCTCGCCGTCGCCCGCGTCGCCTGGACATGCTCGAGCAGCACGTCCTCGATCTGCTTGCCGACCTTGCGGATCGGGTTCAGCGCCGCGCGCGGGTTCTGGAAGATCATCGAGATCTCGCGCCCGCGGATGTCGCGCATCTGCGCCTCGCTGGCAGCCACGAGGTCGACGCCGGAAAACGAGATCGACCCCTCCGCGACCTTGCCGGCCCGGTCGAGGATCCGCACCACGGCATAGGAGGTCACCGACTTCCCGGAGCCGGATTCGCCGACGATCGCCACCGTCTCGCCCTTGGCGACGCTGACGTCGATCGCCTTGACCGCCTGCACCGTGCCCCGGCGCGTGGCGAACTCGACGGTGAGGTTCTTGATGTCGAGGAGCGGGGGCGAGGTCATCGAATGCTTCCCCTGTCATTCCGGGGCTCGCGCAGCGAGAACCCGGAACCCACGACCGGGTGAGCGCTAGCGATCGAACAGGACGTGCCCCTGCCCGTGGGTTCCGGGTTCGCGGCTTCGCCGCGCCCCGGAATGACAGCGGTGGTTCCGCTCATCCTCAATTCCTCCGCTGCGGATCGACGAGGTCGCGCACGCCGTCGCCGAGCAGGTTGAAGCAGAACACAGCGGTCATCAGCGCCAGCCCCGGGAAGAAGGCGATCCACCATTCGCCCGAGACGATGAAGCTCGCGCCCTCGGCGACCATGATCCCCCATTCCGGGGTGGGCGGGCGCACGCCGAGCCCGATGAAGGAGAGGCCTGCCGCGTTCAGGATGGCGTAGCCCATCGTCAGCGACATCTGCACCGCCATGATCGGCATGATGTTGGGCACGATCTGCGTCAGCAGCAGCCGCCAGTCCGAATTGCCCGAAAGCCGCGCCGCCTGCACGAAGCCGGCCTCGCGGCGGACATTCGCCTCGGCGCGGGCGACGCGGGCATAGAGCGGGAAATTGATGATCGCGGTGGCGATGACGATGTTGGTGACGCTGTTGCCGAGCGCCGCCACGATGCCCATCGCCAGCACGAAGAGCGGGAAGGCCATGATCGTGTCGGCGAGGCGCCCGACGACCTTGTCGACCCAGCCGCCATAGAAGCCGGCCATGACGCCGGCCAGCCCGCCCATCGCGAAGACGAGCGCGACCGAGCAGACCGCGATGGCGAAGTCGAGCCGTGTCGCCACGATCACCCGGCTGAAGATGTCGCGCCCGAGTTGGTCGGTGCCGAACCAGTGGTGTTGCTGGCGAGCGGATCATAGGGGACCAGCGAAGGCCCGAAGATCGCGGCAAACAGGATCAGCGCGAAGAGCCCGAAGGCCAGCCCCGTCACCGGGTTCTCGGAGACGATGTGGCGGGCATGGGCCAGCAGGCTGGTCGAGGGCGGCGCCTCGAAGCGCAGTGCGGGAGCCGCGGCGGGATCGATCTTGGTCATGTCGTTCATGCCCTCAGCCCTCCAGCCGGACGCGGGGATCGATCACGCCGTAGAGCACGTCGATCATCAGGTTCAGCGCGACGTAGAGGATCGCCATCGTCAGCACGAAGCCCTGGATCGGGGCATAGTCGGAGGCGATCAGCGCCTCGACCGCATAGGAGCCGACGCCCGGCCAGGCGAAGACCTTCTCGACCAGCACATTGGCGCCGAGCAGGAAGGAGAACACCATGCCCAGCGTGGTGACGACCGGCAGCATCGCGTTGCGGAAGGCATAGGTGCCGATGACCTTGCGGCTGGAGAGCCCGCTGGCGCGCGCGGTCCGCACGAAATCGGCCCCGAGCACGGCGAGCATCGAGGCCCGCGTCATCCGCGTGATCGGGGCGAGCGAGAAGATCGCCAGCGTGATCGCCGGCAGCGCGATCTGGGCGAGCGCGGCGCGGAAGGTCGCGCCATCCCGCGCCAGCAGCGAATCCACGAGGTAGAGCCCGGTGATGCGGGCGGGCTCCGAGGCGAAGACGTCGAGCCGCCCCAGCGGCGCCGGCGCCCAGCCCAGGATGAAGTAGAACACATAGACCAGCAGCAGCCCGGTGAAGAACACCGGCAGCGACACGCCCGCCGTCGCCACGATGCGGCAGAGATGGTCGATCCAGGAGCCCTGGCGGACGGCGGCGAGCACGCCGAGCGGCAGCGCGACCGACATCGCCAGCAAGAGCCCCGCCAGCGTCAGCTCGGCCGAGGCCGGCAGCCGCTGGGCGAGATCGGCCGTCACCGGCTGGCCGGTGGTCAACGACATGCCGAGATCGCCCTTCACCAGGGCGGTGACATAGGAGACGAACTGCACCGGCAGGGGCTGGTCGAGCCCGAGCTTGCTGCGGATCTCGATGATCGCCTCCGGCGAGGCGGCCGGGCCGGCGAAATAGGCCGCCGTGTCGCCCGGCAGCACCCGCGTCAGCAGGAAGGTGACGATGATGACGCCGATCACCGAGGGGATCGTCGTCATCAGGCGCTGGCCGATCAGGCGAAGCATGGGGTCATCCTCCTGTCGCAGCAGACGTCGTCATTGCGAGCGCAGCGAAGCAATCCAGGCGGGCGAAGCGTGCGCCCGCCCCTGGATTGCTTCGTCGGCTTCGCCGCCTCGCAATGACGGCCAGTGACCATCAGCGTCACACGCCCTTGGTCAGGTAGCGGAAGTCCGGCTCGCGGCAGGGCTGGAACTGATAGCCGCCGATGTTCTTCTGCAGCGCGACGTCATGGGTCGGCTGGTTGATCGGCACCATCGGCACCTCGGCATTGATGAGCTTGATGAAGTCGATGACGTTGGCGTCGTAGGAGGCCTTGTCGGGGGCGAAGCGGGCGGCATCGACGAGCTTGTCCAGCGCCGGGTTCTGATAGGCGGCGATGTTGAAGATCGAGTTGTTGCCGTGCATCGTCCAGAACAGGTAGTAATCGGGATAGTCGAGCCAGCCCGCGAAGCGGTTGAGCACCATCGGGTTGGTCTTCTTGGCGATCTCGGTGCGGAAATTGGCGCCCGGAACCTTGTTGATCTCGACCGTGATCCCGATCTGCGAGAGCGATTCCTTGATCAGGACCGCCATCGGCTCGGCCACGGTCGCGTTGCCGGCGTCGAAATACAGCGTCGTCGAGAACGGGCCGCCGGCCGCATCGACCAGCGCCTTCGCCTTGGCGACGTCGGTCGTGTAGGGGAAGGGTTGCGGCCAGGCGACCTTCGGGCTCGTGCCGCCGGCCATCGAGACGCCGCGGCCGAACAGCGCCGCCTGCATGATCTTCTCGTAAGGCATCACCCAGGCGACGGCCTGGCGCAGGCGCACATCCTTGAACGGGCCGACCTGAGTGTTGAGGTAGCAGCCCCAGACGCCGTTGGGGATCGGCACGCCGACGACGTTGATCTTGCCGGCGTCGAGCAGGTCCTTGAAGTCCTTCGGCGGCAGCCCGTAGGACACGTCGGCATCCCCGCGTTCGATCAGCGCGCGACGGGTCGAGGGCGAGGCGATGTCGCGGGCGATGATGCGGCGCAGCTGCGGCAGCTTTCCGCAGGCCCAGGCGTCGTTGCGGACATAGATCGTCTCGACGCCCGGCTTCCAGCTCTCGACCTTGAAGGCGCCGGAGCCGGCGATGTTGTTCTTCAGGTACTCCTTCGCCCACTGATCGCCGCCGCTGTTGGCGATGGCGAGCTCGGAGTCGAAGACGAACGGAATGGTGACCGCCAGGTTGGGCAGCGTCATCTTGTCCTTGCGCAGGAAGTCGATGCGGAAGGTCTTGTCGTCGACGGCGACGAACTGCTCGGGCTTCTCCAGCGAGCCGGCGTTCATCTGCGTGGTGGCGAAGCCGCCGATCGAGACCGCGCGGTCCATCGACCACTTCACGTCCTTGGCGGTGACCGGCCGGCCGGAATGGAACTTGGCGTCGCGCAGCTTGAAGGTCGCGCTCATGCCGTCGGAGGCGACCTGGTAGCTCTCGGCCAGCTCGCCCTCGAGCTCGCCCATCGCGATGGTGTTGCCGCCGCCGCCCGGGATCGGGACCGGCTTGAAGCGCAGCAGGCGATCATAGCAGTTCAGCGAGACGCCGTTGACCGGCTGCGACGAGCCGATGCCCTGCATGTCCAGGCTGTTGGGCCCGTATTCCTGCACGAGCAGCAGGGTTTCGGCCCGGCTCGGCGCCTGGGCCTGGGCACTGCCCTTGGCCACGAAGGGAGCAGCGAGGCCTGCGGCCAGGGCGGTGCGGCGCGTGATCATCGGGGTCTGTCCTCGGTTGGCAGGCTGGTGAAGGAACGGAACACGCCGGTTCGCTAGCAGGGAGCGTGCCAATTCCGATGGCCTGTGATTCCAAGGGCTTCGGGACGATCACCGCCGTCGCCCTGCCTGCCTTGCATGCCATTGTATGCACGACGGCAGATGATGATGAATTTATGAGCAAAATCGCCACCGCCTCCTGACCGGGCTTAACTGTTCGTTCAGAAGTCGGCTCGGTCGCCTGCGCACCGGCTCACGCCCCCTTGCGTCGCGGCGAATCCGCCTGTGGAGTTGCCTCGCCCGCGACACCGGGCCGGAGTGAAGTGGATGCGCGCGCGTCAGATCGAAGTCTTCCGGATGGTGATGCGCTGCGGCACGCTCACCAGCGCCGCCGAAGCCTTGAACGTCTCGCAGCCGGCGCTCAGCCAGATCCTCCTGCACACCGAGGACGAGCTCGGCTTCAAGCTGTTCCAGAGGGTCAAGGGCCGGCTGATCCCGACCCCGGAGGCCGAGGATCTCTACCCCGAGGTCGAGCGCCTGTTCGGGGACCTCGAGGCCCTGCGCGGCCGCGCCCGCGACCTTCGCCACGGCAAGGCCGGCATCGTCAGGCTCGCCGCCTCCGCCCCGCCTTCGCTTTCGGTCGTGCCGGAGGCGCTGCGCCATTTCCGCAGCGCTCACCCCGCCTTGCGGGTGCTCTCCTATGTCGTGCCGGCCGAGATCATCATGCGCATGCTCGACGACGGCCAGGCCGGACTCGGCGTCGCCATGACCGACGAGCCGATGGCGGGGATCGACACCGAGATCATCGGGCGGACGCGGATGGTCTGCGTCCTGCCCGCGGGCCATGAACTGGCGGAAAAGGCGTCGATCGCCGCCGCCGACCTGCAGGACGAGACGCTGATCTCCTACCGCGCCACCTCCCTGCAGGGGCGGTTGCTGCGCGAGGCCTTCGGCCGCGAGGGGCTGGTTTTCCAGCCGGAAATGGAGATCGACGTCTCGATCATCGGGCTCGCCTTCGTCCAGCAGGGGCTCGGGGTGGCGGTGGTGGACGGTCTCCTGCCCTGGCACAGCTTTCCCGGCCTCGTGACACGGCCCTTCCTGCCCGAGGTCTCGCTGCCGCTGTGCCTGCTGACCAGCGCGCGCCGCCCGCTCTCGCGCAGCCACGATCTCTTGCGCGCCCATCTGCGCACCGCCTGCCGCGAGCTCGGCCTGGCAGCGGCCGATATCGACCATAAGCCTGCCTTATGAAGCGGGGTGGCCTTGCTCTTTGACGGCGAGGCGGGCGCGACCCGACACTGCCGCGCACTCCACGGACAGGCACATCATGAGCTGGCGTATCGGCGTCGACATCGGCGGCACCTTCATCGACTTCTGTGCCCTCGAGACCGGCACCGACCGTGTCGAGACCATCAAGGTCCTGACCACGCCCGACGAACCGGGCAAGGAACTGCTCGACGGGCTGCGCCTGCTGCAGGAGCGCCACGGCATCGCACCCGGGGAGGTCGTCTCTTTCGTTCACGGCACCACGGTCGGAATCAACACCATCATCCAGCGCAAGGGCAGCCGGCTCGCGCTGATCACGACGGCGGGCTTCGAGGACGTCATCGAGCTCGCCCGGCTGCGCATGCCCGAGATGTACTCGCTGTTCTGCGCCAGGCCCGAGCAGCTGATCCCGCGCGACCGCATCCACGGCGTCCGCCAGCGCCAGCTCGCCAGCGGCGAGATCGCCGCGCCGCTCGACACCGACGGGCTCGCCGCCGCCGTGGCCGCCATCCGCGCCAAGGGCGTCGACGGCGTCATCGTCTCCTTCCTCCATGCCTATCGCAATGGTGCCCATGAGGCGCAGGCGAAGGCGCTGATCGCGAAGCTCGCGCCGGAGCTTTTCGTCTTCACCACCAGCGAGGTCTGGCCGGTGATCCGCGAATACGAGCGCACGACCACGGCAATCCTGAACGGTTACGTCCATCCGCGTGTCGCCGGCTACCTGACCGCGCTGGAGGCGGCGCTCGCCTCGCGCGGCGTGCCGGCGGCGCCGATGCTGACCAAGTCGAACGGCGGCATCATGAACGCTCCCACCGGCAAGCGCGCCTGCGTCAACATGCTGCTCTCGGGCACGGCCTCGGGCGTCATCGGCGCGGCCTGGCTGGCCGAGCAGGCCGGCGTCGGCAACGTGCTGACGCTCGACATCGGCGGCACCAGCGCCGACCTCGCGCTCATCATCGACGGTCAGCCGCAATTCGGCACCGGCGAGGTCGTCGGCGACTTCCCGCTTTTCCTGCCCAGCGTATCCGTGACCTCGATCGGCAGCGGCGGCGGCTCGATCGCCTGGGCGGATGATTTCGGCGTGCTCAAGGTCGGCCCCGAGAGCGCCGGCTCGACGCCGGGGCCAGCCTGCTATGGGCGCGGCGGCACCCGCGCCACCGTCACCGACGCCATGGCGGCGAGCGGCTTCCTCGGCCACACCCCCCTCGCCTATGACCAGATCGGCATGGACCGCGCCCGCGCCGACGCGGTGATCGGCGAACTGGCAGGGCGCCTCGGCCAGACGCCCCAGGCCACCGCCGAGGCGATCATCGCGGTCGCGGTCTCCGAGATGTTCGTCGAGGTCAACAAGCTCGTCGCGCGCTACGGCGTCGATCTGCGCGACTTCACGCTGATGCCCTTCGGCGGCGCGGGGCCGATGCTCGGCTGCTTCCTGGCGCGCGAACTCGGCATCCCCCGCGTGCTGGTGCCGCACCGGCCGGGCGTCGTCAGCGCGCTCGGCGGGCTGATCGCCGATGTGAAGGGCGACTTCATCCAGACCGTCTTCGCCGCCGCCGTGCCGGATGCGCTGCCGCTGCTGCGCGCGGCGCTGGCGAGGCTGAAGGCGGACGGGCAGGCCTGGATCCGGCAGGACCAGGGCTTCGACGGCCCCGTGGTCGAAGCCTTGAGCGCCGACATGCGCTATCACGGCCAGTCCTTCGAGATCGAGGTGCCGCTCGAGGAGGCCTGGCTGCGCGACGGCGACCTCGCCGCCATGACGGCCGCCTTCCACAGCCAGCATCTCGCCATCTACGATTTCAACGACGTCGGCGCCGAGGTCCAGATCGTCAATCTGCGCCTGGTCGTCAGCGGTGCGACGCCGCGTCCCCGGCCCGCAGCGGCGGCGGACCAGCCGGCGGCGATGGCGACGCCCGCACGCCGGATCGAGGTCTGGCTCGATGGCGCCACCCGCGAGGTCGATCTCCATCACCGCGATGCCCTGCGCAACGGCCACCGCTTTTCGGGGCCGGCCGTCGTCGCCCAGCAGGACACGACGATCTGCATCCCCGAAGGCTTCGACGCCGAGGTCGATGCCCGCCTCAACCTCCACCTCATCCTGCGCAGCGAGGCCTGATCATGGTCGACAAGATCACCTTGCAGGTTCTGGCGAACCATTGCCGGGCGGCGGCCGAAAACATGGCCTACACGCTCTACCGCACGGCCCACTCGACCTTCGTCAAGGAGACCGAGGACTTCACCGTGATGGTGATGGACAAGACCGGCCGCGTCGTCGCCGTGCCCATGGATCTCGGCGCGACCTGGTATCCGGGCATGAACTACAACCGCGCGATCGACCTCGTCGACGAATACCGGCCCGGCGACATTGCCTTCACCAACGATCCCTATAGCGGCTATCTCGCCACCCATGCGCCCGACACGCATCTGTGGAAGCCGATCTTCCACGAGGGCGAGATCGTCTGCTTCGTCGGCGGCCACGTCCACAACACCGACATGGGCGGCGCCGTGCCGGCCTCGCTCTCCCGCTCGCTCACCGAGATCCACCAGGAGGGCATCCGCTTCCCGCCGATGACCCTGATGCGCGACGGCGCCTTCGACGAGACGATCCTGCGGATCATGACGATGAACGTCCGCAAGCCCGCCCTCAACATGGGCGACCTGAAGGCGCTCGCCGGCGCGCTCAACACCGGCGAGCGCAAGATCCTGGCAATGGTCAAGAAATTCGGCGCGAAGGGCTTCATGGACGGCCTCGACGGGCTGATGGACTATGCCGAGCATCAGGCCCGCGACATCCTGCGCGGGATGCCGGACGGCGAGTACGTCTTCGCCGACTATGCCGACGAGGACGGCGTCGACGGCAATCCCTGCCGCCTGAAGCTGACGCTGACGATCAGGGGCGACGAGGCGATCCTCGATTTCACCGGCTCGGACCCGCAGCTCGGCTCCTCGCTCAATGTGCCCACCGGCTCCGACCCGCGCCACACCCTGCTGCTCGTCGGCGTCTACTACGTCCTCTACACGCTCAACCCGCGGATTCTGCTCAACTCCGGCCTGACCCGGCCCTTCACCTGCATCGCGCCCGAGGGCACGGTGCTGAACCCGACCTTCCCGGCGGCCGTCGGCATGCGCAGCCTGACCTGCGCCAGGCTGCGCAGCCTTGTCTTCGGCGCCTTCAGCCTCGCCGTGCCCGAGCGCATGCCCGCCGCGCCGGCGGGGTCGAGTTCCATCGTCAACGTCATGACCACCGATGAGCGCACCCATCGCAGCGTCATTGCCGCGATCAACCCGGTCGTCGGCGGCGGCGGCGGCATGCCCCATCGCGACGGCACCAACGGCTCGGGCGCGGATGCCGCCTATCTCAAGAACACGCCGATCGAGATCACCGAGACCGAGGTGCCGATCCAGTTCACCCGCTATGGCCTGCTGCCGGATTCGGGCGGCCCCGGCCGCTGGCGCGGCGGGCTCGCCACCGTGATGGAGTTCAAGGTCTTCGCGCCGAACTCGCGCATCACCGTGCGCAACCGCGACCGCTCGATCTTCCGGCCCTGGGGCACGCTCGGTGGCCTGTCGGCCGAAACCTCGAATTTCATCATCAATCCCGGCGCGGCCGGCGAGCGCATCCTCGGCAACACCGACATCGCCATCGCCGAGCCCGGCGACGTCATCCACATCCATTCGCCGGGCGGCGGCGGGCGCGGCTGCCCGCTGGAGCGCGAGCCGGAGCGGGTGCGGCTCGATGTCGAGCGCGGCTATGTCGGGGTGGCGGCTGCCAAGGCGCGCTACGGCGTTGTGATCACGGAGGGCATCGTCGATGCCGAGGCGACGGCGGCCCTGCGCGCGACCCTACGCAAGGACGTCCACACCACCCATTTCCACTTCGGCCCGGAGCGCGACGCCTTCGAGCGCCTCTGGACGGCCCAGAATTACGACGCCCTGACGCGTCTGCTCGCCGCCCTGCCGGTCCATTGGCGCTTCTTCGTCAAGACCAAGCTCTTCGCCGCGATGCGCGAGTCGAAGAATGGCGGCGACGTGGAGGCAGCCTTCACCGCCGTGCGGCGCGACTATCCGCAGGTGCCGGAGGTCGTCTGAGCCGCACCGTCATTGCGAGCGCAGCGAAGCAATCCAGGAGCCGTCGAGCGAACCCGTCTGGATTGCTTCGCTGCGCTCGCAATGACGCGGAAAGGGCTCGCCAGCCTCCCGAGCGTTACGACAGGCTCACCACATCGCCGGCCCGAATCTCCCCAGGCACGACCACATCGCAATAGATCCCGAAATTGCGCTCGTAACGTTTCACGATCGTTCGCAGCAGCTCGACATCGAGCGGCAGCCCCTCCTGTTCGAGGGTGATGAAGCCGCAGCGCCCGCAGGGCTCGCGCCCCTTCAGCACGACGTCGCCGATGCGGATCTCCCGGCCGATCCAGCCCTGTTCCGGCATGGCGTCAGCCTCATCGGGCCAGTCGACGACGAGGCTGGGGCGGAAGCGGCGTTCGTCGATGACGCTCTCGGGATGATCCCGTTCGAGGCTGCGCATCGCCGCCGTGGTGACGACGTGCAGCGGGGCATGCTCGTAGCGCGGCCGGAATCCCTCGCCGGGAACGGGATCGAAGCGCTTCAGCAGCGGCCGGAATCCGAAGATCGCCGTGAGCGCCTCGATCGTTTCCGCATCGTCAGGCGCCGCCCAGCGCTCGCCATCGGCGGAGATGGCCACGCCGTCGCCGGTGAAGCGCGCATGGCCGCGCGGCACCTGGATGAAATGGTTTTCGCGCCCCGGTGAGGCGATCCGCCCCGTCGCCGCATCCAGAAGGCCCCAGATGCGATCGCCGGTGATGCCCGACGGGCCGACCGGCGCCCGCTCCAGCCGCTCCCCGCCCATCGAACTGACCGGATAGCGCCAGAGCGAGGCGACCGATCCCGTCACGGCAGGTCCATGCGCGGGTCCAGTGCGTCGCGCAGCCCGTCGCCGACGAAGTTGAAGCTCGTCACCGCCAGCGTGATCGCAGCGCCGGGGATGATGGCGAGCCAGGGCGCGCTCGTCAGGTAGCTCTGCGCGGCTGGATGCCGTAGCCGAGGAAGGAGATGTAGCTCTCGGCCAGGATCGCATGGGCGACGTTGAGCGTGGCCGCGACCACGATCGGCGCGATCGCGTTGGGCAGGAGCTCGCGCACCATGATGCGCATGTTGCTCGACCCCATCGCCACCGCGGCCTGCGCGAATTCCCGCGTCCGCAGCGAGCGGATCTGCGCCTCGACGACGCGCGCCACCTCCATCCAGGAGGTCATCGCAATCAGCATCACGATCGACGGCACCGAGGGCTGGATCAGCGCCGAGATCGCCAGCAGCAGGAAGATTGTCGGGAAGCACAGCATCGCGTCGACGAAGCGCATCAGCGCCGCGCCGATCACGCCCTCGTAGAAGCCCGCGGCGACGCCGACCGCGATGCCGATGCCCATCGCCAGCACCATCGCGCAGAAGCCGACGGCCAGCGAGATGCGCCCGGCCATCAGCAGGCGGGCCAGAACGTCGCGTCCGAGCGGATCGGTCCCGAGGATATGCGACCCGGAGAAGGGCGGCGCGAAGCGCTGGCGGATGTCGATGAAAGTGTCGCTGTAGGGCAGCAGCATCGGTCCGAAGACGCAGGCGAGCGTCATCAGCACGATCGTCACGGCCCCGAAGACCGCGAGCTTGTGGCGCCGGAAGCGGCGCATGCCGCGGCTGTTCCAGAAGCCCTCCGATCGGACGGGCAGGGCGTCGAAGGTCGGCTCGAGGCTCATCGGCCGCTCCTGGCGATGCGGGGATCAGCGACGCCGTAGAGCAGGTCGGCGAGCAGGCTGCCGAGCAGCACCATCACGGCGGTGAACATCAGGATGCCCATCACCACCGGATAGTCGCGGTAGCTGATCGAATCGAGGAAGAGCCGCCCCATGCCGGGCCAGGTGAACACGGTCTCGGTGACGAGTGCGCCCGACAGCAGCGAGGGCACGTGCAGCCCGGTAATCGTGATCATCGGCAACAGCGCGTTGCGCAGCACATGCGTCATCAGGAACGAAATCCTGGTTGATCACGTCGAGCATCGAGGAGCGCATGTAGCGGCTCCAGACGGCGGTCGAGACCAGCGCCAGCACGATGCAGGGCCCGACCAGATGGTGCAGCCGGTTCAGGAAGGAGCCATCGCCGATGGTGAAACGGTTGCCCGAGGGCAGCCAGCCGAGCCCGACCGAGAAGACATAGATCACGACGAGCCCGAACCAGAAGGTCGGGATCGACAGCGCGATCATCGTGCCGATCGTGGCGATGCTGTCGAACAGCGAATAGCGCTTCACCGCGCCGATGATGCCGATCCAGGCGCCGATCAGCATGGCGAGCAGGGTCGACGAGACCATCAGCTCGAGCGTCGGCCCGAGATGGCCGGCGATGATGTGCAGCACCGGCTGCTGGTCGCGATAGGAGCGCCCCCAGTCGCCGCTCAGCATGCGCCAGAGCCACTCGGCATACTGAACCGGCAGGGGCCGGTTCAGTCCCAGTTGTTCGGCGATCCGGTCGAGATCGGCCTGGGTCATGTCGCCGCCTTCGGCGAATTGCGACATCGGCCCGCCCGGAGCCAGATGCAGGATCGCGAAGCCGATCATCGAGACGATGAACAGCAGCAGGATGGCCTGCATCAGCCTCTGCAAAAGGAACCCGCTCATGGCGAAAACGAACTCATGGCGCGTCGGCCCGGGTGGGTGCGCGTCATGGTCTCAGCGCGCCCAGTACCAGCTGCCCATGTTCCAGGTGTTCTGGCGGGCATTGACGTTGGGCTCGAAGCCGATGAGGCCCTCCTTGTAGCCTTCCACCGGCGCATACTGGAAGATCGGCAGGATCGGCAGCTCCTCGCGCACCAGCTCCTGCAGCTTGAAGTAGATCTCCTTGCGCTTGGCCTGGTCGAAGGTCTCCTGGCCGGCCTTCATCAGCTTGTCGGCGTCGGCGTTCTGCCACTGCATCTGGTTGGCGCCGGCGCCGCTCTTGGCGGGGATCGCGTCCGAGCCGAAGCGGTGCGCGGGATCGGGATCGATCACGGTGCGGAAGGCGGTGCCGACGATCAGCGAGTCGAATTTGGAGCGGGTATAGAAATCGCCCCAGATCACTGCGGCCGGCATGTTGTTGATCGTCATCTTGACGCCGACCTGGGCCCAGTCCTGCATCATCAGCTGCTGGCACTGTTCGCGCAGGGCCGCGCCCGTCGTGGTGGACACCGCGAATTCCAGCGGAACGCCGTTCTTCATGCGCGTGCCCGAGCCGGAGCGCTTCCAGCCGGCGTCGTCGAGGATCTTGTTGGCCAGCTCGAGATCGTAGGTCTGTTTCGGCAGGTTCGGGTTGTAGGCCCAGGATTCCTGCGGCGCGAAGGATTCGGTCGGAATGTGCAGGCCGTAATAGATGATGTCGATGATCGCCTGCTTGTTGATCGAGGCGTAGAGCGCCTGGCGCACCGCCTTTTCCTTCAGGACCGGGTGCTCGAGGTTCGGCATCAGGATCTCGAGCGAGGCGCTCGGGATCTTCATGACCTTGCGACCCGGCAGCTTCACCGCCTCGGCATAGAAATTGGCCGGAATACCCGTGCCGATGATCAGGTCGACCTGCCCGGTGCGGAACTGGGCATAGAGCGCCGTGCGGTCGGGGACATATTTCAGCACGGCGCGCTCGAGATAAGGGCCCTTGCCGTGGAACTTCTCGTTGGCGACGAGCTGGATGTTGTCGCCGGGCGTGCGCGTGCCCCATTTGAACGGGCCGGTGCCCACCGGCGCGCCGTTGAAGGGCGCCGTGTTGGGGTCGGACGCCTTTTCCAGAATGTGCTTGGGCACGATGTAGGTGTTGGAAAGCAGAGCGAGATAGGGCGCATAGGCCTTTTCCATCCGCCAGGAGATCTCCCGCGGCCCGGTGACCTTGATGTCCTTGACCAGCGCATGGCCGACGCGGGTGCGGCTCTTGAAGCCCGGCGCGACGATCAGTTCGAGCGTGTACTTCACGTCCTCGGCGGTGAAGGGCGTGCCGTCATGCCAGGTCACGCCGTCGCGCAGCTTGACCTTCCAGGCCAGGCCGCCCTCCGAGATGCCGCCATTGGCCTCGCTGGGAATCTCGACGGCGAGGTCGGGGATCAGGTTGCCCTGGGGGTCGGCCACCCAGAGCGTGTTGAAGATCTGCATCCAGACCGTCTCGTCGACCTCGATGCCGGGCATCAGCGGGTTGAAGGCGGTCGGCTCCTGCGAGAGGCCGACGACG
>LNFM01006858.1_pt1 | contig 18392 bp, 15 predicted proteins | sample 596031 | NCBI WGS metagenome assembly LNFM01 (sample SAMN04254537, study PRJNA301005) | activated carbon metagenome | isolation source: dual media filters at the Ann Arbor, Michigan drinking water treatment plant | place: USA: Ann Arbor | reverse complement strand
GGGATGAGCGACCCCGCCGGGCGAGAGATCGAGGGCTACCGGATCGACGCCGAGATCGGCCGCGGCGGGCGGGCGGTCGTGCATCGCGCCACACAGCTCGCCCGGCAGCGCACGGTCGCCCTCAAGGTGCTCCCCGCCGACGCGGATGCACGCGCGCGGATCGTCCGGGCGGGCGCCACCGCCGTGGGCATCGATCATCCGCACGTGCTGCCGGTCTACGAGGTCGGCGAGTCGGGCGGGCGGGCGTTCATCGCGATGAAGCTCGTGGACGGCCCCTCGCTCGAGGAGCTGATCCGGGCACCGGGGGGCATCGAGGCGCGGAGGGCCCTGGCGATCCTCGGCCAGGTGGCCGAGGCCCTCGACCATCTGGCCGGACGCGGCGGCGCGCACGGCGACGTGAGGGCGGGCGGCGTGCTGATCGGCCCGGGCGACCACGCCTACCTGAGCGGAGCGGGCATGGGCGCCGCGGGGGACGACGAGGGGGGAGCCCCGCCCGCCCCCGAGCAGGCCCCCGGCGACCCGCCCACCGCGGCCGCCGACCGGTACGCCCTCGCGGCGCTGGCGACGGAGGTCCTCACCGGCGCGCCCGTGTTCGCGCGGTCCGGCCGCGCGGCGGTCCGCGAGGCCCACCTGCACAGGGAGCCCCCGCCCGCCTCGGCGCGCAACCCGGCACTCGGGCCGGCCGTCGACGCCGTGCTGGCACGAGGGCTCGCGAAGTACCCCGGCGCCCGCCACCCGTCCGCGGTGGCGTTCACGGCCGACCTGGACGCAGCGGTCCTCTCGACTCCGGGTGCGGCCGCCTCGCGGCCGGTCGGGGTCGCGCCGGCTCCGCGGCCGGGCACGGCTCCCCCGCCCCCGCCGCCACCGCCGCCCCCTCCGCCTCCGCCCCCACCGCCTCCCGCGCCGGCCCCGGCGCCCCCGGTGGTGCCGCGGCCCGGAGCCGCGGGTGAGGGGCCCCGCTGGCGCGTGCCCGCCATCGTGCTCGGGGTGCTCGCCGCGCTCGCGGTCGTCATCGCGATGGTCTCCGCGGCGGGTGGCGGCGGCGACACGCGCACCGTCACGGAGCTGGTGCTCGGAACGACGGGCGCGCCGTCCCCCACGAGCACGCCCACGGCACCCACGGCACCCACCGCGCCCACCGCGCCCCCGTCGCGCTTCCCTCTCGGCGCCGTCCTGCCGGCGACCCTCGACGGCTGGGAGCTGACCGCCACCGACCCCGGCCTGGTGAACCTGGAGCTGGGACGCGAGGGCGACGTGGAGACGGCGCGGGCGGCGCGCGGCGGCGAGGTGGCCCTCCTGGCGGGCGTGCGTCCCGACGGGGAGGACGGACGCGTCACCGTCGAGCGCCTGCGTGACGATCTCGGGGGCACCTCGGAGGGCCCGGTGCCGCTCGGCCCGGGCATCACGACCGAGGGCATCCTGCAGAGCCAGGGCGGCGTCGCGGCGGTCACATTCGGCGCGCCGGACCGCGCGGTCATCGCCATCGCCCCCACCCGCGAGGGCGCCATCGCCCTCGCCGCCGCCGCCAACGAGGCCCTCGGCCCATAGGCGCCGCGACCGCCCCGCATGAGGGCGCGTTGAGGATCCGGTGTACGGCGGCTTGAACGGGGGTACCGCAGCGGCCTATCATGGCTCGTTCTCACGGGTGCCCACCCGTCACCGCCCGTCGCGCGAGGAGTCGGCATGAGGTCGGTCGCGTGTCCCCGCAGCATCGTGGAGGCCCAGCCCTGATCGCGCTCCTGTTCCCCGGTCAGGGCGCGCAGGAAGTCGGCATGGGCAAGGCCCTCTGCGACGCCTTCCCCACCGCACGGCGCACCTTCGAGGAGGCGAACGACCTCCTCGGGTACGACCTCGCGCGGATCTGCTTCGAGGGGCCCCACGAGGACCTGATGTCGACCAAGCACTGCCAGCCCGCCGTGCTGACCCACTCGGTCGCCGCCTGGCGGGTCGCCCGCGACCACGGCGTCGAGGGCGGGCTCACCATGGGCCACTCGCTCGGCGAGTACTCCGCCCTGGTCGCCTGCGGCAGCCTCTCGTTCGGTGAGGCGCTGCGCCTGGTGGAGGCCCGCGGCGAGGCCACCGAGAACGTCGTCGCCAGCCACCCCGGCCAGATGGCGGCGCTGCTCGGCGCCAGCGACGAGGACGTCGAGGCGCTCTGCCGCGAGGCCGGCGAGGTGTGGCCGGCCAACTACAACTGCCCGGGCCAGATCGTCGCCTCGGGCCTGTCGAAGGGCGTCGACCGCCTCCTCGACCTGGCGCGGGCGCGCGGCATCAAGGCCAAGCTGCTGGACGTGGACGGCGCGTTCCACTCGTCGGTCATGGCTCCCGCCGCCGACAAGCTCCGCGAGACCCTCTCGGGCGTGAAGATCAGCACGCCGTCGCTGCCCTTCCTGTCGGCCACCTCGGCCGCCTTCGAGAAGGGCGAGCGCCTGCGCTCGCTGCTCGCGCAGCAGCTGACCGCGCCGGTGCGGTTCACCCAGACGGTCAAGCTCGCGCTCGACGTCGGCGCCGACAGCTTCGTCGAGTTCGGCCACCGGCGCGTGCTCGTCGGCCTCGTGCGCCGGATCGTGCCGGGCGTGCAGGCCGTCCACCTGGGCGACCCGTCCGACCTCCCGGCCCTCCTGGCGCTCGCCGGGCAGTCGCCAGGTTAGTGCCGGGTCAGGTGGCGGCGGCCGTGTTCTGGCCGCGAAAATCCCGCGGGACAAGGACGCAGTCGAGGTCGATAGTCACAACTATCGGCCGAGGCGAGGACGCAGTGCCCGCGATGATTCCCCGGCCGGCCCGGGGCCGGCAAAGCGTGCCAGAACCGGCTGCACGCTGCCTGACGCGGCACTAGTGCGGCCGGTCGCGCTCGTCACCGGGGCGAGCAAGGGGATAGGGGCGGCGTGTGCGGTGACCCTCGCGCAGCGGGGGTTCGACGTCGGCCTGACCTACGCCGAGGATCGCGCGGGCGCCGATGAGGTGGCCTCCGAGGTCGTGCGCGCGGGTGGACGGGCGCACGTCCGGCAGGCGGAGGCACGCGACTGGGACGACGCCGCCGCGGTCGTCGCGGAGGTCGAGGAGGCCCTGGGGCCGCTCGACGCCCTCGTCGCCAACGCCGGCATCACCCGCGACGGCCCCGCGGTGCGCATGTCGGCCGAGGCCTGGAGCGCGCCGATCGACGTCAACCTCACCGGCACGATGGCGATCGTGCGGGCGGCCCTGCGGGGCATGATGCGCCGCCGCGCCGGCAGCATCGTGACGATCTCCTCGGTGGTGGGCGTGCAGGGCAACGCCGGGCAGGCCAACTACGCCGCCTCGAAGGCCGGCATCATCGGCCTGACGCGCGCGCTGGCGCGGGAGGCCGGATCGCGGGGGGTGCGCGTCAACGCCGTCGCGCCGGGCTACATCGCGACCCGCCTCACCGACGTGCTCGCCGACGCCCACCGCGACCACCTGCTCACGGCGACCGCGATGGGCCGCCTGGGCACCCCGCAGGATGTGGCCGGACCCGTGGCCTTCCTCTGCTCGGGCACTTCCGCCTTCATCACGGGTACCGTGATCGCCGTGGACGGAGGACTGCGGATATGAGAGACGAGAGACGCGTCGTGATCACGGGCCTCGGCATCGTGTCGCCCCTGGGGATCGGCTGGCGCGACACCTGGGAGGCCGCCCTGAGCGGCCACTCGGCCGCGCGGCTGATCACCCGGTTCGACACCACCGAGCACGCCTGCAAGATCGCCTGCGAGGTGCAGGGCTTCGACCCCGGCGACTTCGGGCTCGACCGCCGCGCCGCCCGGCGGATGGACCGCGTGAGCCAGTTCGCCGTGGCGGCGGCCAAGCTGGCCGTCGAGGACGCGGGGCTGACGATCGACGCCGGCGGTGTCCGTGCGGGCACGGTCATCTCCACGGGCAACGGCTCGAGCGAGACGTTCGAGGAGAACCACATCGCGCTGCTGGAGCGCGGGCCCGGCCGCGCCTCCCCCCTGATGGTCCCCATGACGATCGTGAACATGTCGGCGGGTCACGTCTCGATGCAGCTCGGCCTGCGCGGCCCGAGCGCCTGCGTCGTCACGGCCTGCGCATCGGGCAACCACGGCATCGGCGAGGCGGCCGCCATCATCCGGCGCGGTGCGGCCGACGTGATGGTCGCGGGCGGCACCGAGGCCGGCGTGACCCCGTATTGCATGGCGGGCCTCGACGCCACGCGCGCCCTCTCGCGACGCAACGACGCCCCCGAGCGCGCCAGCCGGCCGTTCGACACGGAGCGCGACGGCTTCGTCTCGGCCGAGGGCGCGGGCATCCTGGTGCTGGAGAGCCTCGAGCACGCGCTCGCCCGCGGCGCGGAGATCGTCTGCGAGCTGCGCGGCTACGGCGCGAGCAGCGACGCCTACCACCTCACCGAGCCCGATCCGAGCGGCCGCTGGCAGGTGGCGGCCATGCGCGGGGCGCTGGAGCGTGGGGGGCTGGACGCCTCCGAGGTGGACTACGTCAACGCGCACGGCACCTCGACGCCCGCCGGCGACCCGGTCGAGGTCGGCGCCATCCGCCAGCTCGTCGGCGACGAGCGCGCCGCGCGCCTGATGGTCTCCTCGACCAAGTCGATGCACGGACACGGGATGGGCGCCGCCGGAGGCTTCGAGGCGGTGCTGGCGGCGCTGGCGGTGCGCGAGGACCGGGTGCCCCCGACGATCAACGTCGACACGCTCGACGCGGCCTGCGGTGGCGTCGATCACGTTCTCGGATCGGCGCGCGAGGCGCGGGTGGACGTGGCGCTCTCCAACTCCTTCGGCTTCGGCGGGCACAATGCGGTGCTGGCCTTCTCCAAGCTGAGGGACGAATGAGCAGCGAGCGCACGCGCGTCGTCATGACCGGCATCGGGGTGGCCTGTCCCCTGGGGATCGGCCGCGAGGAGATGTGGAGGTCCGTGGTGGCGGGACGCTCCGGCGCCGGGCTGATCACGCTCTTCGACACGACCGGCTCGGACGTGCGCATCGCCTGCGAGGCGCACGGGTTCGAGGCGACCGACTTCATCGAGCGCAAGGCGTCGCGCCGGATGGACCGCTACGCCCAGCTCGCGGTGGCCGCGGCGCGCCTCGCCGTGGACGACGCCGGCCTGCCGATCGACGCCGACGGGGCCGGCATCGGCGCGATCATCGGCAACGGGGGCTCGGGGACCATCTCGCGCGAGGAGCAGCACAAGGTGATGCTCGAGCGCGGCCCGGACCGGGTCTCGCCCTTCGCCATCCCGCTCAGCGTCGCCAACATGGGCGCGGGCCAGGTCTCGATCGAGCTGGGGCTGCGCGGGCCGGTGACCGCCGTGTGCACGGCCTGCGCCGCCGGCACCGACGCGATCGGCATGGCCGCCGAGGTGATCCGCCGGGGCGACGCGCGTTCGATGCTGGCAGGCGGCGGCGACACCCTGATCTCGCCCTATTTCGTCGCGGGGTTCGACGCCATGCGGGTGCTCTCGCACCGCAACGACGACCCCGCCGGCGCCGCGCGGCCGTTCGACCAGGACCGTGACGGCTTCCTGGTGGGCGAGGCGGGCGCCGTGGTGGTGCTCGAGCGCCTCGACGACGCGCTGGCCCGCGGCGCCGAGATCATCTGCGAGGTGGCCGGCTACGGCGCGAGCGCCGACGGGTACCACATCACCGATCCCGACCCGAGCGGAACCGCGCAGGCCCGCGCCGTGCGCGCCGCCCTCGACGACGCGGGGCTGTCACCCGGGGACGTCGACCACGTCAACGCCCACGGCGGGGCCAGCCAGCCCGGCGACCCCGCCGAGGTCCGGATGCTGCAGATCGTCCTCGGAGAGGACGTGGCGGCCCGCGTCGCGGTGAGCGCCACCAAGTCGATGCACGGCCACTGCATGGGCGCCACCGGGGCGCTCGAGGCCGCGATCACCGGGCTCGCGCTGCGCGAGTCGGTGCTGCCGCCGACGATCAACCTCTCGACGATCGACCCGGCATGCGTCGGGGTGGACCACGTGGCCAACACCTCGCGCCCGGCCGACATCCGCGTGGCACTGTCGGCGTCGTACGGGCTGGGCGGGCACAACGCGGTGCTGGCGCTCACCCGGTACGAGGACGGGGGCTCCTGATGGGGTGGCTGCGGCGGCTCTCCCCGCGCGCGGAGAAGACGATCCGGCTGGTGGTGACCTGCGTCATCGCCGCCCCCCTCGGCATCATCGCCGTGGTCAACGACGACGAGACGCTCGGGTTCATCGCCGTCGGCATCGTGCTGGCGGGCATCATCGCCGGCCCGGCGGTCGCGCGGATCCTCTTCCCGGGCGAACCGGGCAAGGGCCGCTAACCTCCCCGGGATGAGCGACGACACCCGGGTACTGCTGGACCGCCTGATGCAGGAGAGGATCCTCATCCTCGACGGCGCGACCGGCACGATGATCCAGCGGCACCCCCTCGAGGAGGCCGACTTCCGCGGCGAACGCTTCGCCGACCACCCGCTGCCCCTCAAGGGCAACAACGACCTGCTGTCGCTGACGCGCCCGGACATCATCACGGGCATCCACGACGCCTTCCTCGCGGCCGGCGCGGACATCGTGGAGACCAACACCTTCAGCGCGACCTGGGTGGCGCAGTCGGACTACGGCACCGAGTCGTCGGTGCGCGACATCAACGTCGAGTCGGTGCGGCTGGCCAAGGCCGCCTGCGCCGAGTGGACGGCCAAGACCCCCGACAAGCCGCGCTTCGTGGCCGGGGCCATCGGGCCGACCAACCGGATGCTGTCGATCTCGCCCGACGTGGAGGACCCCTCCAAGCGGGCGATCACCTTCGAGGAACTCCGCGGCGCCTACGTCGAGCAGGTGCGCGGCCTGGTCGAGGGCGGGGCCGACCTGCTGCTGATCGAGACGATCATCGACGGGCTGGGCGCCAAGGCCGCCATCGCCGCCGTGGACGACGTGGCCGAGGAGACCGGCGTCCGCCTGCCGCTGATGATCTCCGTGACGATCACCGACCGCAGCGGCCGCACGCTCGCGGGTCAGACGATCGAGGCCTTCTGGATCACGATCGCCCACGCGAAGCCCTTCAGCGTCGGCGTCAACTGCGCCCTCGGCGCGGCCGAGATGCGCCCCTACCTGGCCGACCTCTCGCGCGTGGCCTCCTGCTGGACCAGCTGCTACCCCAACGCCGGCCTGCCCAACGCCTTCGGCGAGTACGACGAGGGCCCCGACGAGACCGCCGGCGAGCTGCGCGAGTTCGCCTCCAGCGGCCTGGTCAACATCATCGGCGGCTGCTGCGGCACGACACCCGACCACATCCGGGCCATCGCCGAGGCCGCCGAGGGCGAGGCGCCGCGCCGCATCCCGCCCCAGGAGCCGCTCACGCGGCTCGCCGGGCTCGAGCCGCTGCTGCTCCGCGACGACTCCAACTTCCTGATGATCGGCGAGCGCACCAACGTGACGGGATCGCGGCGGTTCGCCGAGCTGATCCTGGCCGGCGACTTCACGACCGCCCTCGAGGTGGCCGTCGAGCAGGTGCGCAACGGCGCCAACGTGATCGACGTGAACATGGACGAGGCCATGCTCGACTCCGAGCAGGCCATGACCACGTTCCTCAACATGGTCGCCACCGAGCCGGACATCGCCAAGGTCCCGATCATGGTCGACTCGTCGAAGTGGTCGGTCATCGAGGCGGGCCTGCGCTGCGTGCAGGGCAAGCCGGTCGTCAACTCGATCAGCATGAAGGAGGGCGAGGAGGACTTCCTCGCCAAGGCGCGCCTGGCGCGGAGCTACGGCGCGGCGATGGTGGTGATGGCCTTCGACGAGGAGGGCCAGGCCGACACCGTCGAGCGCAAGGTCGAGATCTGCGAGCGCGCCTACCACCTGCTGGTGGAGCAGGCCGGCGTGCCCCCCGAGGACATCATCTTCGACCCCAACGTGTTCGCGGTGGCCACGGGCATCGAGGAGCACAACGGCTACGCGATGGCCTTCATCGAGGCGACCCGCCAGATCAAGGAGCGCTGCCCGGGCGCCAAGATCAGCGGCGGGGTCAGCAACCTCTCCTTCTCGTTCCGCGGCAACGACGTGGTGCGCGAGGCGATGCACAGCGCCTTCCTGTTCCACGCCGTGCAGGCGGGCATGGACATGGGCATCGTCAACGCCGGCCAGCTGGTGGTGTACGAGCAGATCGGGGAGGAGCTGCTGGAGGCCGTCGAGGACGTGCTCTTCGACCGGCGCCCCGACGCCACCGAGCGCCTCGTCGAGCTGGCCGACCGGGTCAAGGGCAGCGGCGCGGCGCGCGTGGTCGACCAGGCCTGGCGCGAGGGCACCGTCGAGGAGCGCCTCGAGCACGCGCTGGTCAACGGCATCGTCGAGCACATCGACCAGGACACCGAGGAGGCCCGGCTGCAGTACGGCGTCCCGCTGGCGGTGATCGAGGGGCCCCTGATGGCCGGAATGAGCGTGGTCGGCGACCTGTTCGGCGCGGGCAAGATGTTCCTCCCCCAGGTGGTCAAGAGCGCGCGCGTCATGAAGCGCGCCGTCGCCCATCTGGAGCCCTACATGGAGGAGGAGCGCCAGCGCGCCGAGGCCGCCGGCGAGGACGTCGAGGCGCAGGGCACGGTCGTCATGGCCACCGTCAAGGGCGACGTGCACGACATCGGAAAGAACATCGTCGGCGTGGTGCTCGGCTGCAACAACTACCGCGTGGTCGACCTCGGCGTGATGGTTCCGATGGCCACCATCCTCGAGGCCGCGGAGGAGGAGAAGGCCGACATGATCGGCCTGTCCGGGCTGATCACCCCGTCGCTGGACGAGATGGTGAACGTCGCCACCGAGATGGAGCGACGGGGCATGGACATCCCGCTGCTGATCGGCGGCGCCACCACCAGCCGCCAGCACACGGCGGTCAAGATCGCCCCCGTCTACTCGCAGTCGGTCACCCACGTCCTCGACGCGTCGCGCGCGGTGGGGGTGGTGTCGCGCCTGCTCGACCCGGTGCAGCGCGTCACGCACGTGGCCGAGACGCGCGCCGACCAGGAGCGCCTGCGCGAGCAGCACGCCACGCGGCGCGAGCGGGCGCTGCACACCTACGCGGAGGCGCTCCGGCGCCGGCCGGCGATCGAGTGGCGGGCCGAGGACACCCCCGTCCCGGAGTTCACCGGACGGCGGCTGCTCGAGAATGTGCCCCTCGCCGAGATCGCGCGGTACATCGACTGGACCTTCTTCTTCCACGCCTGGGAGCTGAAGGGCAAGTACCCCGAGGTGCTCGACCACCCCCGCTACGGCGACGCGGCGCGCGAGCTGCACGCCAACGCGACCGCGATGCTCGACCGGCTCATCGCCGACGGGGGCCTGACGGCCAACGGGGTCTACGGCCTCTGGCCGGCCAACTCCGAGGGCGAGGACATCGTCCTCTACGCCGACGACGCCCGCTCGGCGGAGGTGGCGCGCTTCCCGATGCTGCGCCAGCAGCGCGTGAAGGCCGACGACAAGCCCCAGTACTCGCTGGCCGACTTCGTCGCGCCGCGCGAGTCGGGCCTGATCGACCACGTCGGGGCCTTCGCGGTCACGGCGGGCCTCGGCGCCGACGACCTCGCCAGGGCCTTCGAGGAGGAGCTCGACGACTACTCGGCGATCATGGTGAAGGCCCTGGCCGACCGGCTCGCCGAGGCGTTCGCCGAGATGATGCACGCGCGCGTCCGCCGCGAGTGGGGCTACGGCGCCGACGAGGACCTCTCCGCGGAGGACCTGGTGGCCGAGCGCTATCGCGGCATCCGACCCGCCTTCGGCTATCCCGCCTGCCCCGACCACCTGCCCAAGCGGCGCCTGTTCGACCTCCTGCGGGCGGAGGAGGCCGGCATCGCCCTCACCGAGAGCCTGGCCATGACGCCCGCGGCGTCGGTGAGCGGCATCTACCTCCAGCACCCGCAGGCGCGCTACTTCGCCATCGGCACGATCACCCGCGACCAGGTGGAGTCGTACGCCGGCCGCATGGGCATGCCGGTCGCCGAGATCGAGCGCTGGCTCTCCCCGAACCTCGCCTACGAGCCCGAGGCGGCGACGGACACCGACTCCGAGGCCGCCTGACACAACCGGGTCCTCTTCTGTAGCACACCCTGTGCTACGGTCGATCCATGGCATCCCGCGTCGTCCGCGCCCGGCTCGATCAACCCTCGGAGGAGGGGCTCGCCCTGCTCATGCGCGAGGGCAGGAACGAGTCGGAGGCGGTCCGGCTGGCGCTCGTCGAGTCGGCAGCGCGCCGCCGCCGCCGCTCGGCGCTCGTGGCGGAGGTCGAGAGGCTGGCCGCCGATCCGGCCGACACGGCGGAGCGGCGGGCGGTCATGGCGGACATGGAGGCGCTGTCCGGCGACTGGCCCGAATGACGAGGGGCGGCGTCCACCGGGTCAGCCTCCCCGCCGGGCGGGGCCACGAACAGCATGGACCGAGATACGCCGTCGTGGTCCAGTCCGACGAGCTCCTCGGTCTCTCCACCGCGCTCGTCGCCCCGACGTCACGCGCGGCGTCGCCTGCCACCTTCCGCCCCCAGATCATGATCGGCGGCGAGGCGACGAGGGTGCTGGTGGAGCAGACGCGCGCGGTGGACACGAGCCGGCTCGGCGAGCAGGTCGGCCATCTGAGCCATGACGAGCAACGCTCGGTCGACGAAGCGCTGGAGACGGTCCTCGGGCTCTGAGGCGTGGGCGACCCCAGGGGTGGCCGCACTTATTTCAGGGATACGGACTAGGGGTAGCCCCATGGCGTGCCGGGGGCGGTCGCGACAGGCTGCGACCCATGCTCCGTGCACTCGCCCGCCGCCGTCCCCGCCACGCCTGGATCGCCGAGCTCTCGCTCTTCGCCCTGGCGCTGCTCGTCTACCAGGCCTCGCGGTCACTGGTCATCGGCAGCCCGGCGACGGCGTTCGAGAACGCCCATGCGCTGATCGCCTTCGAGAAGCAGGCGGGCCTGTTCGTCGAGGCGTCGATCCAGGACCGGGTGCTCGACCACGCCGGCCTGGTGGAGGCCCTCAACGTCTTCTACCTCACGGCCCACTGGATCGTGACGCCGTTGTTCTTCATCTGGCTCTACCGTCGTCGTCGCGCGGTCTACCCGTCGGTGCGCAACGCGTTCCTGGCGGCCAACGGGATCGCCCTGGTCGTGTTCATGCTCTATCCGGTCGCCCCGCCGCGTCTGGCGGGCGGGGGCGAGGGCCTGGTGGACACCCTCCACCAGGTGAGCGGCGTCGACCTGCACGGCGGCATGCTCTCGGGCTGGTTCAACCCCTACGCGGCGGTGCCCTCGATGCACTTCGGCTACGCCGCGCTGATCGGCGTGGTGGGGTTCGCCCTGCTCCGGGGCTGGCACCTCCGGGCGATCGCGCTCGCGTACCCGGCGGTCGTCTTCCTGACGATCGTCGGCACGGCGAACCACTACATCCTCGACGCGGTCGCCGGCGGACTCGTGATGGCGCTCGGCGCCGTCGCGGTCACCGCCTGGTGCGCGCGGCGCGACGCCTGCCGCGCCGAGCCTCAGATGTCGAACTGCTCCTTGGCCAGGTAGAGCCGCGCCTGCTGGGCGCCGACGACGAGCACCTCGATCTTCGCCGCCGCCAGCTCCGGGTCGATCCGGTCCATCCCCGGGGCGGCGACCACCCAGAGCGCCGACGGGACGCCCTCGCGCGCCCGGCCCAGCACGTACCGGGCGACGACCATCACGTCCTCGAGCGGCGCGTCCGGCGCGACGGCCACCACCACGTCCTCGTCGGGTCCGAGGCGGTAGAGGCCCTCCGGCACGGCGCCCTCGGTCTCGACGATGACGCCGCGCGCGCCGTCGAGGGCGCCGGCGTCGGCCATCCGGGCCTTCACGGCCAGGTGGGGGGCGGCGGCGCGCGCGGCGGCGACGGTGTCCGGGGTGTCCTCGGCCACGCCGCTCATGGTGACGTCCACGCCGATCCGCGCCAGGCGCGCCGACCAGTCCCCGTCGCCCGGCAGGGCGCCGAGGACGATCGTCGGCAGCACCGGCAGCTGGACGCCGAGCGACGCCAGCTCGTCCCTACGGATCGACGTCCCCCTCGTAGAGGGCGAAGAAGCCGTACTGCGGGTCGCGCGCGACGAGGATTCGGCCGTCCTGGATCGCCATGGGCGGCACCACCACGGCCCCGCCGAGGTCGACGATCAGGGCGTCCGAGCCGTCGAGGTCCTCGCTGGTGAAGTAGACGAGCCAGTTGGGAGGGGCCGGCGGGGCGAGGCCCATCATCCCGCCGTTCAGGTGGCCGCCGGCCGTGATGCCCCAGTAGGGCGCCGGCGTGGACTGCACCTGGGAGACCTCCCACCCGAAGAGCTCCGCGTAGAAGGCGGCGGCGGCCCCCGGATCGGACGTGTTGAGCTGGTTGAGCACCATCGTTCCGACGTCGTTCACCCGGCCGGCGCCGATGAACGAACCGGCCTCCCAGAGCCCCACCAGTGCGCCCTGCGGGTCGGTGAGCGCGGCCGAGCGGCCGAGCTCCATGACGTCCTGGGTGTCGCGCGCCACCCCCGCGCCGAGCGCGACCGCGCGCGCGACCGTGGCGGCGGCGTCCTCCACCGCGACGAAGGACGTCCACGCCGGCATCGTCCCCGCATCGCCGGCGTAGACGCCGCAGACATCGGCGCCGTCGAGGCGCATCAGGGTGTAGCCGCCTCCACCGGGCATCTCGACCGGCTCCCAGCCGAACAGGCCCGAGTAGAACGCGATGGCGCCCGCCCGGTCGGTCGTGCCGAGGTCCGTCCAGCAGAAGACACCCGGCGCGTAGGAGGTCCGCTCGCCCACGCGCCGCACGATACCGTCGCACGATGGAGCGCGACGGGTGGCTGGGGCGTGTCGGTCCGTGGGTCGGCATCGGGACGAGCCCGGCCGCGCTCATGACCGGTGGCGGGCTCGGCGAGGGGTTGCGGGGCGGCGAACTGGTGGCGGCGCTCCTCACCGGCGTCGCCCTCCTGTCGGCGCTCGCGATCGGCCAGGGGGTGATCGGCCAGCGGACCGGCATGACGCTGAGCGCCCTCACCGCCGGGCCGTTGGGCGCGCGGGGCAGCCGCCTGACCGCCTCGGTCGTGATGCTCCTGATGATGCTGGGCTGGTTCGGCGTGAACGCCGGGGTGGCCGGCGTGGCGCTCGCACGCCTGCTCGGCCTGCCCGACGTGGCGGGCATCGCCCTGTTCGCCGCGGTCATGCTGGGCGTGGCCCGCGTGGGCCTGGCCGCGCTGTCGTGGTCGGCGCTGGTCGCCGGGCTGGCGACGACGGTCCTGGCGGCCTACGGGCTGCACCTCGCCTTCGGCGACGCGCCCGTGACGCTCTCGGGGGGCGCGGCCGGTGCGGATCCGATCGGCTTCGCGCCTGCCGTGGCCCTGGTCGTCGGCTACGGCGCCGCCTTCTCGCTGCGGACGCCCGACTTCACGCACGATCTGCGCCGGACACGGCACGTCGTCTGGTGCGCCCTCTCGGGCCTCGTCGTCCCCCTCATCGCCTTCGCGCTCGCGGGGGCGGCCCTGCAGGCGGCGACCGGCACCTGGGACCTCGCCGACGTCATGCTGCGGCTCGGGAGCCCCGAGGCGGCCTACCTGTTCGTCGCCCTCGGCTTCACCGGGTCGGTGCTGACCAACATCTGGTCGGGCGGACTGTCCCTGACGGATGTCGCTCCTCGCCTGCCCCTGGGCGTGTCGATGCCGGCCGTGACGCTGATGGGCACCGTCGTCGCCGCCGGGGGCTTCTCCGGCCTCATGCTGCCCTGGCTGACCGTGATGGCGCTCGCCGCGCCCGGGCTCGCGGCGGTCTGCGCGGTGCACGCCGTCCGGGGAAAAGCCGCATCGACGGGGTGGGGAACTACAGGACTGTGCTGCTGGGGGGCGGGATTCGGATGCGGGATGGTCCTCCACGTGGCAGGCTCCCCCCTGGCGCTACCCGCCGCCGCGCTCATACCGGCCATCGGCTATTGGATGCTCGGCAACGGGGGGTTGCGAAAACTGACGGATGCAAAGACGGGGAGCTGACGTGGCCATCGATCAGAAGACGGAATCGCGGACCGGGGCTGTCGGTCCCGAGGCGCACGGGATCACCGCGGAGGGCACCGTCTGGTGGAACCTCTCCTCGGCCGCGCTCTACGAGCACGCGCTCGCCGCCGGTGACGGCTCGATCGCCCAGGGCGGCCCGCTGGTCGTCTCCACCGGGTCCCACACCGGGCGCTCCCCCAAGGACAAGTGGATCGTCCGCGAGCCCGGCAGTGAGGACCGCGTCTGGTGGGGCGCGATCAACCAGCCGATCGACCTCGCCAACCACGTCTCGCTCGGAAGCCGCCTCCGCGAGCACCTCGGGCAGAACGACATCTACGTGATCGACGCCTACGCCGGCGCCGACCCCAAGGAGCAGCTGTCGGTGCGGCTCTACACCGAGAGCGCCTGGCACGCCCTGTTCGCCCAGACGCTCTTCATCGTGCCGCCCGACGACGCGATCGAGAGCCACGAGCCGACCGCGCTGATCTTCCACGCCCCGAGCTTCACCGCCGACCCGGCCAGCGACGGCGTCCGGGCGGGCAACTTCGTCAGCATGCACCTCACCGACCAGGAGATCCTGATCGGTGGCACCTACTACGCCGGCGAGATCAAGAAGTCGATCTTCACCCTGATGAACGACCGCCTCCCGGTGCGCGGCGTGATGTCGATGCACTGCTCGGCCAACGTCGGCCCCGACGGCAGCGTCGCGGTCTTCTTCGGCCTCTCAGGGACGGGCAAGACGACGCTCTCCACCGACTCGCAGCGCCCGCTGATCGGCGACGACGAGCACGGCTGGGGCCCGGACGGGGTCTTCAACATCGAGGGCGGCTGCTACGCCAAGGTGATCAACCTGTCGGAGACCGGCGAGCCCGAGATCTACGCCACCACGCGGAAGTTCGGCACGGTGCTCGAGAACGTGGTCATGGACCCGGTCACCCGCCGCCTCGACCTCGACGACTCGTCGAAGACCGAGAACACCCGCGCCGCGTACCCCCTCGAGTCGATCCCGAACACGGTCGAGGGGTCCCGGGCCGGGCACCCGACCAACATCGTGATGCTGACGGCCGACGCCTTCGGCGTGCTGCCCCCCATCGCCAAGCTCACGCCCGAGCAGGCGATGACGATGTTCCTCGCCGGCTACACCGCCAAGGTGGCGGGCACCGAGGTCGGCGTCGTCGAGCCGCAGGCCACCTTCAGCGCCTGCTTCGGCGCGGCGTTCCTGCCGCAGCCCCCGGCGGTCTACGCCGAGATGCTGGGCCAGCGCATCAAGGAGCACGGCGTCTCCGCCTGGCTCGTCAACACCGGCTGGACCGGCGGCCCGTACGGCGTCGGCTCGCGCATGCCCATCGCCGCGACGCGGGCGATCGTGCGCGCGGCCCTCTCGGGCGAGCTCGACGGGGCCGAGACCCGGACCGACCCGATCTTCGGCTTCGAGGTCCCCGTCGCGATCGCGGGCGTGGACTCGGGCCTGCTCGACCCCCGCAGCACCTGGAGTGACGGCGACGCCTACGACGCGTCGGCGAAGGACCTGCAGGCCCGCATCCTCGAGCACGCCGAGCAGATGAAGGCCTAGCGTCCCACCCCCGCCTCCCCCGGCGAGCCGGCCGGGGGAGGCGCGCGGGTCCCGTCCCCTCACCGGCGACGGCTGCGACCCGCATCCCGGCCGGGGTATCGTCCGGCCGATGCGACCCGGCCCCGTGCTGCGCCTGACCGCCGCCCTCGCTCTGGGCCTGACCGGGCTCGCCCTCGGCACCACGGCGGCCGCCGCCCCGGCGGCTCCGAAGATCACCGGCTCCAACGCGACGGTGTGGAACATCGCCTCGCCGACGCCGGCCTACACGGTGACCGGCAGCAGCCGGAACGTCACGATCACCTGGACGCTCTCGGGCACGACGCGCAAGGGATCGGGCCGCTCGCCGCTGCGCATCACCCTCTCCGGGCTGCCGACCGGCACCTACAACCTCGACGCGGCCGAAGCGCCCGGTGGCGCGAAGGCCCGGCGCGTCGTGCGGGTGGACGTCACGCCCCCGACCATCGCGATCCGCCAGCCGGCCGACGGAGCCCTCTACCTGCCCGGACAGGCCGTCGAGGTCGACTACTCCTGCGGCGGCGGAGCCGTCGCCTGCGTCGGCACCCTGCCCGACGGCGCACCGCTGCCGACCGAGGCCGCGGGCCCGGGCACCCTGAGCGTCACGGCCTCCGACGCCGCCGGCAATCCGGCGTCCCAGACCGTTGCGTTCGCCGTGGGCCCCGGACCGCCCGTCATCACCGGCCGCCCGGCCCAGCCCGTGCGCGGGAACCGTCCGGTCTTCGCCTGGGCGGCGGGTGATCCCGGCGCCCTCTTCACGTGGCAGGTGCTGTCCCAGGGCACGGTGGTCTCGCAGGGCGACACCTTCGACACCACGGTCACGCTCGGGCCGCTGCTGCCGGGGGCGTACGCCTTCCAGGTGCGGCAGACGCGCGCGGGCGGCCGCGCCGGGCCCTTCAGCGTGGCGGACCCCTTCACCGTGGTGCAGGCGGTACCCGCGTCCGTGCGGCCCACCCCCCGCGTGCGCACACCCGCCCGCCTGACGCCACGCCCCGACACCACCGTGACCCGGGCGCGGCCGCTGCTGCGCTGGCGCGCAGCCGCCGGGGCGACGCTCTACAACGTGCAGCTCTTCGAGGTGCGCGGCGACGCGCTGGTGAAGGTCGCGTCCCTCTTCCCCCGCGGCACCCGGGCGCGCCCGTCGGGGCTGCGCGCCGGCATGCGCTACGCGTGGCGCGTCTGGCCCTACTCGCGCCGGACCGGCTACGCGAGGGAGCCGCTCGGGCTGAGCTACTTCGACCTGGTGCGCCCGGTGCGCGTCGGCCGCGCGCAGATGCTCGTCAACCGCCGCATCGCCGAGGCCGCCGTACGGAGGGTCGCGGCCATCGAGGACTGGCTCGCCGCCGGGATCACGGCCGGCGACATCCGGCACGGCGGCCTGGGGGCGGCGGCCTTCGACGCCGCGCTGCGCCCGGCCGGCGCCCCCGAGTCGACGGGCACCGCGGCGGCCGCGGTGCGGCCGATCGGCACCGGCGCCGCGGCGGCCCGCGCGCGCGGGCCGATCCGCGCGAACGCGCGCCAGGTGCTGCGCACCCAGCGCATCGCCCAATCGGCCGTCCGGCGCATCGAGGGCCTCGAGGCGCGCCTGAAGGCCGGCCTGACCGGCGGCGACATCGTCGACGGATCGATCGGGCCCGAGAAGCTCGCCGCGGGGGTGACGCTGGGCGCGGCCGGCGCCCCCACCACCCCCGCCCCGGCCACGACCACGACCACCGTGGTACCGCCCCGCCGCGGAGGCGCCGTGCGCGTGCGCGTCACGGCCGCCCAGCTCCTGATCACGCAGGAGATCGCCCAGGGCGCGGTGCGCCGCGCCGAGGCGCTGCGCCGGCGCCTGGCCTTCGGCCTCTCGACGAACGACTTCCAGCCCGGCTCGATCGGGACCGCCGACCTCGCGCCGTCGCTCAGCCGGCGCAGGTAGGGGCGGGTGTCCTAGAAGTCCACCGCCCCGCCGCCCTTCCAGGCGGCGAGCTCGATGACGGCGTCGCGCGAGGTGCCCGGTGCCGTGATGACGCATGTGCGGCCGCGGCGCTCCCAGGTGACGCTTTCACCGGCGGAGGTCTCGACGACACGGAACTCCACGCCGTCCACCGTCACGACCGGGTCGCCCGGTGCGTCGAGCGCGTCCCCCGCGACGATCGTGTACGCCAGCCGGCGGCCCTCCTTCTCGTAGAACACCGTCACCGCACGGCGTCCGCCGATCTCGTCGGAGCGGGTGCCGGTGGCGGTCCAGCCGAAGTCCGTCGCCCAATCGGGGAACGCGACGCCCTCGACCTCGGCGGCGAGGAGCGCGGGCGCGTCGGGGCGCGCGGAGGGCGCGGGCGCGGTCGCGACCCGGTCGGCGAGGCCGGCGGCCTCGGCGAGCGCCGGCCCGCCGGCCCCGCCGGGCAGCACGAGCACGAACAGCGCCGCGAGGGCCATGGCCGCGACCGCCACCCCGGCCGCGAGCGCGCGGCGGCGTGGTCGGCGTGGGGTCCGGGCGACGGCCATCTCCTCGATGCGCGCGCGCAGGTGATCGGGTGCGGGCACCGCCGCGCGCGCCACGAGCTCGCGCGCGCGCTCCTGCGCGTCGAGGCGCCGCTCGAGCTCGTCACGGTCCATCCGTTCGTCGTCCATGCTGATCGCCCCCTTCCGCGCGGGGCCGAGGAATCCCGTCGACAGGACGGGACGTCCACGTGGCGGGTTTATTCCCGCGCGCCTCCGGTCACCGGCGCGGGGGCCCGCCGGGCCTCACGCCGGCGTGCGCGCGACGGGGGCGGCGTCGTACTGCTCGCGGGCCTGGTCGAGGGCCTCGCGGTTCGCGTACGCCCAGCCGGACAGCGCCCCGAGGGGCTCCATCATC
>LNFM01006857.1_pt1 | contig 18392 bp, 15 predicted proteins | sample 596031 | NCBI WGS metagenome assembly LNFM01 (sample SAMN04254537, study PRJNA301005) | activated carbon metagenome | isolation source: dual media filters at the Ann Arbor, Michigan drinking water treatment plant | place: USA: Ann Arbor | reverse complement strand
TCACCGTCACGCGGCTGGTCTCGCGGTCGATCAGCAGGCCGAGATACAGCTCCCGCTTGATGTCGCAGCCATCTTCCACGAAGACGCGGGAGACGAGCTTGCCCTGCTCGCCGGTCTGCTTCGTAACGAGGACATTACCGAGCATCGCCTCGGCGGCCTCCTTCACGGCCTCGATCGACTTGACGACGCGGACGCCGCCCTTGCCGTTCGGGTCGTTGGTGAAGCGGCCGGCGCCGCGGCCACCCGCATGGATCTGCGACTTCACGACATAGACGGGGCCGGGCAGCTTCTTCGCCGCTTCCACCGCCTCATCCGCCGTCCAGGCCACATGGCCCTCCAGCACCGCCACGCCGTAGCGGCGCAGCAATTCCTTCGCCTGGTATTCGTGGATGTTCATCCGATGTCTCCGGCCAGCAGGGCGCCAAAAAAGCCGGGGGCACGCCGCCTTGAAGGCAGCGGGCCGCCGGCGGTAGCTCTCAGACGCCGAGCGCCTTGAAATCCGCGACCAGCTTCTTCACCGCGTCGCAGGACTTGTCGAAGGCGGCCTTCTCCTCCGGCGTGAACTGCACCTCCATGATCTTCTCGACGCCACCGGCGCCGATCACCACGGGCACGCCCACATAGAAGTTGTCCTGGCCGTATTCGCCATTCAGCATCACGGCGCAGGGCAGCACGCGCTTCTTGTCCAGCAGGTAGCTCTCGGCCATCGCGATGGCCGACGCCGCCGGGGCGTAGAAGGCGGAGCCCTTCTCCAGCAGCTTCACGATCTCGCCGCCACCATTCGCGGTGCGGGCCACGATCGCGTCGATCTTCTCCTGCGTCGTCCAGCCCATCTTGATGAGGTCCGGCACGGGAACACCGGCGACGGTGGAATAGCGGGTCAGCGGCACCATGGTGTCGCCATGGCCGCCCAGCACGAAGGCCGTGACGTCCTCGACGGACACGCCGAATTCCTGTGCCAGGAACAGGCGGAAGCGGCTGCTGTCCAGCACGCCGGCCATGCCCACCACCTTCTCCGGGGGCAGGCCGGAGCGCTGCTGCAGGACCCAGACCATGACGTCGAGCGGGTTGGTGATGCAGATGACGAAGGCGTTCGGGGCATACTGCTTGATGCCCTCGGCCACCTGGCCGATCACGCCGGCATTCTTCGTCAGCAGATCGTCGCGGCTCATGCCCGGCATGCGCGGGAAGCCGGCGGTGACGATGACCACATCGGCGCCCTCGATGGCGCTGTAGTCACCGGCGCCGGACATGGCGCTGTCAAAACCATCCACCGGGCCGGACTGCATGATGTCCAGTGCCTTGCCGGCGGCGACGCCCGGGAAGACGTCGAACAGGACGACGTCGCCCAACTCCTTCAGGCCGATCAGGTGGGCGAGCGTGCCGCCGATGTTGCCGGCGCCAATGAGCGCGATCTTCTTGCGGGACATGCAGCGGTCCTTGCCTTGTGGTGCTTCGCAGGGATTTCAAGGTGCGCCATCAGGCGCGCCCTGCGGGGCTTCCTACTCCCGCCCCGCAGGCCGGGCAAGGCGGCGCTGCGTGTCTCGGGTGTGGATTGGGGCGCTTGTGGCGTGCCCGGGGCGGTCATTCCGACCGTTGGAAGCCGCTCAGGTCAGAGCGGCATGCAGCGGACGATGTCGTCATGCCCGCGCGCGAGGATGGCGAAGGTGCCCGCCGGGCAGTCCCGCTGCGTCATGGTCATCGCCGGCAGCCCTGCCTGCCAGCCCGCAATGCCGCTGCGGCGGGAGATGGTGGCGGCGGATGCGCCGCGTACCACGACCCCCGCGCGCTGCGTCCGCACATCACCCCGGCGGATGGTTGCCTGGCGGTTATTGGCCTGGCTGCGGGTCGTGCGGGCAGCGTTGCGGCTGGTGTTGCGGGCGGCGGTGGCGCGGGTGGTCGTCCGTGTCGCGGCGCGGGAGGCCGTGCGTGGCGCGGCGCGCGCGGTGGTGGTCCGGGCGGCAGCGCGGGTCGGCGTTGCGGCGGCCCGGGTCGTGGTGCGCGGCGTGGCGCGGGTGGAAGCGCGTGTCGCGGGGCTGGCGGCGGTATTCGTTCTGCTCACCGCTGTGCCGCTTCGTTCGTCCCGCCTTGCGGCATCGGCCGCCTGCGGGGCCAAGACAAGCACAGTCAGCAGGGCGAGCAGGATCGTCCGCATGCGAGAATAGTCCCCCAATCAACACCACCCCGGCGTAACGACCGGCAGCAGCCCCCCGAGCCAGGAAATGGCTCAATGCGCGTTACTAGACTGAGGCGCCCGTGGCCTGTCAACGCGCATTTCAGGATGTTACGTGAGGTGGGCGAGCCCAAGCCAATCCTGGCTTTGCATCTCATTCAGCCGGCTCGCCGTCCTGGCAAACATGGCAGCATTATGACCTTCTTCATGCAGCCGGTCCGGCACCGCCTGGGCACTGGCCAATAACTTCACCCGATGCTCATAAAGTGCATCGACGAGTGTGATGAAGCGCCGGGCGCGATCGAAGTTCTCCGGATTGAGACGCGGAATGCCATCCAGGACCAGCGTATGGAAATGCGTTGCGATGGCGAGATAATCTGCCGGGCCCAGCGGCTGGCCGCATAGCGACTCGAAATCGAAGCGCGCGACGCCCCGCGCCGCCTGTGGAACGGCCAGGCTGCGGCCCAGCAGGGTTAGCCTGGTGGGCTTGCCATATTTTTCGCCGGTCAGTTCCTCGAAGGCCGCATCCAGCGCCCGCGTCGCCCGCTCATCCGCCGGGACATGCCAGGTGGGCAGGGCGCGAACCCGGTCGCGGCGGTAATCCCGCGCGGCCTCCAGCGTCAGCACCTCCAGCCGGCGGGAGATCAGGCCGATGAAGGGCAGGAAGGCATCCCGCCCGGGGCGGCCCTTGAACAGGTCGGCCGGCGCCGTGTTGGAGGTTGCCACCACCACCGTGCCGCGCGCGAAAAGCGCCTGGAACAGACGGCCGAGAATCATGGCATCGGCGATGTCATGCACCTGGAATTCGTCGAAGCACAGCAGCGCGGCTTCCGCCGTGAGGGCGTCGGCCAGCGGCGGAATCGGGTCGCTGGTATCACCGTGCTGCTTCTTCCAGGCATGAATGCGCCGGTGCACATCCTGCATGAATTGGTGAAAATGGATGCGCCGCTTGCGGGTGACCTCCGCCGTCTCGAAGAACAGATCCATCAGCATGGATTTGCCGCGACCCACCTCCCCCACCAGGTAAAGGCCCATCGGCGTGCCGGCGGGCGCTTCCTCCGCGGCGACTGGCTTGCGGCGGGTGAAGCGGGCGAAGAAGCCGCCCTTTTCCGGCTCCTCCGGATGCGGGTCGTAGCCCCGGGTGCGGCGCCAGAGGTCCTGCAGCACCTCCACCGCCCGGGCCTGGGCCGGATCGGCGGCGAGTGCGCCTTCGGCGATGCGGGCACGGTAGGTCGCCAGCGGGCTGCCGCTCGGGGCTCCGCCGGCAGGATGCGGCCGATCGTTCATCGCCGCGCGATACCGCGATCCCTCGCGCGCGGCAACGCCAGCCCCCGCGATTGACGCACCCGCAATTCACGCACCGGCGATTCACGCACCCGCGATTCACGCACCCGCGATTCACGCACCGGCGTTTGATGCACCGGCGATTGACGCGCCCCGGCGCACCCCGCAGCCTTTGCCGCATGACGACCCCCGCCGCCGCCGCGCTGCTCTATGCCCCAGATGGCTACGATACCTCGCGCCCGCGGCTGATGGGACGGCATGCGGCGGGCGAGGGTCTTCTCAAGGCGCTGGTCCAGCATGCGGGCTTCGACCGGCTGGTGGCGCTGGTCCGCACGGCGGAGGATGAAGCAGCCTTCCGCACCCAGTGCCAGGCCCTCGGTGCCACCATGCCGCTGGAGGCGGTGGCGGAGACGGAGTTGCATCGCCTGGCCGAGACCGGCTGCCTGATGCTGCCCGGGCCGGAGTTGGCCCACCACGCCTGGCGGCGGCGGCGGATCGGCGCGGCGCGCGGCTTCTCCCTGGTCGGCCTCACCCACACCATCGCCTCCGCGACCGCCATGGACAGCCTGGCGGACCTGCTGGTGGCACCGGTGCAGCCCTGGGATGCGGTGATCTGCACCTCCGCCGCCATACGCGGCGCCGTGCGGCGGCTTTGGCAGGCGGAGGGCGAATACCTGGCGCGTCGCCTCGGCGCGACCCGGCTGGAGGGTCCGGCGCTGCCGGTGATCCCGCTCGGCGTCGATGTGCCGGCGCTGGCGCGCGACCCGGCGGCGCGGGCGGCCTGGCGCGGCAGGCTGGGCGTCGCGGAGGGCGATGTCGTGGTGCTGCATCACGGCAGGCTGTCCTTCCACGCCAAGGCGCATCCGCTGCCCATGTTCCTGGCGCTCGGGCGCGCCGCGGCGGCGGCCCCCTCCGGCGTCGCCGTGCACCTGGTACTGTCCGGCTGGTTCGCCGATGAAGTGCAGCGCAACGCCTTCAAGGCGCTGGCCAGCGCGCTATGCCCGCAGCTCGTGGTGCATCACGTGGATGGCCGGCGGCCGGAGGTGCGCCGGGCGATCTGGTCGGCGGCCGATATCTTCACTTTGCTGTCCGACAACATCCAGGAAAGCTTCGGCCTGGCCCCGGTGGAGGCGCAGGCCGCCGGGCTGCCGGTGGTCGCGACGGATTGGGACGGGCTGCGGGATACGGTGGTGCATGGCGTGACCGGCTTCCGCATCCCCACGCTGATGGCCGGGCCGATGGAGGATCTGGCGGCACGGCATGAGGATGGCCAGGACAGCTACGACCATTACATCGCCGGCGCGGCGCAATTCACCGCGGTGGATGTGGGCGCGGCGGGGGCCGCCTTCGCCGCGCTGATCGGCGATGCCGGGCTGCGCGCCCGCATGTCCGTCGCCGCGGCAGACCGCGCACGGGCGATCTATGACTGGTCCGTCGTGATCGGCCAGTACCGGACGCTATGGGCGGAACTGGCCACGTTGCGCGGCGCGGGGCGCGGTGAGCGGGCGGCGCTGCTGCGCGGCGAGGACCCGGTGCCGCGACGCCCCGACCCCAGCCGCCTGTTCGCCGATTTTCCCACCCGCCGCCTGACGCCCGAGACGCGGCTCACCCTGGCGCCCGGGCTGGCGGATGCGGCGGCCGCACTGGCAAGGCTGCGCGCCATCGCCGCCATCCCGGGCGGCGCCGCGCGGCCGGACCTGCTGCCGGGGGCGGAGGCCTTCGGGTTGATGCTGGCGGGGCTGGAGGGCGGCCCGGCCCAGGCCGGCACGCTGGTGGCGGCCCTGCCGCCGGCCCCTGCCGCGCGGTGCTTCCGCACGCTGGCCTGGCTGGTGAAGATCGATGTGCTGCGGGTGGTTGAATAAGGGCGGTCACCCCCGCCGCCGGAACCGGTCCACCGCCGCCACCAGCGCCGTTCGCACCCCCGGCTCCAGCGCCGAATGCCCGGCATCCGGAATCACCGTCAGCCGCGCCCGCGCCCAGGCGGCGGCCAGGTCAAAGGCGCTGTCGCAGGGGCAGACCATGTCGTAGCGGCCCTGCACGATCTCGGCCGGGATATGGGCGATGCGCTCCATGTTCCCCAGCAGCCCCTCGGGCGGCAGGAACAGGTCGTGGCGGAAGTAATGCGCCTCGATCCGCGCCAGCCCCAGCGCGCTGCGATCCTGCGCGAAGCTCGCCACCGTCTCCGGGCTCGGCATCAGGGTGGAGCAGGAGCCTTCATACAGGCTCCAGGCCCGCGCCGCCGGCCCGTGCACCAGCGGGTCCGGGTCGCAGAGCCGCTTGAGGTAGGCGCTCAGCAGGTCGCCGCGTTCCTCCGGCGCCACATGCTCGGCGAAGGCCGCCCAGGCATCGGGGAAGACCCGGCGCAGGCCATAGAGGAACCACTCCACCTCCGCCGCCCGGCCGAGGAAGACGCCGCGCAGCACGCAGCCCGTGACGCGGTCCGGATGCGCCTGGGCATAGGCCAGCGCCAGCGTGCTGCCCCAGGACCCGCCGAACAGCAGCCATTTCTCGATGCCGAGGAAACGCCGCAGCGCCTCGATGTCGGCGACCAGGTGCGGGGTCGTATTCTCCCGCAGATCGCCCAGTGGGCGGGACCTTCCGGCGCCGCGCTGGTCGAAGATCACCACGCGCCAATGCTGTGGGTCGAAGAAGCGGCGATGGATCGCCCCGGCCCCGGCGCCAGGCCCGCCATGCAGGAACAGCGCCGGCTGGCCGCGCGGATTGCCCACCTGTTCCCAATACATGACGTGGCCCACCGAAAGCGGCAGCAGGCCGGTCTCGAAGGGGGCGATATCGGGATAGAGGTCGCCGCGGGGCATGCCAGCCCCTTTAAGGGGCCGGGCCGCCCCGAGTCCAGAAGCCTTGTTACGCAGCCTGATGCCGATTCCCACAAAGTGACCCTTCGCCCGCGCCCCAATCGTGCCTAGTTTGGAGATATGGCCGAGACCCCCTCGGCCGGCTCCCGTTCCGCCACCGCCGGCGCCCTGCGCTGCGGGGTCTGTGGAACCGAAAGCCGGCACCCCGCTTTCCGCCCGGCACCGCCCGAACAGGCCCCGGATCTTGATCTGCGTCCGGGGGAGCCGGTGCGCTCCACCATGGCGCGCTGGCTGCAGCAATGCCCGGGCTGCGGCTATGCCGCGCCGGACATCACCCGCGCCCATCCGGCGGCGGCGGAGGCGGTGCGCGCCGCGCCCTTCCGCGCCCTGCTGGCGGAATCCGGCACGCCACCCCTGGCGCGGCGCTTCCTGGCCTGGGCCCTGGTGCTGGAGGAGACCGGCGCGCTGCATGCCTCCGCCGAGGCCACGCTGCACGCCGCCTGGGTGGCGGATGATCTCGGCCGGGCGGAATTCGCCCGCGCCTGGCGGCTGGATGCCGTGGCGCTGTGGCGCAGCGGGCCGCCGCTCGATTCCGAACAGACGGTGCGGGTGATCGACGCGCTGCGCCGGGCCGAGGCCTGGGGCGATGCCGGTGCGACGGCCGAGGCGCTGGCCCTGACCGACCCGCCGGAGGCAGTGGCGCAGGTGGTGGCGCTGGAGCGGCGGCTGATCCAGGCACAGGATGCCGGGCGCCATACCGTAGCCTCCGCCCTGCCGCCGCCATCGCGCCGCCCGCATGTGACGCATCAGCGGATCGAGAAGCGGGGCGAGGGGCTTTGGGTGCGGTTCCGCCGCTGGCTGGGCTGGGGCTGACCGCCATCTTCGGCAAGACCCGCGCACGCGCTTGGCACTTGCCGCCCCGTGTCCGCCCGCATAAAGCTATAATATAACATTCTAAGGATCAGCGTCACCATGTTCCGGCGCACCCTTCTTTCCCTGCCGGCCCTGCTGCTGGCGGCGCCTTCAACGACGCGAGCTCAATCGACGCCGCCCCTGGTCGTTGCCTCCTTCTCCATCCTCGGCGACATGGTGGCGGAGATCGCCGGCGATGCGGTGCGGCTGCGGACGCTCGCCGGGCCGAATGTGGACGCGCACAGCTTCGCGCCGCGCCCCTCCGACGCGCAGGCGCTGCGCGGCGCGGCCCTGGTGGTTCGCAACGGGCTGGGCTTCGACAGCTGGGTGGACCGGATGATCCGCGCCGCCGGCTATCGCGGCCCGGTCGCCACCGCGACCGATGGCGTCACCCCGCGGCAGATGGACGCCCATTCGCACGGCCATGGCCACGATCATGGCGCCGGCCGCCGCCACAATCATTCCGTCGGCCCGCGCCAGGTGCCGGACCCGCATGCCTGGCAGGATCTGCGCTTTGGCATCCAGTACGCGCGCAACATAGCCGCCGCCCTGACCACCGCCCTGCCGGCCCAGGCCGCGCAGATCGAAAGCCGCGCCGCCGCCTATATCGCGCGGCTGGAAGCGTTGGATGCCTGGGTGCGGACCGAGGTCGCCGCGGTGCCGGAAGCGCGCCGCAAGGTGGTGACCAGCCACGACGCCTTCGGCTATTTCGGCGCCGCCTATGGCATCAGTTTCCTGGCGCCGCAGGGCATCTCGACCGAGGCCGAGCCCAGCGCCGCCGAGGTCGCCCGGCTGATCCGCCAGATCCGCGCCGAATCCATCACCGCCGTGTTCATGGAAAACATGGGCAACCCCTCCACGCTGGAACGCCTGGCGCGGGAGGCGGGGGTGAGTGTGCAGGGCAAGCTTTACGCCGATGCGCTGTCGGAGCCTGCGGGGCCGGCGGGCAGCTATGAAGCGATGTTCCGCCACAATGTCGGCGTGCTGGTCCCGGCGATGCGCGGCCAGCGGGCATGAGGCCGCTTCTCGCCGCCTTCATGGCGTTGCTGCCCTTTGCCGCCACCGCCCAGGACGGGGCTCAGGACACCGCCAGCGGCTTCCGCCCGCATCTGGCGCAGGAGGTCGATCTCGGCCTCTATACCGTCGGGACCACGCGGGCGACGGACCCCGCCCGGCGCGGCACCAGCAGCTACCTGTATGGCGAGCTCGCCGCCGGGCTGCATCTGGCGCCAGGCTTCTCCATCCAGGGCGTGCTGGCCTTCGAGCCGATCGGCGAGGGCGATGCGCTGGGCGGCACCCCGGATGGCGGCACCACCTTCTTCCGCCGGCAATCCGCCTTCCTGGAGGCGCTGTTCCTGGAATGGAAGCCGGATGCCGATACGACGCTGCAGGCGGGCCGTTTCGTCGCCCCCTTCGGCCGCGGCCACCACGACTTCCCCGGCATCCTGACGCATATCCGCGCGCATGAGGTGAACGCCGTCACCGACAGCCTGGGCTTCGGCGCCAGCCGTACCCTGGTCTCGGATCCAGCCTGGGGCGAGCACGAGATCTCGGCCGCCATCTTCACGCTGGACCGCAGCTTCCTGTCCTCCACCCTCGCCACCCGCCGGTCCTGCTGCGACGAGCGTTACGAGCGCTTCAACCGCAACACCCGCGCGCAAGGCGGCCCGGGCAATACCGGGCAGCTCGACAATGTCGCGGTGGCGCTGGATGGCGACGGTTTCGCCTGGGCGCCTGGCCTGTCCTACCATCTGGGCGTGCTGACCCGCGGCGCCGGGGATGACGGGACGGCGCGGGAATGGGGCTATACGGTGGGGCTGCGCTACGAACAGCGCTGGTCGCCGACGCAGCGCACCCTGTTCTTTGCCGAGGGCGTGCAGTTCCGCAACGCCGCCGCCCGCCCGCGCACCGAGATCACGCTGCTGGGCTTCGACCCGGGTACCGGCGACGAATTCGAGGAGGTGCTGGAGACCGGCCTGCGCGAGCGCCGCACCTTCACCACGCTCGGCCTGCAGCACCGCATCGGCGAATGGCGCGGCACGCTCGCCTGGCAGCGCGACCAGCGGAAGCGCAGCACGGAGACGCTGCCGACCGAGAACTACCTGGAAGCCTCCGTCGGCACCGACCTGCCCTACAACTTCACCATCGACGCCGGCTACCAGTATGGCCGCTATGCGCGGGAGGAGGCGGAGGGCCTCGGCACCTCCCACGCGCTGCTGCTGCGCCTGGGCTGGCGCGGGCTGTAGGGGAGGTTGGGGCGGGGCGGCACTGTTCCGCCCCGCCGCCCCCTGCCAGCATGGCGGGCATGGAGTTCCCCGCCACCGCCGCCGCAGCCCGCCTTTTGCAGCCAGAGCTCGCCGCCCGAGTGGTGACCGAGGACCGCCTCGGCCCGGTCCGGGTGGTGGCCGGGGCGGATGCCAGCACGCTGCGCTTCGACCCGACGCGCACGGTCCATGCCGCCATGGTCGCGCTGGATGCTGAAAACCTCGCCCCGCTCGGGCAGGCCGGCGCGACGCATCGCGGCGGCCTGCCCTATGTGCCCGGCCTGCTCGGATTTCGCGAAGTGCCGCCGCTGGCGGAGGCCTTCCATGCCCTGCCCCGGCGGCCCGACCTGGTGCTGGTGGATGGGCACGGCCTGGCGCATCCGCGCGGCCTGGGCGTTGCCTGCCTGCTGGGGGTGACGCTGGATGTGCCGACGATCGGCGTGGCGAAATCCATCCTCGTCGGCACGGTGGAGGGCGCGCTGCCGGATGTAGCGGGCGCGCAGGCGCCGCTGGTCTGGCAGGGGCGCCTCATCGGCATGGCGCTGCGGACCCGGCGCGGCGCCAACCCGATCTATGTCTCCCTCGGCCATCGCATCTCCCTGCCCACCGCGCTGGCCTGGGTGATCGCGCTCGGCCGCGGGCGCCGTCTGCCGGAGCCGACGCGGCTGGCGCATGCGGCGGCGACGCAGGTACGGCTGCGCCACGCCCTGGGCTGACGGCTCAGGAGGCGGGGCGGAGCGCCTGCCAGACGCGCTGCGGCGTCATCGGCAGTTCCACATGCGCGCCATCCAGCGCATCCGCCACCGCATTGGCCAGCGCCGCCGGCGCGCCATTGGTCGGCAGCTCGCCAACACCCTTGATGCCGAGGCTGTTGTTGGGCGAGGGCACCGGCAGCACCGCATGCCGGAAATCCGGCAGGTCCGCCGCGCGGGGCATGGCGTAGTCCATCAGCGTCGCGGCCAGCATCTGGCCGTCGGCGTCATACAGCGCATCCTCGGACAGTGCCTGACCGATGCCGGCCGCCCAGCCGCCCTGCAACTGGCCCGCGAGCAGCACCGGGTTCACCACGGTGCCGGCATCAATGGCCGCGGCGAAGCGGTCCAGCACCACCTGCCCCGTTTCCGGGTCGACCTCCACCTCGCAGATCGCGATGCCGGCGGGCCAGGTCTCCACCGTCTCGGCGAAATCCGCCTGGCCGTGCAGCCCACCCTGGCGCGCGGCGACCTGTGTCAGTGTCACGCGGCGATCGGTGCCGGCGATCTCATAGGCGCCATCGTGCCAGGCGACGTCGACCACCGCGGCTTCCAGCATTTCGGCCGCCATCGGCAGCCCGCTTTCGATCGCCGCCTGCGCGGCACTGGCAAAGGTGGTGCCGGAGATGATGGTGGAGGAGGACCCGCCGGTGCCGCCGCCGCGCGGAATGCGGTCGCTGTCGCCCTGGATGATCTCGATCTGCGTCGCCGGCACGCCGAAGGCCGCCGCCAGAAGCTGGGCATAGGCCGTCGCATGGCCCTGCCCCTGGCTCTGCGTGCCGGTGCGGGCCGTGATGGTGCCATCGGCGCGCACCTCCACCATCGAGGTCTCGTCGCCCCAGCCGCCCGAGCCGTGCAGATGGCAGGCCACGCCGCGCCCACGCCGCAGGCCCCGCGCGGCGGAGGCCTCGCGCCGCGCCACAAAACCCGGCGCATCGCCGAGTTCCAGCACCGCATCCAGCAGCGCCGCAGGATCGCCGCTGTCGTAGCGATAGCCGAGCGCGGTGCGGTAGGGGTAGGCCTCGCGCGGCAGCAGGTTCAGCCGGCGCAGCGCCACCGGATCGCGCCCGGATTCACGCGCCGCCACATCCACCAGGCGTTCGAGCAGCAGCAACGCCTCCGGCTTGCCGGCGCCGCGCACCGCATCCACCGGCGTGGTGTTGCTGAAGGCGCAGCGCAGGCCGATGTGCATGGCCGGAATGTCGTAGAGCCCGCCGAGCACCTTCGCCATGCCGCCGGTCGGGATGGTGGGGTTCACGGTGGAGACATAGGCGCCGAAATTCGCCACCCCCTCCACCCGCACCGCCAGGAATCGGCCTTCGGCGTCCAGGCCCAGCGAGGCTTCCGCCACCAGGTCGCGCGCATGGGTATCCGCCAGGTGGTGCTCGCTGCGGTCCTGCACCCAGCGCACGTCGCGCTGCAATTCCCAGGCGGCGAGGCAGGCCAGCGCCTGTTCGGGATAGGGCGGCAGTTTCGGGCCGAAGCCGCCGCCGACATCGGGCGTCATCACGCGCAGCCTTTCGCGCGGCCAGTTCAGGATGTGGTCGCACAGGATGCGGTGCAGCAGGTGCACGCCCTGTGATGGCGTGGTCAGCGTGACGCGCCCGTCCTGCCACTGCGCCAGCGCGGCGCGGGTTTCCAGATAGCCGGCGAGGATGCGCGGGGACCGGTAGGTCACGCGGGCGACCTGCGCCGCGCCGGCGAAGGCCGCGGCCACGGCCTCCGCATCGCCCTTCTGCCACAGGCAGCACAGATTGCCCGGCGCCTGTGCGTGCAGCAGCGGCGCGCCGGGGGCCAGCGCATCGTCGCCGCGCACCACGGCGGGCAGCGGGTCGTATTCCACCACCACCGCCTCCGCCCCATCCCGCGCCGCGTGCGCCGTCTCCGCCACCACCATGGCGACGATCTCACCCACATGGCGCACGCGATCCGCAGCGATGGGCAGGCGCGGCGGTTCGATATGGCGGGCGCCGGCGGCGTCGCGGATTTCCGTCACCGCCGGGTTGTGGCCGAGCCCCGCCACCTCCGCCGCCGTGAAGACCGCGACCACGCCCGGCAGCGCGCGCGCCGCTTCGGCATCCACGCCGAGGATGCGGGCATGGGCATGCGGCGAGCGGAGGAACACGGCATGCAGCGCGCCGGCTGCGGCGATATCCGTGGTGAAGCGCCCGCCGCCGGTCAGCAGGCGTGGGTCTTCCAACCGGCGCAGCGGTTGGCCGAGGCCAGGAAGAACGTCGAATGCCATGCGGAACCTTATGGCGCGGCCCCGATGACGGCAAGAACCGGGCGGCGCCTACTCCTCCCGCGTCGCGGGGTCCTGCAATGGCGGCACTTCGTCGCTGCCATCGCGACGGTCGCGGTACAGCGCGGCGCGGGTCAGCAGCATCAGCGTCACGGGCGTGGTCAGCACGACAAAGGCGCCGATCAGGATCTCATGCAGCACGAAGCGGGTCTGCAGCACGGAGAAATACAGCATCGAGCCCAGCAGGACGCTGCCGATGCCGAGCGTGCTGATCACGGCCGGCGCATGCACCCGGTCATAGAAGCCACGCAGCCGCATCAGGCCGAGGGAGCCGATCAGCGCCAGTCCCGAGCCGAGCAGCAGCAGCAGCGCGACCGGCACGGCCGCCCAGAGCGGCAGGTCGGCGGCCTCCGTCACTCGATCACCTCGCCCCGCATCAGGAATTTCGCGAGTGCCGCGGTGGCGACGAAGCCCAGCAGGGTGATCAGCAGCGCGGCCTCGAAGTAATGCGTGCTGCCGGTGCGGATGCCGAAGACCAGCAGCAGCATGGCGGAAATCACATACAGCGTGTCCAGCGCCAGCACCCGGTCCTGCGCCCGCGGCCCGCGCAGCACGCGCCACAGCGGGCAGGCCATGGCCGCCGCCAGCATGATCTGCGCCGCCAGCACCGCCCAGCCCAGCAGGGTCGCGCTCATTCGAACAGGTTCATCAATTGACGCTCCCACTTGTCCTTGACGATGCGGACCCATTGTTCCTCGTCGATCATGTCCAGCACATGCAGCAGCATGGTGCCGCGGGCGGCGTCGTAATCCACCCAGACCGTGCCGGGGGTCGCCGTCAGGATGCAGGCCAGCACCGCCAGGCCGTAGGGGTCGCGCATGTCCAGCGGAACCGTCACGAAGCCGGATCGCCCGCTCCGCGCGCCGGGCCCCTGCAGGATGATTCGCGCCACGGCGTTGTTGGAGCGCACCATCTCCACCACCACGTCCCGAAGCAGCGCGGCCAGCGCCAGCAGCCGCCCGGGGGCGAAGCGCATCGCCAGGGTGCCGGCGCCGGAACGCGGCAGCCGCAGCGCCACCAGCACCAGGCAAGCCACCACCGCCAGCACGGTGCCGAGCACCAGGGCGGCCGGGGAGGCGCTTTGCTGCAGCAGCAGCCACATCACCAGCAGCGCGCCGGCCAGCACCGGGTAAGGCAGCAGGCGCCTCATGGCGCGACTTCCGGCAGCACGGCCTCCGGCTGCACGGCCCGGGCGCCGAGCACGGCCCGCAAATAGCCGCCCGGCGCGTGCAGAGTCTCCGCCGTCGCCTGCATATAGGCCAGCGCCGGCCCGCCGCCGAGCGTCAGCGCGCCACTCAACGCCAGCAGCAGCAGCACGGGCGCCAGTTCCACCACCCGCACCCGCGGCACCCGGCTGGCCTGGCCCACCCAGAACACGGCGATGCCCGCCCGGACCATGGCGATCAGCGTCGCGAGACCCGACAGGATCAGCGCCGCCATCAACAGCCAGGTGGTGGTGGGGATCGGCGCCGGCGCGGTGCCGAGCAACGGCGACAGGATGGCGAATTTCGCCAGGAAGCCGGATAGCGGCGGCAGCCCCGCCAGCAGCAGCGCGCACATCATGAAGCTGAGGCCCAGGATCGCCAGGATGCCGGGGATGGCGACGCCGGCTTCCTCCGCCGCCGCCTCCTCATCCTCCTCGCCCGGGCCCATCGCCTCCCGCGTCACGGCCAGCACGTCGGCACCGACCTCCCGCGCGCGTTCGGCCAGTTCGATCAGCAGGAACAGCGCGCCGATCGCGAGCACGGAGCCGGCCAGGTAGTACAACGCGCCGCCCGTGACCGCGGCCTGCCCGGTGCCGATCGCGGCCAGCAGCGTGCCGGAGGACACCAGCACGCTGGCGCCGGCCAGCCGCGGCAGGTCCTGCGTCGCCAGCACGGCGATGGCGCCGAAGCCGATGGTCAGCAGCCCGCCCACCAGCAGCCAATCCGCGCCGAAGCCGGCCGAGGCCCCGGCCTCCGGCCCGAACAGCAGCAGCCAGACGCGCAGGATGGCATAGATGCCAACCTTGCTGAGGATGGACAAAATCGCCGCCGCCGGCGCCGCCGCCGCGGCATAGGTGCCGGGCAGCCAGAAGCCGAGCGGCCACATCGCCGCCTTGATGAGGAACGCCACCCCCATCACCGCCAGCCCGGCCTCCAGCAGCCCGCGATCCTCCACCGCAATCAGCGGGATGCGGGCGGCGAGGTCGGCCATGTTGAGCGTGCCGCCGATGCCATAGACCACGGAGACACCGACCAGGAACAGCAGCGAGGCGACCAGGTTGATGGTCAAATAGTGCAGCCCCGCCCGCACCCGCGCGACCCCCGAACCGTGCAGCGCCATGCCGTAGGAGGCCGCCAGCATCACCTCGAAGAAAACGAACAGGTTGAACAGGTCGCCCGTCAGGAAGGCGCCGTTCAGCCCCATCAACTGGAACTGGAACAGCGGGTGGAAATACACCCCGGCGCGATGCCATCTGGCCAGGGAGAATAGGAAGGCGGCGAGGCCCAGGCAGGCCGTCAGCACCAGCATCAAGGCCGAGAGCCGGTCCGCCACCAGCACGATGCCGAACAGCGTGGGCCAATCGCCCAGCCGGTAGATCCGCACCTCCGGCACCTGGGCCTGCATCAGCATCGCAACGGCAAGCGCCATGATCAGCGCCAGCGAGACGCCGCCGATCGCCACCACAAGCTGCCGCCGGCGATCCCCGGCCAGGATCATCGCAGCCCCGGCCAGCATGGGCACGACGATGGGCGCGATCACCAGATGGTCGGTCCAATAATCCACCGGCCAGCCGATCAACGGTCACGCTCCCGGCCATCGACATGGTCCGTGCCGGTCAGGCCGCGGGACGCCAGCAGCACCACCAGCAGCAGCGCCGTGGTGGCGAAGCTGATGACGATGGCGGTCAGCGTCAGCGCCTGCGGCAGCGGGTCCGCGTAATTGGCCAGGGTGCCGACCTCGCCGCGTTGCAGGATGGCGGCGGCGCCGGTGCGCAGCCCGCCGGTGGAGAAGATGAAAAGGTTCACCGCATAGGACAGCAGGCAGAGCCCGATGATGACCTGGAAGGTACGCGGCCGCAGCAGCAGCCACACGCCCGATCCGGTCAGCACCCCGATGCCCAGCGCCAGGATCAGTTCCATCAGGGATTCCCCGCCGCGGCGGCCACCGGCGCCGGATCATGCCGCGCCAGGGCGGGCGGCTTGCCGCGCGGCGGCACCGCGCGATGCGCGCGCACGGATTGGTGCGCCAGCGCCACCAGCATCAGCAGCGTCGCCCCCACCACCAGCATGAACACCCCGATATCGAAGATCAGCGCGCTGGCGGTCGGCACCTGGCCGATCAGCGGCAACTCGGCATAGGCGAAGTAGGATGTCATGAAGGGCCGCCCGAAGAACCAGGCGGCCAGCCCGGTGCCCGCCGAGATCAAAAGGCCGCCGCCGATCCATAGCGGCGGCCGCAGCCGCAGCCGGTCCTCGGTCCAGTCCGTGCCGCCGATCATGTATTGCAGGATGATGGCGATCGCCACGATCATGCCGCCGGAGAAGCCGCCGCCCGGCAGGTCGTGCCCGCGCAGCAGCAGGAAGATGGCGACCACCAGCATCACCGGGAACAACAGCCGGGTGAGCGTAAAGGGCAGCAGCAGCCAGTCCGAGCCGGGCCTGGCCCCGCCGCCGCCGTTCATCACGGCGCCCGCGGCACCATCCCCCTGGTCGCGCTGCTGTTCCGGTACCTCCACGCTATCCGCCGCCGGGCGGAAGCGGCGCAGCAGGGCGAAGGTGGTCAGCGCCACGGCCGCGACGACGAAAATCTCGCCCAGCGTGTCGAAGCCGCGGAAATCCACCAGGATGACGTTCACCGCATTGGTGCCGCCGCCCTCCGAATAGGCGCGCGCCAGGAAATCCAGCGCCAGCAGGTCGGGCGGAGTGCGGACCATCACGGCATAGGACAGCGCCGCCAGCCCGCCGCCGGCACCCACGGCCAGGACCAAGTCGCGGATGCGGCGGCCGAGGCTCATCACCTCCGTCCCGCCCTCCGCGCCGCCTTGCACCCCCTTGGCGTCCGGAAGGCGCTTCGGCAGCCAGCGCAGGCCGAGCAGCAGCAGCACCGTGGTCACCACCTCCACCGTCAATTGCGTCAGCGCGAGGTCGGGGGCGGAGAACCAGACGAAGGTGACGCAGACCACGAGGCCGGCCCCGCCGAGCAGGATCAGCGCGGCCAGCCGATGATACTTCGCCTGCCAGGCGGCGCCGATGGCAAAGGCGGCGCCCGCCACCCAGACCAGCGCCAGCACCGGATCCACCGGGCTCGCCGCCAGATTGCCTGGCCCGATGCCGCCCGCCCAGATCGCCGCCGCGCCGGCGATGATGCCGCCGCCGACGATCAGCCGAAGCTGCGGCTGCAGCCGCCTGGTGCCGAAGACCAGTTCCAGCCGGCGTGCCATGCGCCAGGACAGGAACACCATGACACGGTCGAAGATGCGCCGCGCCTCCAGCCCGCGGAACAGCGGCGGCCAGTCGAGCCCCCGCCGCAGCCGGGTGGCCAGCATCATGTACAGGGCGACACCCAGCGCCAGCGCCACCACGCTCATCAGCAGCGGCAGGTTGAAGCCGTGCCAGACGGACAGACTGTAATAGGGCACCTGCTCGCCCAGCACGGATTGCACGGCCACGGCCAGGAAGGGCCCGACCGTCGCGGCCGGCAGCACGCCGACCATGATGCAGATCAGCACCAGGATCTCGACCGGAAAGCGCATCCAGGTCTCCGGCTCATGCGGCTTGCGCGGCAGGTCCACCGGGTCCGGGCCGAAGAAGGCGCCATGGATGAAGCGCAGCGAATAGGCCACCGCGAAGGCGCTCGCCAGCATCGCGGCCAGCGGCAGGATGGTGAGAACCCCGGGCAGCGAGGCCTCCGCCGTCAGCGCCTCGGCGAAGAACATCTCCTTCGAGAGGAATCCGTTCAGCAGCGGCACGCCGGCCATCGCCGCGGCGGCGACCAGCGCCAGTCGCGCGGTGAAGGGCATGGACCGGTTGAGGCCGGACAGCCGGCGGATGTCCCGCGTGCCGGTCTCGTGGTCGATGATGCCGGCGGCCATGAACAGGGAGGCCTTGAAAGCCGCGTGGTTCAGGATGTGGAACACGGCCGCGACCAGCGCCAGGGGGCTGTTCAGGCCGAGCAGCAGCGTGATCAGCCCGAGATGGCTGATGGTCGAATAGGCCAGCAGGCCCTTCAGGTCGTTCTGGAAGATGGCGATGTAGGCGGCCATCAGCATGGTCACCAGCCCGGCGGTGCCGACCAGCAGGAACCACTCATCCGTCCCCGACAGCACCGGCCACAGCCGCGCCATCAGGAAGACGCCGGCCTTCACCAGGGTTGCCGAATGCAGGTAGGCGGAAACCGGCGTCGGCGCCGCCATGGCGTGCGGCAGCCAGAAATGGAACGGGAATTGCGCGCTTTTGGTCAGCGCGCCGGTCAGCACCAGCACCAGCGCGACCAGGTACAGCGGATGCTCCCGGATCAGGTCGCCGGAGGCCAGCACCACGTCCAGGTCGTAGCTGCCGACGATGTGGCCCAGCACCAGCACCCCGCCGAACAGCGCGAGGCCGCCCGTGGCGGTGATGGTCAGCGCCATCCGCGCGCCATCCCGCGCCGCGGCGCTGTGGTGCCAATAGCCGATCAGCAGGAAGGAAAAGAGGCTCGTCAGCTCCCAGAAGAAGGCGAGCTGGATCAGGTTGCCCGAGATCACCACCCCCGTCATCGCCCCCATGAAGGCGAGGAGGAAGGCGAAGAAGCGCGGCACCGGATCCTCGGCGGACATGTAGTAGCGCGCATACAGCACCACCAGCGCGCCGATGCCGCTGATCAGCCCGGTGAACAGCCAGGCGAAGCCATCGATCCGCAGCACCA
>LNFM01006856.1_pt1 | contig 18393 bp, 16 predicted proteins | sample 596031 | NCBI WGS metagenome assembly LNFM01 (sample SAMN04254537, study PRJNA301005) | activated carbon metagenome | isolation source: dual media filters at the Ann Arbor, Michigan drinking water treatment plant | place: USA: Ann Arbor | reverse complement strand
GCCGCTGGCTGATGCAGGGCGAGGTGCCGAAGCAGGCGGGCAACAACCACCCGACCAGCATCCCCACCGGCGTCTTCAAGACCAGCGACGGCTATATCAACATCGCCGCCACCGGCCAGCGGATCTGGGAGCGGTGCTGCCAGGCCTTCGGCAAGCCGGAATGGGTGAAGGATGCGCGCTTCGCCACCGGCGACGGCCGCAGCAAGAACCGCGACGTGCTGAACCAGGGCATCGAGGCCGTCACCGTTACCAACACCTCCGCCCATTGGGTGGAGGCGCTGAACGACCAGGGCGTGCCCTGCGGCCCGATCTACAAGATCGACGAGGTCTTCGCCGATGAGCAGGTGCAGCATCTCGGCATCGCCAAGACGCTGAACGGCGGCAATCGCGGCGAGGTCGCCTATGTCGGCCAGCCGATCGACATGTCCCGCACGCCGTCGAACATCGTGGCGCATCCGCCGGCGATCGGCGAGCACACGGATGCGGTGCTGGCGGAACTCGGCCTGGATGCGGCGACCATCGCCGATCTGCGCGCGCGCCACGTGGTTTGAACTGGGCTGAGGGAGACGAGACGATGGACGGCATGATCGTGACGGGTTCGGAGAAGATGCTGGCCCGCAAGGCCGATGGCATCGGCTGGATCACCTTCAACAACCCGGAGCGGCACAACGCCGTCTCGATGGAGATGTGGGAGGCGCTGGAGCGGATCATGGCCGACTTCACCGCCGACGATGCGGTGCGCGTCGTGGTGCTGACCGGCGCGGGCGGCCGCGCCTTCGTCTCCGGTGCCGATATCTCGAAGTTCGAGAGCGAGCGCAGCGGCGAAGCCGCCGTCGCCGCCTACCAGGCGCAGACGGCGCGGGCCTATGACGCGGTGTATGACTGCCCGAAGCCCACCATCGCCATGATCCAGGGCCATTGCATCGGCGGCGGCACCGCACTCGCCGTGTGCTGCGACATGCGGATCTGCGGCGAAACGGCCAGCTTCGGTGTGCCGGCGGCCAAGCTCGGCCTGGGCTACCCGCTGCATGGGCTGCGCAAGCTGGTGGATCTGGTCGGCCCGTCCTTCGCGAAGGAGATCTTCTTCACCGCGAAGAAATGGTCCTCCGAGGATGCGCGCATGATGGGCCTGGTGAACCGGGTGGTGCCGAACGACCAGCTGGAAGCCTTCGTGACGGATTACGCGAAGACCATCGCCGGCAATGCGCCGCTGACGGTGGGCAGCGCCAAGTTCATCATCGGCCAGGCGCTGAAGGATCGCGGCGCGGCGGATGAGGCCGCCTGCGACGCCATGGTGAAGGCGTGCTTCGCGAGCGAGGATTATGTGGAAGGCCGCCGCGCCTTCATGGAAAAGCGCCCGCCCCAGTTCAAGGGCCGGTAATTTCAGGGCCGCTGGGCCACGCTCTGGACGGGCGGCGGGGTCCGGTGCATGGGACGGGGGAGAGTTCCGGAGACCCGCCGATGCCCCGCACCACCCGCCGCCTGATCCTGGGCGGCATCCTCGGCACGCCCTTCATCGCCCGCGCCCAGGGGGCATGGCGCGCGAGCCGGCCGATCCGCCTGGTGGTGCCCTTCGCACCCGGCGGGCTGACCGATATCCTGGCCCGCGCGGCGGCGGACCGGCTGACCCCGGTGCTCGGCCAGCCCGTGGTGGTGGAAAACCGCGCCGGCGCCGGCGGCAACCTGGCGGCGGAAGCCGTGGCCCGCGCACCGCTGGATGGCCATGCGCTGCTGGTGGCGACCCAGGGCATCATCGCCATCAACAAGGCGATGTTCGCCCGCCTGTCCTATGACCCGGACGAGGATTTCACCCCCATCGCCATGCTGGCGCAGCAGCCCAACCTGCTGGTGGTCTCGCCGCGGGCGCTGCCGGATGTCAGCAACCTGGCCGAGTTGATCGCCAAGGCGAAGGCAACGCCGGGCGGCATGCCCTATGGCTCCAACGGCGTGGGGTCCTTCACCCATCTGTCGATGGAATTGCTGCGCGCCAGCGCGGGGCTGGAGATGACGCATGTGCCCTATCGCGGCAGCGCCCCGCTGCTGACGGATATGGTGGCCGGCACCATTCCCGTGGCCTTCGATGGCCTCGCCACCTCCGCCCCCCAGGTCGGGCCGGGCGGCGCGCTGCGGGCGATTGCCGTGACCTCCGCCCGCCGCTTCCGCGCCATGCCGGCCGTGCCGGCGGTGGCGGAGACGCTGCCGGGCTTCGATGCCAGCCCCTGGTACGGCATCTTCGCCCAGACCAAGCTGGAGGAGCCGGTGCTGGCGGCGCTGGAAGCCGGCTTCCGCCAGGTGCTGGAAGGCCCGGACTGGGCAGCGCTGCTGGAACAGCGCCAGGCCGATGCCATGCCGCAGGGCCGCACCGCGCTGGCGCCGCTGATGGCACGCGAACGCACCGTGTGGCGCGACGCGGTGGCCCGTTCCGGCGCCCGCGCGGATTGAGCCTGTTCGATTCCATCCCGGCCGCCTTCGACGGCCCGCACGGCGCCGCGGCGGCCAAGGCGCGGCTGCTGCTGCTGGACAGCCTGGGCTGCGCGCTGGCCGGGCTCGGCCATCCGCGCGTGGCCGCCTTCGCCCAGGCGATGCAGGCAGGGTTTCCCGGGCCGGTTGCCCTCGCCGGCGCGAAGCTGGCCCCCGCCGCGGCCGCCGCGGTACTGGCCGCCGCCACCTGCTGGGACGAGGCGAATGAGGGGCTGGCCCGCGCGCATGGGCGCCCTGCCCTGCCCGTCGCACCGCTCGCGCTGGTGGCGCGCGCGCAGGGCACCGACGCGGCCCTGACCCTGGCCGCCTTCGGGCTGGGCTATGAAGTCGCGGCCCGCGCCGGGGAGGCCTGGCGGATCAAGCCCGGCATGCATGTGGATGGGTCCTGGCACAGCCTCGGCGCCGCCGCCTGCGCCGCGCGGCTGATGCGGCTGGATGCGGCGGGGGTCGCCCGCGCGGTGCGGCTGGCCGCCTGCCAGATTCCCTTCGCGCTGTACGCGCCGATCGCGGCCGGGATGGATGGGCGCAACAGCTACCCCGCCCATGCCGCGCTGCTCGGCCAGATGGCCGCGGCGGCGGCCGCCGCCGGGATGGATGCGCCGGAGGGCGGCTTCGCCGAGGCCCGCCGCATCGCGCTGGGCCATGAGGCCCCGGCCGTGATGGCGCCGCCCGGCGAATGGCTGCTGGAGGAGAGTTATCAAAAACCCTTCGCCGGGGTGCGGCACGCGCATTATGCCGCCGCCGCCGCGCTGGCGCTGCGCCCCCGCCTTGCTGGTCCCCGCCTGGACGCCCCGCCGCGCCGCATCACCGTCGCCACCTATGCCGAGGCGCTGCGCTATGCCGGCAACCGCGCGCCCATTGCCGCCATCTCGGCGCAGTTCAGCCTGAGCTGGGCGGTGGCCGCAGCCCTGGCGCAGGGTGATCTCGGCCCCGCCGCCTATACCGAGGCCGCGCTGGCCGACCCCGCGCTGCGCGCGCTGGAGGCGGCGGTGGAATTGCGCGAAGATGCGGCGATGACCGAAGCCGGCATCCGCGGTGCCACCGTCACCATCGACGGGCTGTCGGAGACGGTGCGCCACGTCACCGGCGACCCCGGCCACCCCATGACCGAGGCCGAGACCATCGCCAAATTCACCCGCTTCGCCACCCCCATCCTGGGCGAAGCCGGCACCGCGCGCGCCATCGCCGCCCTGCTGGCCGATGCCCCGGCGGAAGGCCTGTTCGATGTACGGTGAGACCGAGGTGCTGATCTCCGGCGCCGGCCCGGTGGGCCTCACTTTGGCGCTCGCCCTGACCCAGCGGGGCGTCGCGGTGCGGGTGCTGGAGAGGCGAGAGGGTCTGTCCACCGCCTCCCGCGCCTCCACCTTCCACCCGCCGACGCTGGATGCGCTGGCGGAGCTTGGCGTGCTGGCGCCGTTGCTGCCGGGCGGCGTACGGGTGGACCGGATCCTGTGGCAGCGGGTGGATACGGGCGCGCAAGCGGGCCTCGACCTCGGCATCCTGGCCGCCGAGACCGGCTTTCCCTTCCGCTGGCACCGCGAACAGCAGGACCTGACGCCCGCCCTGCTCGCCGCCCTGCCCAGTGGCAGCGTGCGCTTCGGCGCCGGTGTGACGGCACTGACGCAGGATGCGGCGGGAGTCACGCTGCGCGCGGCGGATGGCAGCACGCATCGCGCCCGCTACGCCGTGGGCTGCGACGGCGCCTCCGGCGCGCTGCGCGGCCTGGCGGGCATTGGCGCGGAGACGAATGACTATGCCCATCGCGTGCTGCGCCTGCTGACGCCGCGCGACCTGCGGGAGGTTCTGCCGGGGCTGGATGGGCTGGGCTATCTGTATGACGAGACCGGGTCCTGTTCCCTGCTGCGGATGCCGGAGAATTGGCGCCTGATCTTCCGCATCCATCCGGAGATGTCGGATACGGATGCGATGGCGGAAGCCCATGCCCGCGCCCGCATCGCCCGCTTCCTGCCGGCGGCCGCCGGGATGGAGATCTCGGGCCGCGATGTCTACGGCGTGACCCGCGCCATGGCCACCGCCTACCGCGCCGGGCGCGTGCTGCTGGCCGGCGATGCGGCGCACCTGACCAATACACGCGGCGGCATGAACATGAATGCCGGCATCCATGACGCGATGACGCTGGCCGCCACGCTGGACCTGGTGCTGGGCGGCGAAAGCGACCAGCTTCTGCAGGACTGGGCCGATGCCCGCCTGGCCGTGGTGCGGGATGCGCTGCTGCCGCGCACCGATAGCCGCGTGGCGGCGAACCCGGCGGAGGAAGTGGCGCGGATGGCAGGGCTTTCGCCAGATGGCCAGCGCATCTGGGCGCGGCAGGCGTCGATGCTGGACCTGGCTCGGATCGGGATGCCCCGGTGACCTGGCCCGCACCCCGCCACCTGCCGAGGCATCGCATCGGCCTGCTGGCCCCTTCCGCCAATCCGGCGGTGGAGCCGGAGCTGCGGGACCTGCTGGCGCCGGAAGCCGCCCTGCATGTCACCCGCCTGCCGGTGATGCCCGGCACCACGCTGGAACAGCGCAATGCCGCCTACCCGGCCGCGATCGCCGCGGCCCTGGGGGATTTCGGCGCGCTGGCGTTGGATGCGGTGGTGGTGGGCCTGACCGGGCCGAGCTACGCCGTGCCACCGGCCGAGGATCAGGCCTTGCAGGACCGGCTATCGGATCATGCGGGCCGTCCGGTGCTGCTGGCGGCGCGCGCCATCGCCCAGGCGCTGGAGGTGCTGGCCCGGCCGAAGCTGTTGCTGGTCTCGCCCTATCCGGGCTGGCTGACCGACCGCGCCGAACGGTACTGGCGCGCCGCCGGGCTGGTCCTGGCGGACAGCTTCAAGCTCTCCGAGACCTTCCGCGCCTATGAGATGTCGCCGGAGGAGGTGGCGGATGGCCTGGCGCGGCTGGGGCCGCCGGCGGATTGCGCCGTGCTGCTCTCCGGCACTGGCATGCCGACGCTGGATGCCATGCAATGGATGCAGGGGCGCATCGGCGTGCCGATGCTGTCTTCCAACCTGGCCTGCGCCTTTGCGGTATCGCGGCGCCTGGGCCTGGCCGCCAGCCCGACGCTGGCCGCCTGCTGCCCGGAACTCGCCCGGGCGCTGTAGGCCTATGGCTGGCTCACGGCCGCCATGTGCGGCCCGGGACCGGTGAGCACACCGGTCGGCGGGCCTTACTTGCCGCGCTGCTTCCGGGCGGCGTAGCGGGCGTCCCGCTTTTCCTTCTGCTCGGCGGCGAGCGCCAGGGCGCGCGCCTTCTTCTCGGCATCGAGGATGACGCTGCGGTTCTGCGCGTCGATTTCCGCGATGCGGGCGCGCTGCGCTTCCTCGGCGGCCAGACGCTCGGCTTCCTTGCGTGCGATCGCGGCGGCGGCTTCGGCGGCGGCCTTCTCGGCGGCGATCCGGGCGGCCTCGGCGGCCTTCTCGGCGGCGCGTTCGGCGATGCGGGCGGCGCGCGCATCGGCGATTGCCTTCTGCTCCGCCATCTTCCGCTGAACCTCGGGATCGTCGAGGCGCGCCTTCAGCGCCTGGAACTTCTCCGCGGTCTTCTTTCGGGCCTCTTCCGCCGCGTTGCGACGGTCATTGAAGTCGAACAGTTTTCGTGCCTGCATGGCGGCTATGTAGACCTTGTGCTCCGCCCGGAAAAGGGGGGATCGCTGCGCGTCCGGTGCAACCCTCCCATCCAGCCGTGTGCTCTCCAGCTGGATGCTGCCCTGGATTGGTGCGGTGTCACGGCTCAGCCGGCGCGCCCTGTGCCACGCGCCACAGGCGCGCCGCGATGCGGACGGCGGTTTCCGCCTCCAGCGCCGGCAGCACGCCCGGCCTGGCGGCGACAGGCAGGAACAGCGCCTCCCGCCCCAGCAGGCGGCGGGCCAGGCGGGCATTGCCTTCGGCGAATTGTGCAGCGACCTGATCCGCCATCTGGGGCGGCAGGCAAATGGGCGGGCCGTCGGACATGTCCTCCAGCGCCTGAATCAGCCTGCCACGCCCCGGGGCGTCAGGGCTGGTCGAGGCGTTGTAGAGACGCAGGAACTCGGCGGTTGCGGCATCCAGGCTGCGGTTCAGCGGCGCCAGGCGGCGCGGCACGGCCTCCGCGGGGATGCCGCAGCAGGCCAGCACATCCGCCACGACATCGCCCTCGGCCATGGCATGGCGCTGGAAGGCGCGCAGGATCCAGTAGGGCGGGGCGAAAAAGCTGCTCCAGCGGTCCAGGACCGCGGCGTGGTCCAGCGGCGTGCCATGGCGCAGCAGCCAGGCCAGGTCGAAGGGCGCGGCGGAGCCGGATTTGAGCATCGTCGACCATCCGGCCAGCACCAGTTCCGGCTGCGGCCGCACGTAGAACAGCACCTTGATTTCATCCGCAACCGGCCCGAGCAGCGACCAGAGCCGGCGCACGCCTTCGGCATCCCGAATGCGGGACGCCAGGTGTTCGTTCGAATAGAAGATGATCTGGGCCGCGCTGGAGCCGGCCTCCGCCTGCAATTCGGCGGGGAAGTCGCGCAGGAAGGCGGCGAAATCGCTCTCAGCCTCCAGCCCCGCCATGGCACGCAGATCCTCGGTCCCGCGCCCCTCCGTGGCATGCAGCACCAGCTTCCAATGGTTCTGGGCGCCGGCGACCCGGCTGTAGAGGACACCCTGCCCGGCCAGCGCGGCGCGGTTGGCAGCAAAAGTGGCCTGCAAGGTGGTGGAGCCGGTCTTCTCCCCGCCGATGTGCAGAATCGCGAGGCGTTGGTGCTGCATGATTTCGCGTATCGCGCCCGCACCATTCCGGGTCAATGGGTACGCCCGGGCTGGGCCGATGGGGACTGGGCGCAGTCGGCCTTCGCCCGGCCCGCCCAGCAGGCTATAGCCACCCGCAGGAGCGGGCGCCCCGCGCCCTCGACACGCCGCCATCGCCCACCAGACGCCGGCAAGACCATGCGCCCAGACCCCGAAAGACTGCTCGCCCGATGACCCGCCCCGGAACCGAGAGCTATGCGGCCGAAGCGGCGACGCTGCTGCGGCAGTATGAGAGCATCGGCTTTGCTGAGGTGCATGCCGCCTTCCTCGACCTGCTCCCACCCGCCCCGGCGCAGGTCCTGGATATCGGCGCCGGCACCGGGCGGGACGCCGCGGCGCTGGCCGGGATGGGCCACCAGGTGCTGGCGGTGGAGCCGACGGCGGAGCTGCGGGCCGGCGGCGCCGCGCTGCATCCCTCCCCGCGCCTGGCCTGGCTGGATGACGGGCTGCCGGACCTCGCCGGCGTGGTGGCGCTGGGTCGGCGCTACGACCTGGTGCTGCTGACGGCGGTGTGGATGCATCTGGGTGCCGCGGAGCGCGCGCAGGCGATGCCGGTGCTGGCCGGGCTGCTGGCGCCGGGCGGCCTTCTGTGGCTGTCGCTGCGCCATGGCCCGGTGCCGCCGGGGCGGGTGATGCATGCGGTGGACCCGGCGGAGGTCATCGCCCAGGCGGAGGCCCAGGGCCTGGCGCTGCTGCGCCAGCGGGCGGGGGCAGACACCCTGGCCCGCGCCGGGGTGCATTGGACATGGTTGGCCTTCGCCCGGGCGCCCTGACCGGCTATAGCCACCGGCATGAGTGATACCTCGGCCCTCCTCGATACCGTCGCGCGCGAAGCCGCCCGGCGCCGCACCTTCGCCATCATCGCCCATCCGGACGCCGGCAAGACCACGCTGACGGAAAAGCTGCTGCTGAAAGGCGGCGCCATCCAGCTGGCCGGCGCGGTGCGCGCCAAGGGCAATGCCAGGCGCACGCGATCGGACTGGATGAAGATCGAGCAGGATCGCGGCATTTCCGTCGCGACCTCCGTGATGACCTTCGAGCGCGACGGCATGGTGTTCAACCTGCTGGACACGCCGGGCCACGAGGATTTCTCGGAAGACACCTACCGGACCCTAACCGCCGTCGATGCCGCCGTGATGGTGCTCGACGCCGCGAAAGGTATCGAGAGCCAGACGCGCAAATTGTTCGAGGTGTGCCGGCTGCGGGACATCCCCATCGTCACCTTCGTCAACAAGATGGACCGCGAGGCGCGCGATCCCTTCGAGCTGATCGACGAGATCCAGCAGACCCTGGCGCTGGACGCCGCCCCCGTCGCCTGGCCGGTCGGCCGTGCCAGCACCTTCTGGGGGACCTACGACATCCTCGCGAGCCGGCTGATGCCGGTGGATGCGACAGAGGAGGGCGGCATCCCCGTCAGCGGGCCGGATGATCCGAAGATTGCCGAGCTGGTCGGCGAGGAACGCGCCACCCAGCTGTATGAGGACATCCTGCTGGCCGAGGCGGGCCTCGCGCAGTTCGATTTGGCAAGATTCCGCGAAGGCACGCTGACGCCGGTCTATTTCGGCTCCGCGCTGCGCGATTTCGGCGTCGGCCATCTGCTGGAAGGCCTGGCCGATTTCGCCCCGCCCCCCGGCAACCGCGAATCCGACAAGCGCCCGGTCCATGCGGCGGAGGAGAAGCTGACCGGCTTCGTCTTCAAGGTGCAGGCCAATATGGACCCGAACCACCGCGACCGCGTGGCCTTCGTGCGGCTGTGTTCCGGCCGGCTGACCAAGGGCATGCGGCTGCGCCAGGTCCGCACCGGCAAGCAGGTGCCGGTCAACGCGCCGCTGTTCTTCTTCGCCAAGGAACGCCAGGTGGCGGAAGAAGCCTGGCCCGGCGACGTGGTCGGCATCGCCAACCACGGCACGCTGCGGATCGGCGACACGCTGACCGAAGGCGAGGACATCAATTTCCGCGGTGTCCCCAGCTTCGCGCCCGAGATCCTGCGGCATGTCCGGCTGGGTGACCCGATGCTGGCCAAGAAGCTGCGCACGGCGCTGGACCAGCTGGCGGAGGAAGGGGTGGTGCAGGTGTTCCGGCCGCTCGATGGCTCGCCGCCCGTGGTCGGCGTGGTCGGGCAGCTCCAGCTCGATGTGCTGAAATCCCGCCTGTCCTTCGAATACAGCGTGCCGGCCGGTTTCGACGAGACGCGCTGGCAGACCATGCGCTGGATCTCCTCCCCCAAGGGCGACCGCGCCGCCATCGAGAAATGGGCCGCCACCAACCGCAGCGACACCGCCACCGACCATGATGGCGAATATGTCGCGCTGTTCGGCAGCGACTGGCGCCGCAAGCGGGCGGAGGAGGAATTCCCCGAGCTGCGCTTCGACGCGGTGCGGGAACAGAGCGGGCTGGTGGCGATGGTCCGCTGAAGCCTTTCCGGGTCAGCCGGCAACGCCGGGCCGGGAATGCTTCAACGCGCCACGATCTCCACCCGGCGGCTATGCGGGTCCATGCGGCTGTGCAGGTCGCGCGCCTCCGCCGGCGGGGTGGTAACGCGCAGCCGGTCCGGCGCCACGCCGAGGCGTTCCAGCTCCTCCGCCACCGCCTCCGCCCGGCGCCGGCTGATCAGCCCATCCAGCCGCGGGCCCTGCTGTTCCTGGGCGAAGCCGCGCAGGGTGATGGGGCCGGTGGTGTGGCGGGCTGTCTCCGCCAGCAAGGCGAGGCAGGCCTCATCCAGCACCACGCCACCGCGTGGGAACAGGCAGGCCGGCGGCTCCGGCTGCGCCAGGGCGGGGGTGGCCATCAGGATCAGGGCGAGAAGGGCGCGCATGGCGGCAGGCTTCCCATGTCCGGGCGCGGCTGGCGAGCGGCGGCTTGACGTTCCGGCTTCGTTCGCCCTAATCCCAATCCAGGCCGCAAGCCGGGAAGACCGCCCCTGACCCCCGCCCCCACGCTGCGCCTCACGCGCCTCCGGCTTACGGATTTCCGCTGCTACGCCAGCTTCGAACAGCGTTTCGCCGGGCAGATCGTGACGATCTCGGGGCCGAACGGGGTGGGCAAGACCAATCTGCTGGAGGCGATCAGCCTGCTCGGCCCCGGGCGCGGCCTGCGCGGCGCGCGCGCCGGGGAGATCGGGCGCCGGGTGCCGGGGGCGGAGCCACGCCCCTGGGCCGCCTTCGGCGCCTTCGAGGGGCAGGACGGGCCGGCCGAGATCGGCACCGGTACGATCGGCGCCGGTACGATCGGTGAAGGCGCCGAGACGGGCCGCCGGAAATACCTGGTGGATGGGGAGCCGGCGAAGAACCAGGCGGAACTCGCCAGCCGCGCCGCCGCCGTCTGGCTGACGCCGCAGATGGATCGGCTGTTCCAGGAAGGCGCCTCCGGCCGCCGGCGCTTCCTGGACCGGCTGGTCTGGGCGCTGGACCCCGGCCATGCGCGGGAAGTGGCGGCGCATGACACGGCGATGGCCGGGCGCAACCGGCTGCTGGCGGAGGGCCGCCGCGATGCCGGCTGGCTGGCGGCGCTGGAGGATGCAATGGCGCGCCATGCGGTGGCGGCCGTCGCGGCGCGGCGGTCCCTTGGCCAGCGGCTGAACCTGCTGCTGGCGGCGGGCACGGCGACGGGCGCCTTCCCGGCCGCGCGACTCGACCTGATCTGCCCCATCGCCACGGCGCTGGACCAGGCGCCGGCGCTGGCGGTGGAGGATGGGCTGCGGGACGCCCTGGCCGCCAGCCGGGGGCGGGATGCGGCCGCCGGCGGCGCGGCGCAGGGCGCGCATCGCACGGATATGGATTTGGTGCATCTGCCCAAGGGGCTGGAGGCGGCGCTGTGTTCCACCGGGGAACAGAAGGCGCTGCTGGTTTCCGTGGTGCTGGCGCATGCCTCGCTGATCGGCGCCGCGCGGGGCTTCGCGCCGCTGCTGCTGCTGGATGAGGTGGCCGCCCATCTGGACGCGGCGCGGCGGGGGGCGCTGTACGCGGCGCTGTCCCGCCTGCCCGCCCAGGTCTTCCTGACCGGCACGGAGGCCGACATCTTCGCCCCGCTGCACGGGCTGGCGGAGGCCTTCCAGGCAACGCCGGAGGGGCTGCTGCCCGGCTGACCGGCAGGGTGAATCGCCGGCCCGCACCCCGTCCCGCACCCTATAAGGATGTGGCGTGGCAAATCTGGTGATTTCGGGCTACAGTGTCCGGCGCCGCAACCCGCGCGAAATCCCTGTATCCGAAGGGTTTCAAGCCTCACTCAGGAGCCTCCGCCGGCATGTCCGACGCCGCCGCGCGCGCCAACCCGCCGACCCCCCCGGCTTCTGGAAACGGGGACCCGAATCCGGGTGCCGATACCTATGACAGCGCCTCCATCACGGTGCTGCGGGGGCTGGAGGCCGTCCGCAAGCGGCCCGGCATGTATATCGGCGACACCGATGACGGCTCCGGCCTGCACCACATGGCCTTCGAGATCATCGACAACGCCGTGGACGAGGCCCAGGCCGGCTTCGCCACCACCTGCGACGTGGTGCTGAACGGCGATGGCAGCGTCACCGTCACCGATGATGGCCGCGGCATTCCGGTGGACATGCATGCCGAGGAAGGCGTCTCCGCCGCCGAGGTCGTCCTGACCCGCCTGCATGCGGGCGGCAAGTTCAACCAGAATTCCTACAAGGTCTCGGGCGGCCTGCACGGCGTCGGCGCCGCGGTGGTGAATGCGCTGTCCGAATGGATGGAAGTGCGCATCTGGCGCGACGGGCGGGAGCATTTCATCCGCTTCGAGCATGGCGACACGGTGCAGCCGCTGATGATCGTGGGCGAGTCCTCCCACATGCACGGCACGCAGGTGACCTTCAAGCCGGCGGCCAGCACCTTCACCAAGACCGAATACGAATACCCGATCCTGGAACGCCGGCTGCGCGAGTTGGCCTTCCTGAATTCCGGCCTCAAGATCTCGCTGCGCGACGACCGGCATGTGCCGGCGGTGGAGGCGCATTTCGAATTCAAGGGCGGCCTGGTCGCCTTCGTCGAATGGCTGGACCGCAGCAAGGAGCCGATCTTCAAGCCGCCGATCAGCCTGGTGAGCAAGGCGTCGGACGGCATCCGCGTCGAGCTGGCGATGTGGTGGAACTCCAGCCCGCATGAAGTGGCGCTGTGCTACACCAACAACATCCCGCAGCGCGACGGCGGCAGCCACCAGGCCGGCTTCCGCCAGGCGCTGACCCGCATCGTGATGAAATACGCCGAGGACCTGGCGAAGAAGGAAAAGGTCGAGCTGATCGGCGACGACATGCGCGAGGGCCTGACGGCTGTGCTGTCGGTGAAGGTGCCGGATCCGAAGTTCAGCTCGCAGACCAAGGACAAGCTGGTTTCGTCGGAGGTGCAGCCGGTGGTGCATGTGGCGGTGGCCGATGCCCTGTCCCACTGGTTCGAGACGCATCCGAAGGAAGCCAAGCTGGTGCTGGAGCAGGTCGTGCTCTCCGCCGCCGCCCGCAAGGCGGCGCAGCTGGCGCGCGACAAGGTCGGCCGCAAGAACGCGCTGGATATCTCCACGCTGCCGGGCAAGCTGGCCGATTGCCAGGAGAAGGACCCGGCCAAGTCGGAAATCTTCCTGGTCGAGGGTGACAGCGCCGGTGGCTCCGCCAAGCAGGGCCGCGACCGGCGCTTCCAGGCCATCCTGCCGCTGAAGGGCAAGATCCTGAATGTCGAGCGGGCGCGGATGGACAAGATGCTGTCCTCCGCCGAGATCGGCACGCTGATCACGGCACTCGGCACCGGCATCGGCACGGGGCCCGAGGATCGCGGCGGCTTCTCCGCCGACAAGCTGCGCTACCACCGCATCGTCATCATGACGGACGCCGATGTGGATGGCAGCCATATCCGCACGCTGCTGCTGACCTTCTTCTTCCGGCAGATGCCGGCGCTGATCGAGCGTGGGCACCTGTATATCGCGCAGCCGCCGCTGTACCGGGCGAAGCGCGGCAATGATGAGCGCTACCTGAAGGATGACCGCGCGCTCGAGGATTTCCTGATCGAGAAGGCGATCTCCGGCGCCCGGCTGCGCTTTGCCGATGGCCGCGACGTGGCGAAGGAGGAACTGGCGGAGGAGGTGGAGCGGCTGCGCCAGGTCGCATCCCGCATGCGGCGCCTCGCCACGCAGGTGCCGGCGGGCATCATCGAACAGGCCGCCGTCGCCGGCGCGCTGACGCCGGATGCGGACCGGGCGCTGGCCGGCGCGGCCTTGCTGGCAACCCGGCTGGATGCGCTGGCGCCGCCCTCCGAGCGCGGCTGGAAGGCGACGGCGGATGGCGCCGGGCTGCAATTGTACCGTGTGGTGCGCGGCGTGACCGAACGCCACACGCTGGACCAGGCGGCGCTGCGCAGCGCCGAGGCGCGCTGGCTGGATGAGCGGCGGGAGGTATTCGCCCGCGACTATGCCGGCGGCCCGGCCATGCTGGCCTTTGAATCGACGGAGACCACCCAGCACGGCCCGCTGCTGGCCTTCGACCGCATCCTGGCCCAGGGCCGCCGCGGCCTGACCATCCAGCGCTTCAAGGGCCTGGGCGAGATGAACCCCGACCAGCTGTGGAAGACCACGCTGGACCCGGCCGTGCGCACGCTGCTGCGCGTGCGGATTGAGGATGTGGAGGATGCGGAGCAGGTCTTCTCCACGCTGATGGGCGACGTGGTGGAACCGCGCCGCGAATTCATCGTGGGCAATGCGCTGAAGGTGGCGAACCTGGACGTGTAAGCCCGGCGGACCGGTTTCTTGACCGGTCCGAGGCCGCGAATGCGGCGAGCCAAGCCCGCGGAGAGGGCGCCCCCCGGACGGGGGGGGCGCCGGCGGTCAGGCCGCCTTGGCTGCGGCGCGGGCGAGGAGCTTCTCCTCCTCCGTCCAGACCTTGCGTTCCCGCTTCTCCTGCGGCTTGATTTCCTTGACCGGCCCGCCGCCCAGCACGGGCGGGCGCTTGGTCGAATGCCGCGCCGCTTCCGAATGCCACGGATGATCGGCCTGCACCGTCAGCGTCCGGCCGATCTCGCGTTCCACGTCGCGCAGCCAGGCGCGCTGCTCGGCATCGCACAGCGTGATGGCGAAGCCGCTGCGCCCGGCCCGGCCGGTGCGGCCGATGCGGTGGACATAGCTTTCCGGCAGGCTCGGCACGTCATGATTGAAGACATGCGTGACGGTGTCGACATCGATGCCGCGCGCCGCGATGTCGGTGGCCACCAGCACCTGCACGCTGCCGGCGCGAAAGGCTTCCAGCGCGCGTTCCCGCTGGCCCTGGGATTTGTTGCCGTGCAGCGCCTCTGCCGTGACGCCTGCCTCGGTGATGAAGCCGCAGACCTCGTTGGCGATGGTCTTCTGCAAGGTGAAGACCACGGCCTGGCCGATGCCGGGCGTCCGCAGCAGCGCCAGCAGCGCATCCTTCTTGTCCGCCGCCTCGACGAACATGACGGATTGCTCGATCCGGTCGACGGTGGTCGATGGCGGGGCGATCTCGACCTTCTCCGGTTCGCGCAGCAGGCTTTCGGCCAGCACGGCGATGGATTTCGGCATGGTGGCGGAGAACAGCATGGTGTGCCGGTCCGCCGGCAGCGTCGCGACGATACGCTCGATCGGCTTGGCGAAGCCCATGTCGAGCATCTGGTCCGCCTCATCCAGCACCAGCGCCTCAAGCTGCGAGAGGTCGCACAGCCCCTGCTCGATCAGGTCCAGCAACCGCCCCGGCGCGGCGACGATGACATCGACGCCGGCCTTCAGGGCCGCGACCTGGTGGAACTGGCTGACGCCGCCGAAGATCGTGGTCACGCTGAGCGGCAGATGGCGGCCGAAATTGGCAAAGCCATCGGCGATCTGGGAGACGAGTTCGCGCGTCGGCGCCAGCACCAGCACGCGGGCGCCACCCTGCGGCGCCGGGCGCGGCGCGGCGGCCAGTCGGTGCAGCAGCGGCAGCGCGAAGGCGGCCGTCTTGCCGGTGCCGGTCTGCGCCAGGCCCAGCAGGTCGCGGCCCGCAAGCAGCATCGGGATCGACCGGGCCTGGATCGGGGTGGGGGCGGCATAGCCCGCCTCGGCCAATGCGCGCAGCAGGGACGGCGCGAGGGCGAGGTCGGCAAAGGTCATGGACATGGTCAAGCGGCGCCTCCGGCGCTCGATAAGGCTGCGCCGTCTGGGGCTTCGCGTGTTCGGAAGGGGCGGCTTTACGGGTCATGCTGCACTGCGTCAACGCGGATCGGCCGGCGCCGGTCACGTGCCAGGTCCAGGGCGCGGGATGGTGGAGGCCCGGCGCTTCAAGGTGCGGGTGTTCCAATCCGTGACTGTGGCGCCCCGCCATGATCGCTTGACATTTATTCTCGTATGGTGGGACTGATTCGGACCAAGACTCAAACCGGGAGTCCCTGCGTGTCCGAAATCCAGCTCTATGCCGGCACGGCTGGCCATTCCGCCTGGTTCAGCGACGATCTTGGCGCAAGCTGGCTGCATCCCAACAGCCATTCCGGCCTGTATCTCGAAGCCCGGGTCTGGGGCTTCGCCAGCCACAAGGCCACCCCAGGCCGGCTTTTCGCCGCCACGGATCAGGGCGCCTTCCGCTGGGATGAAGCGACGGCGCGCTGGGTCCACCTGCCCTCCCCCATGCCGGATGTCTGGGCCATCGCGATCGACCCGGCGGATCCGGATGTGCTGATCGCCGGCACCCGCCCGGCCGGCTTCTTCCGCTCCACCGATGCGGGGCGGAGCTGGGCGGCGCTGCCGGCGCCGGGCCTCGCAACCTTTTCCAAGCAGAACCAGGGCCCGACCCGGGTCACGCAGATCCTGTTCGATCCGGTGGACCCTGGCACGGTCTGGGCCTCGGTCGAAATCGGCAGCATCTTCGTCAGCCGCGACCGCGGCCTGAGCTGGGCAGAACGGGGCCAGGGCCTGGTCTCCGGCGATGTGCATGGGCTGGCGGTGCTGCCATTGCCGGGCGGCGGCAAGGCGATGCTGGCCACCACCAATCGCGGCCTGCATCGCAGCGAGGATGATGGCGCCAACTGGGTGCTGCAGGACCTGCCCACGCCCTGGCCCTATACCCGCGGCGTGCAGCCCCGCGCCGATGCCAGCGGCGTGGTGTTCCTGGCCAATGGCAACGGCCCGCCGGGCAATGACGGCTTCCTGCTGATCTCCCGCGACCATGGCATCACCTGGGCCGATGCCGGGCTGCCGGGGCCGCTGAACAGCACCGTCTGGTGCATCGCCACCGATGCGGCGGACCCGATGCTGGTGCTGGCCTGCACCAATCTCGGCCAGGTCTTCCGCAGCCAGGATGGCGGCGAAAGCTGGGCCCGCCTGCCGCATGAATTCGGCGAGCTGCGCGCACTGCATTGGCGCCGGCTTCCCCCCGGCACGCGCCAGGCCGCACATTGCATCACCCGCCCGGTCCTGACGGCGGCGCAGATGCAGCACCCCATGGCACGAGCTCCCGCATGACCGAACGCGTCCCCGCCACCCCGCCCGGCCAGATGACGAATACGGCGAAGCCGCCGGTGGCGCTGCGGATCGGGCTGATGGTGCCGGCCAGCAACACGACGATGGAACCGGAAATGCTGGCCCGGCTGCCCGCCGGCACCAGCATCACCCGCATCGGCATTCCCGCCAGCGCCGCGCCGCTGACGCCGGCCACGATGCCCGCCTATCAGCAGGCCGTGGTGGCGCTGGCCGTCCAGCACTTTTCCGACGTCACGCACGACCTTGTCGTCTATGGCTGCACCGCCGCCGGCTTCGCGGCCGGGCCTGCCGGGGATGCGGCGCTGGCCGCGGCCTTGGCAGCCGCCACGGGCCTGAAGGTGGTGACCACGGCACGCGCCATGGTGCTCGGCCTGCAGCAGATCGGCGCCAGGGAGATCGCGGTGGTCACGCCCTATTCGGACGCGGTCAACGCCCAGCTGATGGACTTCCTCGCCGATGGCGGCATTCGCGTGACGCGGCTGGACACGCTGCGCGCGCCGGATGTGGCAGCCCTCTGCGCGATCCAGGCGCCGGAGGTGGAGGCGCTGGCGCGGCGCACCATGGCGGCGGATTGCGACGCGCTGTTCATCGGCTGCACGCAATTGCCGACGCAGGATTTCCTGGCCGGCCTGGCCCGCGACCTGGGCCGGCCGGTGCTGTCCTCGATCAGCGCGACGGCCGACCAGGCGCTGCGCCTGCCCGCCGCCGGCTGACGCGAGGGGCTATTCCTCGCGGCCGCTATAGTGCTGGTAGCTGCCGGTCACGAGGGATTCCATGCCGCTGAAGCGGACGGTCTCGCCGTAGATCCTGATGACGCCGCTGACGCCCGTCAGGTCGATCGAATGCGGCCCGAGCACCGGCGGGGGCGAGCCCGAGTCCCGAACGATACAATTGAACAGTTGCCACAGGTTCATGTCCGGAATCTCCAGCACCAGCTGGTCGGTGCCGCGGCCGCCGTAGATGGTGTCGTCTCCGTCGCCGGGATGCCAGCGGATCACGTCGTTGCCGTTGCCGCCGTCCAGCATGTCGTCCCCGGTGCCGCCGATCAGCACGTCATCGCCGCTGCCGCCCGTGATGATGTCGTCGCCACTGTTGCCCATGACCAGGTCGTTGCCGTTGCCGCCGTCCAGCATGTCGTCGCCGGCGTCGCCCGCGATGCTGTCATTGCCGTCTCGGCCATAGATGAAGTCGTTGCCGCTGCCGCCACGCACGCTGTCATCGCCGGCACCCGTCGCGCCGCCGGTCACGGCCTCCAGCGCTTCGACGGGCAGGGGTTGGGGGGTGCTCTGCGTCTTGGTCATCGGGGCGTCGTCTGCATCGGTTGCGAGGGCGCCGTTAGAACCCAGGCGGTTCGATCCGACCAGTCAGGAAATGCCTCTGACCCCGATAGGCGCGGCTGCGCCCTCTCCCGCTCCTTAGCAATCGCTTGCTCGGGGTGGTCTGTGGCCAGGCCCTCGAAATAGCATCACAAACTTTGATGCCTGGACGTCTGCACTGGTATCGGCATCCACGTTCAAAATTTCGACGCCATGCCGACGACACAACGCGTCCACAGCCCGTGCTACCCGAACAGCTTCCGACGCTACCTTAGTGTCCGTCCAAGAACATGTTGAGTCCTGGGAATCGGATGTGATTCGATGGTGTCGATCACGATTCGCGGGAGCCGGCTGATGTGGACTGC
>LNFM01006855.1_pt1 | contig 18394 bp, 14 predicted proteins | sample 596031 | NCBI WGS metagenome assembly LNFM01 (sample SAMN04254537, study PRJNA301005) | activated carbon metagenome | isolation source: dual media filters at the Ann Arbor, Michigan drinking water treatment plant | place: USA: Ann Arbor | reverse complement strand
AGCACCAGCCCGAAGGGCGTGCGCACCAGGTAGAGCACGCCGAAATACAGCGCCGCCGCGGTGCCGAGTGCGATGTAGTAGAACACATAGGCGTTGCGGAAATCGAAGCCGAAGACGTCGGGACCCACGACGTTGCGGATGCCCTCATAGCCGTTGAACCAGGCGATATTGGTCTCGATGAAGCGGAAGATGCCCATGGCCAGGGCCAGGGTGATCATCAGCAGATAGATGTCGCGGGTGCGCACCGCGATGGCGCCGACGACGAGGCCCATCACCGTCGCCGCCAGGACGCCCAGCGGAATCGCGAGGCCATAGCCGAAGCCGCCGGCGATCCGCGGCACCGCGCCGTCCACGAAGATGGCCAGGGTATAGCCCGCCACCCCCGCGACCATCATCTGCGCCAGCGAGATGAAACCGCCATAGGTGGCGAGGAAGGTCAGCGACATGGCGATGATGCCGAAGACGATGCCGCGCCCCAGGATATTCGCCGTCCAGAACTGCGCCTGGTTCTGCGGCAGGGCCTGCAGCAGCAGCCAGGGCATGACCAGCAGCAGGGCAAGGCCCAGCGCCGACCACAGGAGGACCCGGCTATGCACGACCCAGGATCCCCTGCGGCCGCGTCGCCAGCACCGCCACCATGATCACGAAGCTGAGGACGACAGAATAGGTCGGGAAGATCGCCTGGCCGATCTGCTCGGCGAGGCCGATCAGGATGGCGCCGACCGCCGTGCCGGGCACCGAGCCCATGCCGCCCACGATCACCACCACCAGCGAGACCAGCAGGAAGCGCCCATCCACCCCCTGGGCCAGCGGCTGCGCCGTGGCGCCGATCACGCCGCCCAAGCCCGCCAGCGCCGCCCCCAGCGCGAAGACGGCGACGCCGACCAGCGGCACATTGACGCCGCAGGCGCCGAGCATATCGCGATCATCCACGCCGGCGCGAATCATCATGCCGAGCTTCGTGCGGTTCAGCAGCAGCCACAGCCCCACACCCACGGCGACTGCGATGCCGATCTGCACCAGGCGGAAGGTGGGATAGCCGCCCAGGCCGGGCAGCTGCGTGGCACCGAAGATCGCGTCGGGCGCGAAGAATTGCCGCGGATTGCCGCCATAGAAGGCGAGGAGCTGGTCGGCCACGATGATCGAGACGCCGATGGTGACCAGCGCCTGGCGCAGCTCCTGCCCCTGCATCCAGCCCAGCAGCAGCTTCTGCATCAGCGCGCCGAAGATGGCGGCGCAGACGATGCCGGCGGCGAGGCCGGCATACCAGGCGTACCAGAGGTCGCGGTCATAGAGCGGCTCGAAGACCGCGTAGCCGACATAGGCGGCGACGAGGTAGAGCGAGCCATGCGCCATGTTCACCACGCGCATCAGGCCGAAGATCAGCGAAAAGCCGCTGGCCACGATGAAATATAGCGCGGCCAGGGTGAGGCCGTTCAGTGCGATGGTGGCCGCAAGATCCATTCCCGACCCGTTGCTCCCTGGCCGCGATGCGGCTTGTTCTTGGACGGCAGATGTGCCCGAGGCGGGCTGGCCGCCGCAAGATGGAGTTTCGGATATTTTCGGGTAAAATTGGGTCATGAAACTCTCACCCTCCGCCCGCGCCTGGACACCAGCGGCCACGCTTGCGGGGCTGCGGCCTCAGGCGCGGGCGCACAGCATCTGGCTTCCCGCCCTGGCCCCCTTTCCCCGGGAGAGCTGGCCGCTGGTCGGGCTGCTGCCGGTGCTCGACATCAACGCTGCCCTGGTCGCGGCGCTGGCTGGTCAGCGGCCGTTTCGCGCGGCACCCCCGGTGGCCGGGGTCTTTGCCTGCGACCCCTTTCTCCGCCCGGCCGATATGGCGGCGGCGCTGCGCCGCGCGGGCATCCGCCAGGCGGTGAACCTGCCCACGGTGCAGCTCTTCGACGGTGAGACCGCGGCCGTGCTGGGCTCCGTCGGCTATCGGGCGGAGGCGGAATTCAGGCTGCTGCTGCGCCTGGAGGAGCTGGGCGTGGCACCCATCGCCTGCGCCACCTCACGCGCCGCGGCCGATCTGGCGCTGGGGCTGGGGCTGCGCCGCATCCTGCTGCATCCCGGCCTCACGCCGCCCGCCGATCCGGCGGTGTGGTGGGCCGATCTCGCCGGCCATGTCGCGATCGAGGGGGCCGAGGCGTTGGCCTGGCGCGATCAGGCCTCCATCCCCAGCCGCCGCATGCGGTTGTAGAGCGTCTTGCGGCTCACCCCCAGAAACGCCGCGGCCTCGCCACGGCGGAAGCGATGGCGGCGCAGCGCATCCAGGATCCAGGCGCGCTCATCCGTCGCCTCCGGCGGCGGCCCGGCGGTGCCAGGGCCCAGGATCGCCTCCAGCAGCGCCACCCCGATGCGGCCATCGCGCGCCTCGGTCGCCGCGCGCAGCAGGATGTCGTGCAGTGCGCGCAGATTGCCCGGCCAGGATTGCGCCATGAGCAGCCGCAGGGCGGCAGGCTCCAGGGTGAGCGCGGCCCGGCCGGCGGCGCGAAGCATGGCGCGGGCCAGCAGCGGCAGGTCCTCCATCCTCTCGCGCAGTGGCGGCACGACCAGGCGCTGCGCGGAGAGCGCACGGGCCATGGAAGCAGCACCCGGCGGGTGGATCAGCAGCAGGCGGGCCCGTGGTGGGCGTTCCAGCGGGCGGGTGAAGCGGTCGAAGGCGCCGCGCTCGATCCATTCCGTCAGCCGCGCCAGCAGGCTTGGCGGCAGCGCATCCGCCTGCTCGATCACGATGGTGTTCTGCGGCAGGGCGAGCAGCCCGGGCCGGGCCTCGCCGAACAGCCGTAGCGCGATCTCCTCCCGCCCGTTGAGGAAGGTCAGCCCGCCGCTGCGTCGGCTGGCGCGGTGGATGGCGCGCGCCGTGGTGGTGCGGCCCGAGCCCACCTCGCCCTCGATCAGGATGGGCAGGTCGGTCGCCACCAGCCTGGCGATCCGGGTGGCGACCTGGCGGGCGGCGAGCGAACGGCCGACCAGGCCCTCGATCCCGGTCGCCGCGGCATCGGGCGCCTCGCGCAGCAGGGCCGCGGTCTTGAAGGCCGAGGTGGTCTGCATCACCGCCATCTCCAGCGGCAGTCGGTCCAGCGTTGAGCCGCCGATATAGCCATCGGCGCGCGACGCGTCGCAGACCTGCAGCATATGCGCGGGGTCCACGATAGGCCCGCCCTCGACGAAGCAGAGCGTGGCGGGGGCCTGGCGGCGGATATGGGCGAAGATGCGGCGCGCGCGCTCGGCCGCGTCATCGAGCCGCACGCCGCCCGGCACACCCTGCGTGCCGCCGGCGTTCCAGCCGAAATTCAGGCAGATCCGGTCCACGCCGGCCTGCAGGAGTGTGTCGATCTCGGCCCGGGTTTTGGCATAGCCCAGCGTGGCCAGGCCGATCCGGCGGGCATGACGCAGCATCTCCACCTCCCGGCCGAAGCCGAGGCCCGCCTGCTCCAGCGCCGCGCGGAAGCTTCCGTCATAATGGATGGCGGTGGGGAAGTTGGTGACACCCTGGTATCCGGTGGCCTGGATGCGGCGGAGAAAGCCATCGAGCTCCAGGCGAGGGTCGCAAATGGCGGCGCCGAAGAGGACGGGGATGGCGACGCGGTCGAGAATTTCGTCGCGGGCGAAGCTGTCGGTGAAGCTGTTGCTGTCGCGGATGGGCAGCATGGCGGCCACCGAGGGCGCGCCCATGACACGCAGGCGCCCGGCATTGAGCACGAGCAGGAAATCGGCGCCGCCATCGGCCGCGGCGCGGGCGGTCATGCCAAGGCCGATGGCCGCGCCGACCTGGATTTGCCTGTTCCGTGTCATGCGCCGCCGTGGCGGAATCGGGGGCACGGGTCAAGCTGCGATGAGGCTTGCTAGGAAGGCGTCGCCGCATGGGACGACCTTTCGGCGCATTCGGAGCGGGTCCTTGCCGGGCGATCTGCGGATGAGGTTATGTGCCATGGGCTGCCGGAGGCGGTGCGCCGGATGCGCGCGCGGCTTGCGCCGCCGGGCGGCTGAGGCCCGCCTGCGAGATCAGCCAGGCGCCGGTACGGCGTGCAGCGGTGCCCCGCGGGACTCGAAGGCGGTGATATTCGCAATCGTTGTCTGCGCGATCGCTGTCAGCGCCTCGACGGTGAAAAAGCCCTGGTGGCCGGTTACCAGCACATTGGGAAAGGTCAGCAGCCGGGCGAAGACATCGTCTCGGATCACCTGGTCTGACATGTCCTCAAAGAACAGCCCGGCCTCCTCCTCATACACGTCAAGGCCGAGATGCCCGATGGCGCCACGCTTCAGCCCGCCGATCACCGCCTTCGTGTCGATGATGGCGCCGCGGCTGGTGTTGATGAGCATCACGCCCGGCTTCATCCGCGCGATGGCGGCGGCGCCGATCAGGTGGCGCGTGGCCGGCGTCAGCGGGCAATGCAGGGAGATGATGTCGGCCCGTTCCAGCAAAGCCGGAAACGCCACATAGCCCACATTCAGCCCCGGATCGGGGGAGGGGTCATGCGCGATCACCTCGCAGCCGAATCCCAACATGATTCGGGCAAAGGCGGCCCCGATGCGCCCGGTGCCCACCACGCCCACGCAGCGGCCGCGCAGGTTGAAGCCCAGCAACCCATCGAGGGCGAAATTGCCCTCCCGCACCCTGAGCCAGGCGCGATGGGTGTTGCGGTTCAGCGCCAGGATCAGCGCCGCAGCATGCTCGGCCACCGCATCGGGCGAATAGGCCGGCACATACGCAAGCGCCATGCCCAGCCGCCCCGCCGCCGCCAGATCCACATTGTTGAAGCCGGCGGCGCGCAGCGCCACCAGGCGCACGCCCTCGGCCCAAAGCGCTTCCAGCACCGCCGCATCCAGCTGGTCGTTGACGAAGGCGCAGATGGCAGGGCAGCCGCGCGCCAGCACCGCGGTGGCGGGCACCAGCCGCACCTCCAGGAAGTGCAGGCGGTGCGGGCCGCGGGCGGCTTCCAGGAACTGCCTGTCATAGGCCTTGGTGCTGAATACCGCGACGTCCATGGCCATGCTCCTTCCCGCCGGCGGCAGACGCCGGACTTCTGCAGTCTAGGCGCGGGCGGGCATGCCGGCGCAGGGGCGGAAACTACGCAGGCACGCCGACTGGAGCGGGTTGCGTTGCGGCGGAACCGCCGAAAACGCTGAATCCAGCTCTCAACAATGGCTGGACCATGAGCCTGAGCGCAAGCGAACGCATCCTGGTCTAGGTAGTTTCCGACGCTGTCCGCCCCACCCCGCACCCGCCTAGCGTCGAGCGTCAACAGGAGCGGATGAGATGGCAGACACGCTGGCGGCAACCCTGCCGACGCCGGGGGCGGCAGCATCGCCGAAGACGATGTACATCATCGCCTGGGGCCTCTGCCTGTTCTTCTATTTTCTGCAATACGCCATCCGCTCCGCGCCTGGGGTGATGATCCCCGAACTCACCGCGGCCTTCGGCCTGACCACGCTGGGCATCAGCGCGCTGCTGGGGATGTACTACTACACCTATGCCGGCTTCGCGCTGATCTCCGGCGCCTCGCTCGACCGCTTCGGGGCGAAGCTCCCGATCTTCGTGGGGCTGTTGGCCACCGCGGCGGGCAGCGTGCTGTTCGGCCTGGGCTCCATCGCCTCGGTCGAGGGCGGGCGGCTGCTGCAGGGCGCGGGCTCGGCCTTCGCCTTCACCGGCGCCGTGTATCTGGCGGTGCATGGGTTCTCGGCGAAGTGGTTGGCCACCGCGGTGGGCTTCACCCAGCTCGCGGGCATGCTGGGCGGTTTCGCCGGGCAATTCGCCGTGGGGCCGCTGGTGCATGGGCCGATCGCCTGGCAGGATTTTTGGATGTTGGCCGGCGCCGCGCTGGCGGTGGTGGCGGTGTTGATGCTCATCGCCACGCCTTCGGAGCACGCGCCGGCACAAGGGCCGGTCTGGTCGATGTTCGCGCCTTACAAGGTGGTGCTGAGCAACCCGCAATCCTGGCTCTGCGGCATTATCGGCGGGCTGTTGTTCATGCCGACCACCATCGGCGACATGATCTGGGGCGTGCCTTTCCTCCATCTCGGCCAGGGGATCGCGACGGCCGAGGCGGTGACGCGGGCCTCGATGGTGCCGCTGGGCTGGGTGATCGGCGCGCCGCTGCTGGGCTATGTGGCGGACAGGATGGGGCGACGTAAGCCGGCACTTTACGCGGGAATCGGGCTGATGCTGCTCTCGGGCATCGGCATCGCTTATTTCGGCAGCGTGATCCCGCCCTATCTCGGCGGCCTGGTCTTCGGCATCGGCTCGGGCGCCGCGATGATCCCCTACGCCATGATCAAGGAGGCGAACCCGGACCGGGTGAAGGGCAGCGCCACCGGCGCCATGAACTTCCTGGTGTTCAGCTGCAGCGCGCTGCTGGCGCCGGCCTTCGGCTACGTGTTGATGCGGCTGGCAAATGGCGCGCCGCTCTCCGCCGAGGTTTTCGCCAGCGCGAGCACCATCTGGGTCGGCGCCATCCTGCTCGCCCTCGTGCTGACCTTCTTCCTGCGCGACACCGGCAACAAGGAGCCGCAGGCATGAGCCAGCGCGAACTCACCCCCGTCATCGACCTGCTGCGGCAGAAAGGCACCGGGCCGGTGCGCGCGCGGCGGCCGGAATACGTGGACCTGCTGCCGCCCTGCAACAGCGCCTGCCCTGCCGGCGAGGATATCCAGGCCTGGCTGGAGTTGGCCCAGGCCGGCCAGTACCGCGCGGCCTGGGATGTCATCATGCGCGACAATCCGATGCCCGCCGTGCATGGCCGGGTCTGCTATCACCCGTGTGAGACCGGTTGCAATCGCGCCCAGCTCGACAGCGCGGTGAGCATCCACGCCGTCGAGCGGTTTCTCGGCGATATGGCCACGGCGCAAGGCTGGGTGCCCGCGACTTCTGCGGCGCCGAGCGGCAAGCGTGTGCTGGTGATCGGGGCGGGGCCGAGCGGGCTTTCTGCCGCCTATCATCTGACCCGCGCGGGGCATTCGGTGGAGATCCGCGACGCCGGCCCGCTGCCCGGCGGCATGCTGCATTTCGGCATTCCGGCCTATCGCATGCCGCGCGAGATGCTGATGCAGGAGATCGCCCGGATCGAGGCCATGGGCGTCACCATCACGCTGAACCACAAGGTCACCGACCTGTTGGCAGAGCAGGCGGCGGGGAAATTCGACGCCGTCTTCATCGCCATCGGCACGCAGATCGGCAAGCGCATCGACATACCCGCGCGCGATGCCACCCGCGTCTTCACCGCCATCAACCTGCTGCATGACGCGGCCACGGGCGTCGCGCCGAAGCTGGGGCGGCGCGTCGTCGTCTACGGCGCCGGCAACACCGCGATGGACGCGGCGCGCACCGCCCGGCGCCTGGGCGCCGAGGAGGCGATGATCGTCTTCATCTCCGACCGCGCCCATATGGAGGCGCATGAGTTCGAGGCCGAGGAGGCCACGGACGAAGGCATCCGCTTCAGCTGGCTGAGCAGCATCCACGACATCGCCCCGGGCGAGATCACGGTGGAGCGCATGGCGCTGGACGCCGAGGGCCGCGCCCAGCCCACCGGCGAGTTCGAAACCCTGCCGGCCGACAGCGTGGTGCTGGCCTTGGGCCAGAAGGCCGATAGCGGTTTTCTCGCCGCCATCCCCGGCCTGGTGGTGCAGGCCAACGGCAACGTCCAGGTCGATGCCGGGATGATGACGGGACATGCCGGCATTTTTGCGGGTGGCGACATGGTCTCCAATACCCGCAGCGTCACCGACGCGGTGGGCGGCGGCAAGAAGGCGGCCAGGCGCATTGATGCCTGGCTGCGCGGACGTGGTCTGGAGCCGGAGCCAAAACACCCTGGCGTGAGTTTCGACATGCTGCACCTGCCGCTCTACGCCCCGGCGCCGCGCGGGGTGCAGGTTGAGCTTTCCGTGGCCGAGCGCCTGGCCCAGGGCTTTGTGGAAACCACCGCGGGGCTGGACGAGACCGCGGCCCGGCATGAGGCAAAGCGCTGTCTCTCCTGCGGCAATTGCTACGAATGCGACCAATGCTTCGCGGCATGCCCGGAGCAGGCGATCGTCAAGCTGGGCCAGGGGCATGGCTATGATTTCGACCTCGATCACTGCACCGGCTGCGGCATCTGCTTCGAGCAATGCCCCTGCCACGCCATCGAGATGATCGCGGAGCACAGCGCATGAACATGATCACCAGGCCCGACGCGCGGGCCGCGCTGCGCGCCACCATGGATGGCAACACCGCCTGCGCCCATATCGCTTATCGGGTGAACGAGGTCTGCGCGATCTACCCCATCACGCCCTCCTCGACGATGGCGGAGTTGGCGGATGAATGGGCCGCCGATGGGCTGACCAATATCTGGGGCGGCATCCCCGTGGTGCAGGAAATGCAAAGCGAGGGCGGCGCCGCGGGTGCGGTGCATGGCGCGCTGCAATCGGGCGCGCTGACCACGACCTTCACCTCCTCGCAGGGGCTGCTGCTGATGCTGCCCAATATGTTCAAGATCGCGGGCGAGCTGACGGCGACGGTGTTCCATGTCGCGGCGCGCTCGGTCGCGACCCAGGCGCTTTCGATCTTCGGCGACCATTCGGATGTGATGGCCATCCGGTCCACCGGCTTTGCGCTTCTGTCATCCGGCTCGGTGCAGGAGGCGCATGACATGGCGCTGATCGCCCAGGCCGCGACCTTGGAGAGCCGCATGCCGTTCATGCATTTCTTCGACGGTTTCCGCACCTCGCATGAGCTGAACACCCTGAGCCTGGTGGCGGATGCCGACATCCGGGCGATGATCCGCGAGGAGCTGGTCTGGGCGCATCGCGCGCGTGCGCTGTCGCCCGAGCATCCGGTGATGCGCGGCACGGCGCAGAACCCCGACACCTTCTTCCAGGCGCGCGAGGCGGCGAACCCATTCTATGCCGCCACCCCCGCTATTGTGGAAAAGGCCATGGCGCGCTTCGCGGCACTCACCGGGCGGCAGTACCGGCTTTTCGAATACGCGGGTGCGGCGGATGCGGAGCGGGTGGTTGTGATCATCGGCTCGGCCGCCGAGACGGCGCGCGGCACCGCGACCGCCGTGGCCGCCGATGCGAAGCTGGGCGTCTTGCAGGTGCGGCTGTACCGGCCCTTCTCCGCCCAGCATTTCCTGGCCGCCCTTCCCGCCAGCGTGCGCGCGGTGGCGGTGCTGGACCGGGTGAAGGAGCCGGGTGCCACCGGCGAGCCGCTCTATCTCGACGTCATCACCACCCTGGCCCAGGGGGTGGCGAATGGCGAGCGCGCGGTGATGCCGCGCGTCATCGGCGGCCGCTATGGCCTGTCGTCGAAGGATTTTACGCCGGCCATGGCGCGCGCGGTGTTCGACGAACTGGCGGCGCCGAAACCTAGCAACGGCTTCACCATCGGCATTGACGACGACGTCTCCCACACCAGCCTGGCCTACGACCCGGCCTTCCAGATCGAGCCTGATGAGGTGGTGCGCGCGGTGTTCTACGGCCTGGGTTCGGACGGCACGGTGGGCGCGAACAAGGGTTCCGTAAAAATCCTGGCCGAGGATCCGGGCCGCTACGCCCAGGGTTATTTCGTCTATGATTCGCACAAATCCGGCGCGCAGACCGTCTCGCATCTGCGCTTCGGCCCGAAGCCCATCGAGGCGCCGTATCTCATTGCCCAGGCCAGCTTCGTCGCCTGCCACCAGTTCGAATTCCTGGACCGTGTGGACGTGCTGTCGCTGGCCGCGCCGGGCGCTACCTTCTTGCTGAACTGCCCGTACCCCGCGGCCGAGGCCTGGGACCATCTGCCGCGCGAGATGCAGCAGCAGATCATCGATAAGGGATTGCGCCTCTTCGTCATCGACGCCTCCCGCGTCGCGCGCGAGGCCGGCCTGGGCGGACGGATCAATACCGTCTTGCAAACCTGCTTCTTCGCCCTCTCCGGTGTGCTGGAGCGCGAGGAGGCGATCCGCCGCATCAAGGCGATGATCACCCACAGCTATGCCGAGAAAGGTGCGGCCGTGGTGGCGCAAAACAACGCCGCGGTCGACCAGGCGCTGGCCAATCTGCATGAGGTGAGCGTGCCCGTCCTTGCCACCAGCACCATCGAACGCCCGCCCATCGTGCCGCTCACCGCACCCGCCTTCGTCAAGCGCGTCACCGCCGCCATCATGGCCGGCCATGGCGATGCGCTGCCGGTGAGTGCGATGCCGGTGGACGGCACCTTCCCCCTGGGCACTGCCGCCTGGGAGAAGCGCAATATCGCCGAGGAGGTGCCGATCTGGGATGCCGATCTCTGCATCCAATGCGGCCAATGCTCCATCGCCTGCCCGCATTCGGTGATCCGCGCGCGGTTCTTCGAGGCAGCGCTTTCGGCGGAGAAGCCGGCCAGCTTCAAGACCGCCCCGGTCAATGCGCGCGGCTACCCCGACAGCCAGTTCACCCTGCAGGTCTATGTCGAGGATTGCACGGGTTGCGGCTTGTGCATCGAGGTCTGCCCGGCGCAGGCGCCCGATGATCCCGACCATCGCGCCATCAACATGGCACCCAAGGCGCCGGTGTTGGACGCGGAACGGAGGAACATCGCCTTCTTCGAGACCCTGCCGGTGAATGACCGCGCCCTGGTCGATTTCGCCGATGTGCGCGGCGTGCAGTTTCTCGAGCCCCTGTTCGAATTCTCCGGCGCCTGCGGCGGCTGCGGCGAGACGCCTTATCTGCGGTTGCTCTCCCAACTGTTTGGTGACCGGGCGCAAATCGCCAATGCCACCGGCTGCTCCTCCATCTATGGCGGCAGCCTGCCAGTCACGCCCTGGGCGAAGAACGCGGCCGGGCGCGGGCCGGCCTGGTCGAACTCGCTGTTCGAGGACAATGCGGAATTCGGCCTGGGCTTCAGGCTCGCGGCCGACATGCATCTGGCGATGGCCATCCGGCTGCTGCGGCAATTGTCGCCGTCGCTGGGCGCCGAGCTGGTCGAGGCCGCCATCGCGGCCCCGCAGATCCGCGAATCTGATATCGCGGCCCAGCGCCAGCGCGTGGCAGCGTTGCAAACCCGGCTGGAGGCCCTGGGCGATGCCCCGGGCACAAAAGACCTGCTCTCGGTGCTTGACCACATGGTCCGGCGCAGCATCTGGCTCGTGGGCGGCGATGGCTGGGCCTATGACATCGGCTTTGGCGGGCTCGACCATGTTCTGGCCAGCGGGCGGGACGTGAACGTGCTGGTGCTCGATACCGAGGTCTATTCCAACACCGGTGGACAGGCCTCCAAGGCCACGCCGCTGGGGGCGGTGGCGAAATTCGCCGCCGCCGGCAAGCGCACGGCGCGCAAGGACCTCGCACTTCAGGCCATCGCCTATGGCAATGTCTATGTGGCCCAGGTGGCAATGGGGGCGAACCCGCAGCACACGCTGCTGGCGATGCGCGAGGCCGAGGCCTGGCCAGGGCCATCCCTCATCCTGGCCTATAGCCATTGCATCGCGCATGGCTATGACCTGCGCTACGGCATGAAGCAGCAGGATCTGGCCACCGCATCCGGCTACTGGCCGCTGTTCCGCTTCAATCCGGCGATGCGCCGCGCGGGCGAGGCGCCCTTCCGCCTGGACAGCCCGCGCCCCACCATTCCGCTGAAGGATTATGCCTATAACGAGCTGCGCTATCGCAGCCTGGCCGCGACCAGGCCGGAGGAAGCGGCGGCGCTGCTTGCCGAGGCCGGCCGGGCGGTGATGGAAAAATACGCCGATTACGAGGCGCTGGCGGCGCGCGATGGCAGCCGCTTCGCGGGGGAGGTCCCGGCGGTGCCGACGCTATCCAACGCCGTTTGATCCTCGCCGGCGGCGCGGTGCTGGGGGCCGCCGGGCTTCTCACCGCGCGCGCGATGGGTGGCATGGCGGAATACCGGGCCGCCGCCGCGGACCTGCGCCAAGCATTGCCGGCGCCGCCCGCGATGCTCGACCTGATCGGCCAGGCCATCCTGGCGCCGAACGGGCACAACACGCAGCCCTGGCGCTTCCGCCTGCGCGACGATGGCATCGACATCCTGCCCGACCTCTCGCGTCGCACGCCGGTGGTGGATCCCGATGACCACCATCTCTTCGTCAGCCTGGGCTGTGCCGCGGAGAATCTTTCGCTCGCCGCTGGGGCCACCGGCAGGGCGGGCCGGATCGGCTTCGAGCCGGCGGGGGAGGGCGCGGTGACCTTTCGCTTCGGCGATGCGCCGCCCGTGGAGCCTGCGCTCTTCGCCGCCATCGCGCAGCGCCAATCCACCCGCAACGAGTATGATGGCAACCCCGTGAGCAATACCGAGCTGGCAACGCTGGCCGCCGCTGCCGCCATGCCTGGCGTCGATCTCGTGCTGCTGACCGCCAGGCTACGGATGGAGCGGCTGCTCGACCTCGTCATCGCTGGCAACACAGCGCAGCTCGCCGACCCCGGCTTCATGCGCGAGTTGACATCATGGCTACGCTTCAACCCGCGCGAGGCGATGGCGCGGGCCGATGGGTTGTTCAGCGGGGCGAGCGGCCGGCCCGCCTTGCCGACATGGGCCGGGCCGCTGCTGTTCCGCAGCTTCACCCGCGCGGCCTCCGACAATGACATCTACGCCCGCCAGATCCGCTCCTCCGCCGCCATCGCGGTCTTCCTGGGCGCGCGGGAGGACCGCGCGCATTGGGTCAGCGTGGGCCAGGCCTGTCAGCGCTTCGCCCTGCAGGCGACGGCGCTGGGGCTGAAATGCGCCTTCATCAACCAGCCGGTGGAGGTGGCGGCGCTGCGGCCGGACCTCGCGGCCCTGCTGGGCATGCCCGGCCGCCGGCCCGATATCGTCATGCGCTTCGGCCATGGGCCGAGGCTGCCCTATGCGATGCGAAGGCCGGTGGGCAGTGTCATGCTGGGCTGACCAGGGCTCTGGTGTGCCGGGCCACCATGGCCTCCTCGTCGGTGGGGATGACGTGGATGGCGACGCGGCTGGCGGCTGTGCTGATGCGCCCCGCACCCAGCGCCTCGCTGGCCAGCAGCGCGTGGATATCGCCGGAAATGTCGGAGACGCCGAGCAGCCCGCCATGGCGATAGACACGTCTCGCCAATTGAGGGCTCGGTTAGGTTGCGACCAAGTGGCGAATACGCGGGGAACCGGACTGGTCAAAGGCATTCGCAGCCGTGTGCAGCGATTGGTCAGCCTGCGTGGCGCGGGCATGCATCCGTTCATGCTCCGCCCAGTCGCCCACCCGGAACATCTCGACCAATCGCAAGCCATCCTGCGGATCTTCCAGCACCAGCCAGTCCTGCGCGCCGTCGCGCCGCCGCACGGCCTCCATCGGCTGAAGCGCGGCCCGCAGCGCCAGGCGGTCCTCCGGGTTGCGCAGCCGGTATTCCACAAGAACCAGAACCGGACCGGCCCCGGGCGAGGGCAGGGCAAAGCCCTCATGGCCAGGCATGTGGTCGCTTGGAATCAATGTATCCGGTGCGTCGGGCAGTGGCACGCGGCGGAGCAGCACGCCGCACGCCAGGCCCCCTGCCGCGGCGGCGGCCAGCGCCACGGCGATGCCTGCCTGCTGTGCCAGGTAGCCCCAGCCAAGCCCGCCGATCATCATCGCGCCGGAGAATACGGACAGGTAGATCGCCAGCCCCCGGGCGCGCACCCAATCCGGGAGCGCCGATTGTGCGGCGACATTCAGCGTCGTGAGCACCGTGATCCAGGCAAGACCCAGCACCAGGCCGGCCGCCACTGCCCATGTGCCGGAGGATCCCGCGGCGAGCAGCAATCCCGCCAGCGCCACGCCGCCTGTTCCGGCAAGCACCGCCCCCGCCGGCTCCAGGCCAAGCCTGGCCTTCAGAAAAGGCAGCAGCAGCGCTCCCCCGACCGCGCCCACGCCGACCGCCGCCAGCATCATCCCGTAAAGCTGCGGACCACCATCCGGCAGGCCACGCGCCACCAGCGGCAGCAGCGCCCAGGGGGCGGAGGCGAACAGGAAGAAGCCCAGAGCGCGCAGCAGCACCGATTGCAGCGCTGGGCTGGCCAGCGCGTAGCGAAGCCCTGCGCGCAAGGCGCCGGCCACTGCCTCGGGCGGCCCGCGTCGTGCGGCGGCAGCCGGCGGGCGCCACCAGGCCAGAGCCGCCAGCACCGCGACGAAGGAGAGCGCATCGAGGGCGAAGACCGCCCAGGCGCCAACCGTGGCCAGCAGTACACCACCCAATGCGGGGCCGATCGCGCGTGCGATGTTCACCCCCGTCGCGTTGAGCGCCACGGCGGGGCGCAGCACGTCGCGCGGAACCAACTGCGGCACGATGGACTGCCAGGCCGGAGCCGAGAGTGCCGCGCCAACACCGCCGAGCAGCGCCGCCGCCAGGATCAGCGTGGGCGTCGTGTTGCCGCTGAACTCCATCAACACCAGGCCTACCGAGAGAAGGCCCAGCGCCGCCTGCGCGGCGAACAGCAATCGGCGCCGATCCACCACATCCGCCAAGGCCCCGGCCGGCAGGGCCAGCAGCAACACGGGAAGCGCGGCCGCCGCCTGTACCGCCGCGACCAGGGTCGCGGAAGCCGCGAGCTCCGTCATCCGCCACGCCAGCCCGACATCGCGCATCCAGGTGCCGATATTGGCGATGAGTGTCGCGCTCCACAGCACCAGGAACGCACGATGCGCGAGGGGAGCAAAAGCGTTCATGCCAGCCAGCAGGCGCAGCCGAGCGCACCCCAGAAGCCACGCTGGTCGCGCACCGGCACGTCCCGGCCCCAGGCATGGGCATGGCCGTGGACGTTGCAGGCGCTGGCGCAGCCGCAAGCCTCGGCCAGGCGTGCGAGCGTGGCGTTGGGGTCCACCGCCTCCGCACGCAGCCGCCCGCCATAGCGCCCGCCGCCATGGCGCACTGGCGACCAGTCCGGCATGGGCGGCGGCAGTTCTGGCGCGAGCGGGGCAAGGTCCCCCGCCGCATGCACGACGCGGCCGCCGACCATCGTCAGGACGCTTTCGATGTGACGGATACGATCTTCCGACGCTGCGAAGTAGTCCTCGGTCAGCAGCACCAGGTCGGCGGACTGGCCAGGCATGATCTGCCCCTTGGCGCCCTCCTCGCGGGTGAACCAGGTGCTGTTCTGCGTCCACATGCGCAGCGCTGTCTCGCGGTCCAATCGGTTGCGCGGCGGGTAGAGCCGGGTGCCGCCCACCGTCATGCCGGTGACCAGCCAGGCCAGCGAGACCCAGGGATTATAGCTGGCCACGCGCGTGGCGTCTGTGCCGGCCGAGACCGGCACGCCCATCTCCAGCATGCGGGCGAAGGGCGGCGTGGCCGCGGCGGCCTCGGGCCCATAGCGCTCCAGGAAATAGTCCCCCTGATAGGCCATACGGTGTTGCACGGCGATGCCGCCGCCCATGGCGCCCACGCGCTCGATGTTACGCGGGCTGATCGTCTCGGCGTGGTCGATGAACCAGTGGAGCCTGTCGAGCGGCACGTCGCGATGGACGCGCTCATAGACATCGAGCACGCGCGAGATCGTCTCGTCATAGGTCGCGTGCAGGCGGAAGGGCCAGCCGCGCTCGGCCAGCAGTCGGATGACGGGTTCGAGGTCACCCTCCATGCGCGCGGCCATCTCCGGCCGGGGCTGCCGGAAATCCTCGAAATCGGCGGCGGAGAAGACCAGCATCTCGCCGGCGCCGTTGTGGCGATACATCCCATCGCCCTGGCCCGGCCGCACCATGCCGGCCCAGCGCGAGAAATCCGCCAACTCCTGCCCCGGCTTCTGCGTGAACAGGCTGTAGGCGACGCGCACGGTCATCTCGCCCGCCGCGTGCAGCGCCTCGATCACCTGATAGTCCTCGGGGTAGTTCTGGAAGCCGCCGCCGGCGTCCGATGCGCTGGTCACGCCCAGGCGGTTCAACTCGCGCATGAAGTGGCGGGTGGAGTTGCGCTGATATTCAGGCGGCAGCTTCGGGCCCGCCGCCAGCGTGGCATAGAGGATCATCGCGTTGGGCTGGGCCAGCAGCAGGCCGGTGGGGTTGCCGGCCGCATCCCGCTCGATCTGCCCGCCCGGCGGTTCTGGCGTATCGCGGGTATAGCCCACGGCCCGCAGTGCTGCCGCGTTGAGCAGCGCGCGGTCATACAGATGCAGGATGAAGACCGGCGTGTCTGGCGCCACCGCGTTGATTTCGGCGAGGCTCGGCAGGCGCTTTTCCGGCCATTGGTGTTCCGTAAAGCCGCCGACCACCCGCACCCATTGCGGCGCCGGGGTGCGCGCCACCTGTTCGCGCAGGGCGGCCATGGCATCGCCCAGGCTGGCGACGCCATCCCAGCGCAACTCCAAATTATAGTTTAGCCCGCCGCGGATGATATGGATGTGGTTGTCGCAAAGCCCCGGGATGCCGCGGCGGCCCAGAGCATCGATGATGCGGGTGGTGGGGCCGGCCAGCGGCATCACCTCGGCATCGCTCCCCACTGCGGTGAAGACGCCGCCGGTGATGGCGACCGCGGTTGCCTCCGGGCACGACGGATCGAGCGTGCGCAGGCGGGCGTTGCGCAGGATGAGGTCGGGAGCAGGGGGCGGCGGGCTCATGCTGGGGCTCCGTCGGGTGGTGCCGGGCGACGATCGCGCAGGCGGCTCATGCCGGCCTGTCGGCAGCGCCGCCCGCCTGGCCCTGCGCCACGAGGAAGCCCGGGTCGACCCGTGTCACATGGCTGGTGGCCAGCCATGCCTCGCCACGTCGCTCGAAGGTGTCGGTGATGACGGCAGTGGCGACCACCGCCGGGGCCTTGGCGCGCTCAAACACGGTCAGGTAGAAGCGGGCCGTGACGGTCGGGCCGGACTGGCGCAGGGAGATAGCGCCGGGAAGGTGACGCTTGCCGGTGATGAAGCCGCTTGCCTGTGCCGCACGAAGGAACGCGCCGATCGCGGCGTGGCCGACAACCGGGGGCGCCAGGCCGGGATCGAAGGTCGCATCCGGCGCATAGCAGGCGAGATAGCCCTCGTAATCCTCGTCATCGAGCATCTGATTCATCCGCGCGATCAGATCGAGAAGTTCGAGTTGCACTTCAGCCGCCATGGGCTGATGGGGTTGGCCGCTTGTCATCATTGCCATGGGTGTCCGGCTTCCGTCAGGAATTTTGCGTGGGCCCGCGCCGATCGGCGCGAGAAGTGACCTCGAAATCCTTGCTGTGGCACATCCAGCCCAGCGCCTGCGGGTGACCACGCAGCCAGTTCACCGCTGTCTCTCCGGCCAACATGCCGAGCAGGCCAAGCAATGCGATGACCGGCGGCGCGGGAGAGCGCACGCCGAACAGCGCATAGGCGACGCCCACCGCAAGGCCCAGCGTCGTTGACAGGACATAGGGCATCATGGGCGTCGCTCCTCCTTCAGTGCCCCTCGCCGCCGCCGAACATGGTCTTGGCGTAGATCAGGCCGAGGCCGTAGCTGCCGCCATGCGCGATCGAGGTCGCGACGGTCTGCGCATAGGTCTCGCCGCGCGCCCAGTCGCGCTGCAGTTCCAGCAGGTATTGCAGGCTGGTCATCGGCCGGGCGCCGAGCTGGATCATGCGCTGCATCGCCCGCTCATGCGCCTCATCGGAGACATCGCCGCAGCAATCGGCGATGACATAGACCTCGAAGCCCTGATCGAGCGCCGAGAGTGCGGGGCCCACGATGCACACGCTGGTCCACAGGCCGGCCAGCACGATGCGGCCCTTGCCGATCGCGTTCACCCGCACCGCGATGGCCGAATCCTCCCAGGTGTTCATCGTCGTGCGGTCGGTGACCTCCACATCGGGCAGCGCCTCCTTGATCTCCTGGAAGATCGGGCCGCTGAAGGACTTTTCCGCCACCGTCGTGAGAATGGTGGAGACTTTGAACTCCGCGGCCGCCCTCGCCACGAGCGCCGCGTTGTTGCGCAGCTGGACAGCGTCGATCGACTTCGTCGCAAAGGCCATCTGCGACTGATGATCGATCATGATCAGTGTGTGGTCATTCGGCGAGAGCAACGTCGCGCCTGGCTTGGCATGAGCAGTCGGCATGTTGTGTCCTTTCGGTTGGGGGGGAATGACTGGCGGGGAGGCGCCGTGATAACGGTTTTGCTCTGTCCGCGACATTGGTTACTTTGGAGATACCGATTGTGACCCAGAAAACAGGCCCTTCACCTCCGATTGCTCTGGGCTGCCCGCTTGACCGGGCGCTCGGCTTTCTGGCGCAGGCATGGCTGGCCGATGTGGTCTATGTCCTGGGCAGCGGCACCATGCAGTTCGGCGCGCTGCGCCGAACCCTGGCTGGCCGGATTTCGGCGCGGGTCTTGGCGGACAGGCTACGCCAACTGCAATCGCTGGGCCTCGTCGCACGAGACCAGCGCGCGGATGGGCGGCGGGAGGTGGCCTACACTCTCACCTCGCAAGGTCTCGCCCTTCACGGCATGCTGCACCGAATGGCCGAGATGCTGGCAACGATACCGCTTCCAGACACGCTTCTCG
>LNFM01007604.1_pt1 | contig 18401 bp, 17 predicted proteins | sample 596031 | NCBI WGS metagenome assembly LNFM01 (sample SAMN04254537, study PRJNA301005) | activated carbon metagenome | isolation source: dual media filters at the Ann Arbor, Michigan drinking water treatment plant | place: USA: Ann Arbor | reverse complement strand
CAATACATCTCTTCTTTTGAAGATAAATTGATGATTGAAACACCTGCCGATGGCAAAGAGTTTTCTTTTATGATCCTTCGTACCGATTGGTCAAGAATTCTTTATGATATGATTACAGAACGAAAATAGTAAGGGGGTTACCGGACCTATAACTATTTTTATTTCATTTTTTGCCGGGTACGCTGTAGTTTCTTTTGCCGTTCCGCATCTACTTTTTGGTTATGCTTAATTACGTCCCAGTACTCTTTGCCATATTCTACAAATATTTCAGCTCCCGCCGCAATATCTTTATTTGATTTAATATACACCTTCGTCCCAACTTCCACATACTCGGCATTATTAGTTAAACCTTTTGTTCTTCGCAAACCCCTTGCATCGTTTGCATAACGGGCCAATGCTTTTTTGTGATTACTGGCATCAATTACATGATTTCTCTTTACAAAATAGATATATCCGTTATTGCCATCCTTATCATCCACCTCTTTCCAGGTGGTTATTTTGCCTTTGTATTCAACAATCAACATATTTTTTGGAATAAACACTTTTGCAAACAATCCATTACCCGCATTGGTTAGCCTGGATTTTTTTACTGTTACTTGTTTCTCTAACAAAGCCATACTATTATTTTAATTGGCCGCAAATATAGCCATAGCACCACTTCAAAAGTCTATCGCTTTGCAAAAGAATAGTTTAACCGCAGAGGCTTCAACTTCCTCTGCGGTTAGTTTATTTATCCTTTTACTCCTTTCACTTCATATAAAATTTGTAGAATTTCTTTTAGCAGCAAGGGATCCTTATTTATTTCTAAGGCTCTTTCCAAAAACTGGACAGCCGTTTTGTTGTCACCTATTTTATAATACCCCTCTCCCAAGCTCGACAATACATTGGCCGATTCCGGATAAAGTTGTGCATTTAGTTGAAAGACCTTAAACGCTTCTTGCTTTTTTTCCTGTTGCAGTAATAAATAACCAACACTATTCAACTCCCTTTCGCTGCCCACTAATGATTTTAATTGCATGGCCATTCCACGGATGTTGCTGTTTTTGTTGAGCAATGTTCCGTCATTCAACCATTCGCTCAGCAATGAAAAGCTTTTATAGTTGGGGCTATAATCTCCACCGGTAAGTATAGTTTGCAAATCTTTTTCAAGTGATGTAACAGGGAATTCATTGATCCGCCCTACTTCTACCCCATTTTTATAAACTATAAAAACAGGCACTCTGAATATTCCTTTTCCCTTCTCTTCTTGCTTCGGCCCTTGTTTGTACAATGAATCACTACCACCTAATCCGATCAGCTTTACCTGGCTGGTAGCAAATGATGCCTCATGCAGCAATTTCATAAACCTTGGCACTTCTCTTTTACTATCCCCACACCAGGTGCCGAGAAAGATCTCCATGCTAATGTCTTTGGTGTTGGCTTTTTTAATTGCCGCTGTAATTTTTGTATCCGGTTGGTACGCATTGTATATACTGTCGAACCATTTGTTGAAAGGTGCTTGCATCAGATCATTTTGCGTAATTGTTCCGTATAAAATTTTATTGATACAGCCATTAATACAATGGCCATTGATATTTTTTTCATAAAAAATCATTGTTTGGTTAATTATAATAATAGAATAGTTGTATGCCCAATGTAAATCAGGCATATCCATAAAAAACATAGAAATATAATTAACCTAATTGAGGAGGATGGTCAATGCTGTAAACATTACCGGAGGACAAAACGGCAACATAATTAATCGGAAATGCTTTATTCAAATAATAGAAAAGGTATACTTTGTCATTCACCGGAGTAAAAAAAGATTCATCCGGATGATGGTGAATATGAACAGGTGGAGTTGCATTATCTGTAAGAAGGTTGTCATTATCTTCCAGTAAGCTTTCGCAATCGCAAGTCTTTCCGTCGGTAGTGAAATAATTGGTAACCCGGCAATTTACATAGCCGATATGCTTCTCGTATTGAGCAACAAAGAAAACAAGCAGTAATATAACAGCAATAACTTTTCTCAACTGGCCGGCTATTTGGTTTTGGTGCCGCAGGAAGCCCTGCTACATTTACCTGACAAATAGTGGGTAGAAAGGGTTGCATAGTAATGATTCAGCTTTAATCAGTTCATTAAATACTTGCTACTTACCCTGATTATTTCTCAATCAAACCATCTGTCTTCCATTGTTTGAAAACATTGATCGTACTGTCGCTTAGCTTAGCGGCTTTGCGGAAAGGCATAAACCCTCTCTCAGTTGGGTTCAATTCTACCCGGCGGATGATCTCATCAATATCAGCTTTTACATTGGCAAAATTATCGTACGGCTTTTTATTGCCTTTACCTGAAATATGACAAGGAGAACAATTTGTTGTAATAGCCATTTGCACATTGGCTTCATAACTAAACTTAGGCACCGCAGCCGTAGCCTTTTTAGAAGAACTGCAATTGGCAAATAATACTACAGTAGCAACAATGGCTGAAAGGACAATGATTTTTTGCATGTGGTTTGTTTTTAAAAATGAAATATATCCAAAAAAATACAATCTCTATCACCAACTATCAAAACGATTGAACCAATACTTCCGGTTGCCCGCCTTCATTCCAAATATTATCTTCGCAATACTACCATGCTTAGAGCTACTGCTAAAACCTACCGTAATGCATATGCAGGCCTGTCGAAAGAAACATGGCTGCTTTCCCTGATAATGCTGATAAACCGCAGCGGCACCATGGTAGTGCCGTTTATGACGCTATACCTTACCAGTCCGGAAATGGGCTACTCCGTAGGCGATGCAGGAATTGTATTTGGTTTATTTGGTGCAGGTGCTTTTGCAGGTGCATGGCTCGGCGGCAGACTCACAGATAAAATTGGTTTCTACCCTGTTCAGTTATTTACCTTATTCGGCGGCGGAATTCTATTTATTGTTTTGGGACAGATGAATACCTATCCGCTTATTTGCATCTTTACTTTTTTACTCAGTTTTGTAAATGAAGCATTCCGCCCTGCTAATTCAACAGCTATTGCATTCTATAGTAATGAAAATAACAGAACAAGATCTTATGCATTGAACAGGCTGGCTATTAATCTTGGTTGGGCTGCAGGCAGTGCCTTAGGCGGATTTATTGCACATATTGATTATGAATTATTGTTTTGGGTAGATGGATTTACTAATATGGGTGCCGCATTATTAATGTGGCTGGTTTTAAAACCCGTTGATTACAAACCACCAAAAAAACAAAAGATAGATGATCCGCTGATACAATCTGCGTATAAAGACAAAACCTATTTGTCTTTTGCATTTATCACTATTTTATTTGCCTGTTGCTTTTTTCAGATGTTTAATAACGTACCTGTTTACTTTAAAAGGGAACTTAATTTCTCTGAACCCTTTATCGGCATTTTAATGGCTGCAAACGGCATCATCATTGTGCTGGTTGAAATGGTGCTGGTGTATAAACTGGAAGGTAAAAGGAACAACATTTACTATATCAGCATCGGGGTGTTTTTGGTTGGTATTGCTTTCCTTTTATTGAACATACCTGCAGCAGCAGTACCGGTTGCAATCGCTATGATTGTGCTGGTTACTTTTGGCGAAATACTATCTATGCCTTTTATGAACAGCTATTGGATTGCCCGGACGCAACCGTCCAACCGGGGACAATATGCGGCTCTATATACCATGGCCTGGTCAGTAGCACAAGTACTTGGTCCTATGGGCGGTGCACAGCTTGCCGAATATTCCGGTTTCAATGCTTTATGGTGGACGGTGGGACTGGTTTCTATCATCGCATCCTTCGCTTTTTGGAAATGGCACCGGTAAATTTTAGTTATCCAAGCGCAAAATCGACCGCAGCAGTTGCATGTAATAAAGTGGTATCAAAAACAGGCAGTGATGTATCTGATTGTTTGATAAGCATCGGAATTTCCGTGCACCCCAATATTGCACCTTGCGCCCCTTCATCAGATAGCTTATCAATTATTTCTAAAAATCCTTGCTTAGTTTCAGCAAGAAATTTACCTTTTCCCAATTCGTTATAAATAGCATTGTTTACAAATTCAATTCCATCGGCCCCCGGTATTATTGTTTCGATACCATACCTGGCAAGTTTGTATTTATAAAAGTCAAACTGCATGGTGTAGCGGGTGCCTAATAGTGCTACCTTATTGATTCCTTTTTGTTGTATGGCTTTGGCAGTTACATCGGCAATATGCAGCAGCGGAATAGATATTTTTTCCTGCACCCTCTCTGCAACATGGTGCATAGTATTAGCTCCCAATAACACACAAGTAGCGCCGGCTGCTTCCACTTTTTTAGCAGCATCGGTAATAATGCGGGTAATTTCATCCCAATCTCCTTTATGGGTAAGGGTTACTATTTCTCCATAATTAACGGAATACATCGCAATTTTTGCGGCTTCATTTCCACCCAATCGTTGATTAGTAATTTCATTAAACAGCCGGTAATAGTCCAACGAGGAGACCCATGATAAACCGCCTACAAATCCAATAGTTTTCATATAATAAAAATATTGCAAAGCATCCTCCGCAACAAAACTTTCGTCACAGAATGATAATATTTCCTAATATCAGCTGGGGCGAAACAAACCCTTACATTTGTCAAAATTTTTTTCATGCGACTGGTATCTATTTTAGCGTTAGTATTATTCTGCACTTTTACTGTTGAGGCACAGCAAACTATTAAGCGTCCAAAACTTATTGTAGGTATTGTGGTGGACCAGATGCGCTGGGATTATCTCTATCGTTTCTATGACCGGTACGACGCTAATGGTGGATTTAAGCGAATGCTTAACCAGGGCTTTACTTGCGAGAATACATTAATTCCATACACTCCTACTTATACAGGTTGCGGACATAGTTCTATTTACACAGGATCAGTGCCTGCTATAAATGGCATTACCGGAAATTATTGGTGGGATAGAGACCAAATGCGTTCTGTTTATTGCACAGAAGATAAAACAGTAAACACCGTTGGCAGCACAACTTCTGCAGGCAAACAAAGTCCGAGAAATATGCTTACGACAACCATCTGCGATGAATTGCGGATTGCTACCAACTTCAAAAGCAAAGTGGTTGGAATTTCTATAAAAGACAGAGGCGGCATTTTACCTGCGGGCCATAGTGCTAACGCCGCTTATTGGTACGATGGCGGTGTAGGCAAATGGATAACGTCTACTTATTACATGAATGAATTACCGAAATGGGTAAATGATTTTAATGCACAAAAATTAGTTGATAAATACTACGAGAAGGGTTGGAATACGCTGTATCCTATTAACACCTATACACAAAGTACAGCCGACGAAAAAAGCCATGAAGCAAAAACATTAGGCGGTAATAAGTTTCCCTATGATATGAAGGGCTATATTGGAAAAGACTATGGTAAAATTTCTACCACACCCATGGGAAATACATTGACTGCAGAATTTGCAAAAGCTACATTGGTGGCTGAGCAATTAGGAGCAGATGATATTACGGATTTCCTGGCGGTGAGTTTTTCTTCACCCGATTATATTGGACATACATTCGGACCTAATTCGGTAGAATCTGAAGATGGATTTTTAAGACTCGATAAAGAACTTGGCTCTTTCTTAGATTTTTTGGATGCAAAAGTTGGCGAGGGCCAGTACACTGTTTTTCTTTCTGCCGACCATGGTGTGGCACATACCCCCGAGTATATGACGGAAAATAAAATGCCCGGCGGAAGAGTTTTCATGAGCGACATAACCAAGCAACTCAACGCAGCATTGAATGAAAAATACAACATCACTCCTTTGGTGGTGTATGATGATAATTACCAGTTTGGATTGAATCATCCAAAAATTGATTCCGCTAAATTGGATGCGGAAGATATTATTGACTGGATCGTTGCCCGTATGTCGAAAGACTCAAACTTTGCAAGAATATTTTCGCTGGAAGAGTTGAATGAAGTGCCGCTCCCCGTAACGGTAAGAAATATGCTGAATAACGGATATTATAAACGCCGGAGTGGGGACATCCAGTTTCTGCTTAAACCCAATTATATAGATGCCTGGAGCAATACCGGTACCACCCATGGCCTATGGAACCCCTATGATACGCATATTCCTTTGCTGTGGTATGGGTGGGGCATCAAGCAGGGAAAAACGAACCGGGAAACCTATATGACTGACATTGCGCCAACTATAGCGGCTTTGTTGCGCATACAAATGCCTAATGGAAATGTAGGCCAGGTGATCACAGAAGTACTGAAATAAGAAGATTGCCCATGTGAGTTGTTATTGTGTTTTCTTTCGTAATTTTCTTATCCGCAATATAAGACACCATTAATAACCACTATATGAACAAGATGACACGACTGTTACTTGTTTGCCTGCTGGCAGGTACTTTTTCAGCGTCTGCACAGAACCAGGTTGACAGTATCAAATTTTTTACCGACCCCGGCATTTTAGAAATAACACTGACTACTGATTTTGGTAAACTTCAAATTGCCGAAAATATTGAAGTTTACCAGGAGGCAGATATCTCCGTTCGTTTTCCTGATAACACCACGATCAGCGAAAAAATGAAACTACATGCAAGAGGCAAGTCAAGAAGAATTAACTGTGCTATGCCTCCCATAATGCTGGACTTTCACACTCCCACTTCGCCAAGACTTTATACACTAAGCAGGTTGAAACTGGTGGTTGGGTGTGCCAACTCAAGTGTGGATGAGCAATTGCTTTTGAAAGAGTATATGGTGTATAAAATTTACAACCTCTTTGATGAGAAAAGTTTTAGGGCAAGATTAGCCAAAGTAACTTATAATGATACAAAAGGAAAAATGAAATCATATACACAATATGCTTTCTTGCTGGAGGATGTGGATGATATGGCCAAAAGAAATGGCTGTAAAGCCAGTAAAAAAGTTGCTTTTGCAGTAGATGAAGCAGACCCTGCATTGATGAATAAAGTTGACATTTTTGAATACATGATTGGTAATACAGACTGGTCGGTGCCGGCTAACCACAACATTAAAATGATTTATCCCCGCAATGATGAAAAAGCTAAAGTGCTTACAGTGCCTTACGACTTTGATAATTCGGGTTTTGTAAATGCCTATTATGCAGTACCAAGCGAAGTGGTGGGAACCGCCTCTGTTACCCAACGGGTGTATAGAGGTTATAAAAGAACAATGCCTGAAATACAAAATACACTAAAGATTTTTAAAGAAAAAAGACAAAGTATCAATGAACTGGTAAACGGATTTGACTTGTTTAAAGACAAAACAAAAAAAGATATTATTAGTTATCTCAACGAGTTCTATAAGACTATAGAAAATGAAAAAAAAGTACAATCAATCTTTATAGATAACGCCAGGTAGTAATAACTTTTTTGACTTTTACCACTATCATATACTTTAACCATAACAATCACTGTATGAAAAAATTAAAGTGGCTGCTGCTGGCCTTTATAATAAGCAGCAGTTTTTTATCTTCTGCACAAACAAAGGTTGATAGCATAAAATTTTTTACTGATGAAGATATTGTTGAAATTAGCCTGTCGACAGATATTAGAAAATTGCAAAATGAAAAACTGCCAGATGTTTTCCAGGAAGCCGAAGTTACACTTACCCTGCCGGGAAGCACTCCTATCAAAGAAGCAATAACGGTTGGAGCCAGAGGTCATTTTAGAAGAGAGCAGTGCAACATTCCGCCCATTATGATGGATTTTAAAAATCCAACCTCACCTCTTCTATCCCCGTTGGGAAAACTAAAATTAGTAATTGCCTGCGGTCCGAAAGCAGATGATGAGCAACTGGTGCTGAAAGAATTTCTTGTTTATAAAATCTATAACCTGCTGGAGGATAAAAGCTTTCGGGTAAGGTTAGTAAAAATGAATTATAATGATACAAGAGGAAAAGTAAAGCCCTTTACTCAATATGCATTCCTTTTAGAAGATGATAAAGACATGGCAACAAGAAACGGTTGTATCAAAAAAGAAAAAGCGACGTATAATACCGAAGCAACCAATCGTAGTTTAATGACAAAAGTGGCCGTATTTGAATATATGATCAGCAACGGCGACTGGTCTGTTCCCGGCAATCATAACATAAAACTTATTTATGATAAGGAAAATACAAATGCATTACCCTTTGTTGTTCCCTACGATTTTGACCACTCGGGGTTTGTAAATGCGGGCTACGCTTTGCCCAGTGAAATTTTAGGAACTGAGGCTGTAACAGAAAGAGTATACAGAGGGTTCCCAAGATCAATGGAAGAATTACAGTTGACCTTTGATCTCTTTAAAGCAAAGAAAGACGCCATCATGTCGTTGATAAACAATTTTACTTTATTGAAAGAAAATTATCGCAAAGAGGCTACCCGGTATCTGGAAGAATTTTATAAAATTATTAATAACAAAAAAGAAGTGCAATCAATATTTATTGACAATGCCCGTACTAAATAATTCACTTACTATTACACCAACCATTTAAAATTAAAAAGCAGCACATGGATTTAAAAGAGCAGTTTGAACAAGCAGCATCAGATAGCAAAAGTCTTTCCGAAAAGCCAAGTAACGAAACCTTATTGCAACTCTATTCGTTGTACAAACAAGGTAGTATTGGGGACGTAAATACAGACCCTCCCTCTAACCCATTTGACTTTGTAGCCAAAGCTAAATATGAAGCATGGTCAAACTTAAAAGGAAAATCAACTACTGACGCAATGAAAGAATACATTGAGTTGATAAGCAGGCTAAAAAACTAATTATTACTTTGTTGATAAAACAGTTGTATAGATTTCATCAAGCTGTTTACTGATTACCGGATAGCTGAAAAAGTTTTGTGCTTTTTCAGCTATTTTTTTTCTGTTATATGTAAAATAGTTTTTCATTACTTCTTGCATTGCAGTAGCCAAAGTATTTTCATTTCCTGCCTCCACCAATATTGAATTAGTTTCATCAACCAATTCCGGAATACCGCCAACTCTTGTTGCAATAGCAGGCAATCCACAACATAATGCTTCTCCAATTACACAAGGAGAATTTTCAATATTACTGAAAAGAATAAAACAATCAGCCAACTGCATTTCAGCAGCCACTTGTTGGTACGGCACTTCTCCCTTAAAAGAAACAGCTCCTTTCGCAAAGTGTAAGCTGTATGCATACTCTCGTATTTCATTCGCAGTATCTCCTATCATTATCAGTTCAACATTTGAATTTTGTTCTGCAACTGTTTTAAAAGCTCTTAATATTCCCTCTGCATTTTTAAGCGGTACCATATTTGACACATGCAGGAAGCGAAAGCTGGCTGGCTGCTTTTCTTTATAATAAAAAATATTCGTGTCAACCACATTGGGTACAACGGTATATTTTTTTTGCAATACTAACCTGTTTACACCTTCGGCTAAATAACGGCTAACAGATATAAATACAGCAGCTCCATCATACACTTTTTTTGTAAGCTGTTTGAACAGGGAGTTTTTACTTTCATAATTATGCACTTCCACCTCATTATAAATACCCCAGTGTTCTGTAACAACATATGGTATGCCGTATTTTTTTTGGGCCCACAAACCTAAGTATCCTGCTTTTACAGGGATGTTTACATGAATGACATCAGGTTTGCCATTTTCAATGATGTACTTCCTGATAGCTTTTTTTGAAAGATGAAGCCATTTGTAATGTGATAACAATTTGGCGGGGAAAGAAGCATGCTTTTTATAATAGATTATTATCTCCGCAATACCAGGAGCATTCGTCACCACTTCGCCGGTTTCTTTTACCACACCAGTGTTATCTCCTGCCAGGTGAATTACAAAAACATCATTGAGTAATGCTGCGGCATGCGCCTGCCGTTGGATAAAATCGCCATTAAAAGGTTCCAGTTTATTCGGATACCAACTGCAAAGCCAGAGTATTTTTTTTCGGGACATCAGTTGCTAAAATAAACCAGCCTTTACTGTGAAAAAAATCGGTTTTTGAATCAATGCCTGTTAGTTCAATACCGGCACCAATTTGATGAATTCCTTTCTATTGAGATAGTAAAATGAAACAAGGTAAAGAAGGGGTAAAAAACTGAGCACTTTTAGCACCAGCAAGCCGGTAAAAAAGCCACCCAGGTATAAGCCCGTTAAAAGGCTTAATACTCCCAATAATTGTTTATCACTGATGGCACACACAACATTAAAGCAATAAACAGGCAGTTCATTATACTTTAATTTCATTGGCCGGGTAAAATGATACCCATCTGTGATAACAACTTTTGGATTATTCTCACTCACAGGAATTACCACCGGCTTTGTATTGGACAGCGGATAAATTTGCCGTCCATTCACAATGGCCCTGATCTTCAAAAAACTCAGCATTACCTGGTTCTTTCGCTGGAGCACTATGTGAAATGGTGCGGAAATAAATTACCAATTTATTTTTAAATATGTTTTACACGACATGTGGTTCACATTCACTATTCACCATTCACTATTGCCTATTTCAACGCCTTTATAATCTCAATAAAATCAGCAGCTACTAATGATGCACCTCCTACAAGGCCACCATCAACATCAGCACAAGCAAAAATCTCTTTTGCATTATTTGCTTTTACACTTCCACCATAGAGAATAGGAATTTCATTGGCTACAGCTTCTCCATATTGGGCGGCAATTACAGAACGTAAATATTGATGTATTTCTTGTGCCTGTTCAGTGCTGGCTGTTTTACCGGTACCAATAGCCCAGATAGGCTCATAAGCAATCACTATATTTTTAATGGTTGCCTCCGGTAAATGAAACAAGGATTCTTTTAACTGTGTGGCTACAAATTCATTTTGCGTACCTGCTTCACGGATGGACAAAGGTTCGCCACAACAAAAAATAGGAGTGATGAAATTTTCAAAACAAAGACTCACCTTGTCAGCAAGCATTGCGTTTGTCTCTCCATTGTATTCTCTTCTTTCACTATGCCCAATTACACAATATTTAATATTCATGGAGTGAAGCATTTCTACAGAAACTTCTCCCGTAAATGCGCCTGATTTTTTATGGTGACAATTTTGCGCTGCTACTTCATAATTACTCTCTTCTTCAACCTCACTTCTTGTCATTAACAAATAAGGAGAAGGCACCGCAAAAATAGCCAGCTGATGATTGGCCAATTCAATTTCAGCTCCCAAAATTTCATCTAATAATTTCTCTCCTTGCTGATAAGTAAGATTCATTTTCCAGTTAGCTGCTGCAATTTGTTTCCGCATAATGTATCAGTTGTGTTTATTTTAATTTTTACTTTACCACTTCTCAAAAATATATTTCAAAATACTTTTTTCATCATCACTAATCAATCGCCCTTTTAATTTTTTCCAGTCTTCAATATCCAATAATGCTTTTTCAAAATCATACCGATTCAGCCCCTCACTACCCCAGCTAAAGTTTGGAATATATTTAGGTGTAAGTCCCGCACCAAATACATTGCAACTTACGCCTATAACCGTACCAGTGTTGATCGCAGTATTTACAGCAGTCCGGGAATAGTCTCCCATCATCACCCCACATTTATTACCTGCCGTCATTTCTCCTTTAGGCATCCATACTTTAACATTGCTGGCATTATTCTTTAGATTAGAGTTGGTGGTGCCTGCCCCCATATTACACCACTCGCCAATTACCGAATCACCCAAATAGCCATCATGTGCTTTGTTACTGAAACCAAACAGCACAGAATTTTTTATTTCGCCACCTACTACACAATAAGGACCAAGCGTAGTAGCCCCATATACTTTAGTACCTAATTTTAAACAAGCTCCTTCTCCCATGGCAAATGGCCCACGAATAATACAACCTTCCATTAATTCTGCATTCTTACCAATATATACAGGGCCTGTGGCAGCATTAATAATGCAATGCTCCACCTTAGCACCTTTTTCAATAAATACCTGTGATGGCTTTATAACCCGGTTTGTTTTTGAAAGGGGCTGCGATTTTTTCTTGCCCGTAAGCAATTTAAAATCCTGGCGAATAGCCCAATCATTCAATTGAAAAATATCCCAGGGATAGCGGATGATCTTCAACTCCTCATCAAAGTTTATAGCATTGCCTACTTTTATTTTATGTCGTCCTTCTATATCGTTTTTAGCAACCCGAAACACAATACTGTTCCCTCCCTTTGCAGCAATAAATTCTCCATTTTTTAATTTACGGACAGCCTTTACCAAAGCTGCTGTGGGTAGTACATTGCCATGAATAATAAAACAAGCCCCATCACCCACTGCTTCATCAATATGTACAGAACGTTGCAGGTCTTTGTAATCATCTTCTTTTTTATCGAACGACTCTAACCCAAGCATCCGTTCCCATTTCTCCCGGATGGTAAGTATGCCCACTCTAATGTCCTGCAATTGCCTGGTAAGCGTAAAAGGATGCAGATCTTCCGGCTGGCAAAACTCTTCTGTAAAAATGATTTTATTCATAACGCTGTAATTACCAAAAATAAGGAAAGATAATTGGGTTGTAATTCATTAGAGCTGTAAAGGACGACAACCCTGACACAATAAAAAAAGGGGTAGTTCAAAAGAACCACCCCGTAGGTGTTTTAAAAATAAAAACCCCTGAGCATATTATTGTTTATTCACCACAATCTTCTGCACTGCCTGTTCGCCGGTAGCGGGCACAAATACACGAAGGCTGTAGATGCCGGGGGCCAGGTTTTCAATAGTAATATTATTGTTTGTTACATTTCTAAATTGTTTTACGAACCGACCACTCATATCAATTACGGATACCTCACGGGTCTCTTTTGAATCTTCAAAAGCTACATTCACTTTTCCATCGCTACTTGGGTTTGGATAAACGATTATTTTACCGGCTTGTCCATCTCCACGAACGGAACGTACTTCAGAGTATTTAAATTGAGCATCAATATCAATTTGCTTAATGCGATATTGGCTAACACCTTTATTACTGTTCAAATCGTTGAAGCTATAAGCCAGCGGGCTGTTACTATTACCGCTTGATGCTTGTGAAGGAACAAAAGCAACTTGCATCCATGTACCATTTACATTTCTTTCAACTGCAAATCCGCTGTTGTTAACTTCTGTAGAAGTTTCCCACTTCACCAATACATTAGAATTATTTCTTGTAGCGGTGAATGATTTGAAATCAACCGGAAGTGGGGCACATTCTACACCGGGTAATGGACTTATTAGTTTTGAAACGCCTGAAACATTTCCAACCTGAGTAAGTACAATCCAATACCTATAATCAGATAATAATGAGCCTGCTGGAGGTTGTACAATGGGATATTGAGCAAGCGGAACAAGACCAGATCCATTTGTAGTTACAGTAGGATTAGTTCCAACGGTCACATCAAGATCATTTGCAGTATTAAATATCCCATTACCATTATCTCTATAAATTCTATAATAAAACTGAGTATTTGTACGCACAGAATTTATTTGAAAGTTAACAACTCTTGGGCTTGAACATGGAACTATACCTGAAATTAGTGGGTCATTAAAATATTGAGTAATACCACAGTTGACACAATGTACTGGTGTGTTCGGACCACTACCGGCTGCTTGAGTTGAAAATACATCTGTTGTAACAGCAATAGGATCATCAACTGATGTAAAAGGTCCGGGTATTGTAACTATGACACCTGTTAATGTAATTCTGTTAACACCCGGTAGAACATTATATACTTTACTTATACCAGTTGCAGTAGTCATAGCAGTTCCATCAAATCCATAGGTTGTATAAGTTGGTTGAGCAGGAGCAGATACATCATTATTAATAGCCAATCTTAAAAATGAATTAACTAAATCGGGCCCTAATGGTGCTTTTCTGGGATTGCGGGTATCACTTCCGTTTACACATTGCCAGTAATTAGGCCACTGACTGGTTTTCCAGCTCTGGATATAAATGTATTTATTTCCGTCATTTTGAGCGATATCAAAACTCACATCAAAATTAACATTCATATTACCAGCTACAACTGCAGCTGAATTAACAGTGATAACAACATTGGAAGGCGTACACTGCGCCTGAACTTTAGCAGTAATTCCCATTACTGCCAGAGTCATAATTGAAAGTAAAATCTTTTTCATGCTTCAAGGTTTTTTTAATTAATAAACAGTTTAAATAATTACGGAACTGCTTTATAAGCAGCACGATATATGACGAATCAGTACATCCACATTTGATTGTGGTGATTCAGTTGGAATGGACCTTGAGGCATTTGTATAGGAAGGTGGACATCAGGAGTTAGCAAATGCTAAAACCAGCAGTATTCAATTGAAAATGGATTGTTTGGTGTAGCCGGTTAGCTACTTTGTACTTTTCAGTGGATTGGACAGGTGGTTATTTCAGTAGAAATAATAATGATTTATAAAATCAGAAGGCAAACGTATATTTTTATTTTTTGCTTTACAACTTATAATCGTTAGTTTTTTTTGCAGATTTACGTTTATGCTTTAATTCTGGAGACAACCTGATTTTAAAAAAAATTATTTTTTCTTGCTGGTATAAAAAAACAAAATATTAGAAAAAAATCTACCCTGTTCTATAATTAAATTTGGTTCTACCTGATGTTCTTTGCTAATCCATTAAAACTATTTTCAGAAAAGATTACAATATCATTCCTGTAAAGTGTAGCAGTTTGCAGTAATCATTCAATTAAACTCTGAAGACAATCTGAAGAATATATTATTTACACTACATTTTAAAAAATATAACTGATATTCGGCATTCTGGATTGCTGAAAAAACATTAACCCGTATTTAACATGAGGCTACTCATCGTTGAGGATGAAAATGAACTCGCCGCCGATATTCTTCTATATCTGCGACAGGAAAAATATATTTGCGACCGTGCCCTCAATTCGAGAGATGCATTGTCGAGAATTGAAATGCATGAGTATGATTGTGTACTGCTCGACCTCAACCTGCCTGATGGTTCTGGCCTTGCAATTTTGCAAGAATTGAAACACAAAAACAGGAATGATGGTGTTATTATAATATCGGCCAACCATTCATTAACAGATCGCATTAACGGCCTAAAACTGGGTGCTGATGATTATCTGGTAAAACCATTTCATCATTCAGAACTGGCAGCCCGCATAGAAGCCATTATCCGTCGTAAAATGCATGCCGGTCATACTGTAATTTCCTGGAATGAAATTTCTATTGACACACAATCAAGTGAAGTGAGCATTCATGAAAAGCCGGTAGAACTCACTGGCAAAGAATACCAGCTATTATTATTTCTGCTGGCCAATCCTAAAAAAGTGATCACCAGGGCTGCACTCATCAATCATTTATGGAACGAGTCTATTGATTCCGAAGACAACTTTGATTTTATCTATACACACATCAAAAACTTGCGAAAAAAATTACAGCAGTCCGGCTGTAAAGATTATATTAAAACGGTGTATGGCATCGGTTATAAACTAGTTGATAAATGAAATTACAATCGCATTATAACAAGGCTTCTGTTATTGGGGCCATATGTGTTTTATTCATAGCAACGATCGGTTATTATTTCCTGCTGAATAATGTGCTTACGGATCAGGTGGATGATGCACTTGCTGTAGAAGAAGCAGAGGTCTATGATTATATAAAAAAACATGACAGCCTGCCCGATGAAAGCGTTTACGAAGATCAGCAGCTCTTTTTTGTAAAAAAAACCGGGCCTTCATTTAGAGAATTTAATAGCCTGAAAATTTACAACCCGGAAGAAAAAGAAACCGAATCACACCGGCAACTTGTTTTTACACTCACGGTACACAACGAACAATATGTAGCTACTATCAGGAAATCAACAGAATCTGGCCAGGATCTTTTGTGGCTGATTTTATTTTCTACCCTGCCAATGGTTTTACTGTTGATGATCATTGTATATTTTATCAAGCGATACCTTGAAAGAAAATTGTGGCGACCCTTTTACGTTACACTTTCTTCCATCAAAAAATTTAATCTTTCCGCACCTCAAAATATAACGACACAGCCTACCAACATAACTGAATTCAAGGAGCTAAATGAAAGTATTCTGTCAATGACCGACAAAGTAAGAAAGGATTATCAATCATTAAGGCGTTTTACTGATAATGCTTCTCATGAAATACAAACACCACTCGCCGTTATTCATTCCAAATTGGATATACTGATACAGCAACCCGAACTAAAAGAAGATAGCATGGAGCTGATCGAACATATATATAGTTCTGTCGAAAAATTGTCGGGGATCACTCAAAAACTTTTACTACTCACTAAAATTGAACAACAGCAGTTTTCGAACAAAGAAGCCGTATCCATCAGCAGTATCGTGAATGAAAAAATAACTGAAATGCAGGACTGGATCAAATCTGCTCAATTAAATGTAGTCATTCACGGAACTGACGGGCAAATTCAGATGGACAAAGACCTTGCAACAATACTCGTCAGCAACCTTCTGCGAAATGCTGTTCAGCATAGTTCTCCCGGTACTGATATTATAATAGAAACCAGTGCTGAACATTTAGAAGTTACTAATGCTGGTATTGAATCACTTGATAGTAGCAGGGTATTTGATCGTTTTTTTAAAGGAGATGATTCCAGTGGCCATGGCTTAGGTCTTTCCATTGTTGCGCAAATATGCGAACAATATGGATTTCATTACGACTACGAGTTCAGAAAAGACAAACATATTTTCACGGTCTGGTTTCTTTAATGCAAGACCGATTTCGCAAGAAGGCCATCCTAATATTTTTGTTTGCAAAAGAAGGAGTAACAGGTTATTAATTTCTGCCCATAGGTTTTACATAGTTTTCACAAAGGGGGCCGATTCAAAAGAATCGGCCCCTTGCATTTGTTATAGAGTTATAAGAAGAAGTAAAACTATTGATTATCTGTCACCACCATCATCGCCGCCACCTGCCAGGCATCCTACTCCTTGAAAAGCAGTGGTGCAGCAACCTGTTCTTCTGCCTGATTTATAATAGGCTAAAGAATTAGTGTAGTCATAATTCTGGTTTAGTATCAGCTTATAATAAGTTTTAGCACCTCCGCTGGTACCATAGTTAAACTTCAACACCGGAGTTTGCATACAAAGTTGGCTTGGATCAGGAGCATAACTGGGAGTAAAGCCAGTCCAGGTTGTTCCGTTATAGCTATAGGCTGCTCCGGCAACTGAACTCCAGGTAAAGCATGAGCCAAATTCCATACCCCAATGGCTTAAATCCTGCACTGTACCATTAGTACCATTGCCAGGATTTGGATTCTGAACACTCCATACCCATTCCCAGTTACTGCCAACCTGTGTTCTGCTTTCCAATACAATGTCATAAGCATCAGAATTACATGGACCCTCTTCCGATTCAAGAGAGATACCATTTGTTGATGTTTGTGCTACCGGTGCCGTTAGCTCTTTGGCAGCATCCCGTTGACAAGCTGTAATAAAAATAGCGGAAGTTAATACTGCTGAAAAAATAAGTCGATTTGTTTTCATGTTGTTTTCTTTAGGTGATGGATTAATTTTTAAAAAGCAGCCTGCAAAAACTGCAAGGATGCATTAATATAAAAATATAATCCATACAGCAATGATGCAAGCAGCAATTGGAATATTGCATAGAAAAACAAAAATCATGTACTTTCTACTATGCAAAAACACTTCATTAGCCTGTTCTAACAACGTACATGTAACAATCAACCATCAGCAATTATCATAAAAAAAGCATTCTGGTTACAGAATGCTTTGTAGAATATAAAAATCGAATATTATTTTATTTTCAAAACAGGTTTTAATTTATAATCACCAGCACCGGTTTGCATTATTGATAATGCAGCATCAAAATCAATTAATAATGAATCAAATGAAGCGTTTAATCTTTTATTGAGTTTTATTTTTAAACCAGACTCACTTCCGCTTGGGATGGTAAGCGGATAGGTAACTCCGGCAATTTCAATGCTATTATTACTACCCAATACAAAACGAATTTCTTTTAAAGTGCCGGTAGGAATATTTCCTTGTGCTAATACCGTATCTACACCATTTTGAAAATCAAGCAGATTATAAACACCACTAACGGTAGCAAGGCTTGTCCAGCCGGATGAATCATCCCGCATATTTACCCGTACTTCCTGTATATCCACATTTACTGCTGTTGCATTAAAGGGGTTATCTGTAAGATGTACTTTTAAATTAGTAGTACCCCCGGAGTTTTCTTTATGACAGGCAATAATTGTTACTGCTGCAATTACTACTGCAAGCACTGAAATGTTTCTACGTACTATCATAATTATTTTTTTAGAGGAGTAGAAAAAACCATGCCGTTGGGGCAAAATGTGACTAACTTATTTAAAAAGATGATATGCATAAAAAAATAGACCCCCCGAAGAATCGGGAGGTCTTAAAGTATAGCCATGAAAAACAAAACTCTTTCCGATGTTATTCGGATCGAGTAGTTATC
>LNFM01006852.1_pt1 | contig 18403 bp, 15 predicted proteins | sample 596031 | NCBI WGS metagenome assembly LNFM01 (sample SAMN04254537, study PRJNA301005) | activated carbon metagenome | isolation source: dual media filters at the Ann Arbor, Michigan drinking water treatment plant | place: USA: Ann Arbor | reverse complement strand
GCACCAACAGGCCGGACATATGACCGAAGCAGACCAACTCGTTCGACACGTCAAAAAGGGCTTGCCAATAGGGGCCGTCCACATATGACGTGGAGAGAATTACTGCTCGAACGCCGCCTTGAGGCGGTTGAGCTGCGGTACCAGCGGGTTGCCGATCGGCGCGCGTTCGGCGGCCGGCGAATGGATCGTGGCGTCGAGCCGGCGGACCTTCACCTGCAGGCTCATCGAGCGCGCAATGAGATCCTGCAACTGCTGCGGCAGCTTTGAGACCGTGTCATCGGGACCGGGATCGGCAGCGGAGAGCTTGACCTTGGTCTTCTCCCGGTTGGCCTGGGTCAGCGTCATCTCGCCTTCCTTGACCGCGCGGTGCAGCAAGAGCCACGACGCCAGTTGCATCAGGCGGGTGGTGAGCCGCATGCTTTCGGTTGCGTAAGTAAGGCTGACAGAACGCTCCAGGGCCTTGGCTTCGGTGCGGCCGTCACCGTCGAGATAGGCTGCGGTCTCCTCGACCAGATCCATGCCTTCCCTGAACAAAACCCCGAATGCCGCAGAATTAGTCAGCCGCTCGCTGAACAATACGAGCGCGGGTTCGACTTGCGAACGGTCCGCCATGGTTAACGCCCTCACGCCACTATCTGCCCCACCGGCTGTGTAGCACCGGCTTATGATGAACAAATCATTGCTCGCGGCGGAGCGAGAGTCCAGCAGCAACCGGATTTATGGTTTCCAGCTCATGGGGACACTAAATAGCCGTGCGACGCACAAAAAAGAGCCGCCGTTTCCGGCGGCTTTGAAGTTGATAACAGGGAGGCGTCAAACAGAGTGGACAGGAGCCACTCGGTGTCCAAACGAGGACGATTTGAGTCATAAAGGAGAAAGCTTAATCGATCGTAAACGAGCGATTTTCTTTAGAGATTGTTTTCCATGTCGGCCAATGGCCGAGTTTTCGGAATTGACTCCAATGTCGTCCTGGCGAACGCGCCTTGGCGTCCCTTTTGTGTGCAGAACCGAGGAGCCGCGGCGTATGGGTCCCGGCTCAAGGCCGGGACGACGGGGTGAGATCGGGTTCTAACAGCTCACGTCTTGAAGAAGCTGTTCGCCGCCTCCTTTGAGGCGCGCTTTTTGGCTGCCGCCTGCTGCAGCCGTTCGATTTCCGAATTCATCAGCGCGATGCGCTCCGTCAACTCTTCAAGCGACAGCAGCGACAGGTCCTGTCCGATCTCATGCGTGATCTTTTTTCGGGGCTTGTCGTCATCCTCGATGGCCATGCGTTTCTCCTCGCTCGCTGCGGTTCCCGAAGCGGTTGCCAGCTGGGGCTGGGCTGGCTAATCAGGGATCGCCTTCAAAGTTTCCGCATTTTGGCCAAGGACAAATCATGGAAAAGCTGCCCGCGCAAATGACCGTCATCGGCATCAGCAAGCCCGGCGGTCCCGAAGTGCTGCTGCCCGAAACCCGCAGCGTTCCGGTCCCCGGTCCGGGCGAAATCCTGGTCAAGGTGATGGCGGCCGGCGTCAACCGCCCGGACATCGCGCAGCGCTCCGGCGCCTATCCGCCGCCGCCCGGCGCCAGCGACCTGCCCGGCCTTGAAATTGCGGGTGAAGTGGTCGCGCTTGGGGCGGGTGCGAGCAAGCACAAGCTCGGCGACAAGGTGATGTCGCTGGTGGCAGGTGGCGGCTACGCCCAATATTGCATCGCGCAAGACGCCCAGGCGATGACGGTGCCGCCAGCGCTGTCGATCGAGGAGGCCGGCGCGATCCCGGAAACGCTAATGACGGTCTGGCACAACGTGTTCGAGCGCGGCGCGCTGAAGCCGGGCGAAACGCTGTTGATTCATGGCGGCTCGTCCGGCATCGGAACGATGGCGATCCAGCTCGCCAAGGCATTCGGTTCCAAGGTGATCGTCACCGTCGGATCGCAGGACAAGATCGATGCCTGCCTCAAGCTCGGCGCCGACCGGGCGATCAACTACAAGACCGAAGACTTCGTCGCCGTCGTCAAGGCGGAGACCGACAATGCCGGCGCCAACCTGATCCTCGACATGGTCGCCGGCGACTATGTCGACCGCAACTACGATGCCGCCGCGGTCGACGGCCGCATCGTGCAGATCGCAACGCTCAACGGACCCAAGATCACCGTCAACATCGCCAAGGTGATGGTGAAGCGGCTGACCCATACCGGTTCCACGCTGCGCCCCCGTACCAATGCGGACAAGGCAGCGATGGTCGCGGCGATCGAGGCGAGAGTGATGCCGCTCTTGCGCGATGGACGCGTAAAACCGGTCATGGACAGCACATTCCCGCTTGAAAAAGCGGCCGATGCGCATCGGCGCATGGAGACCAGCGAACATATTGGCAAAATTGTGTTGGCAGTCTAACGATCGCGAGCGTAGCGCGGGTGGAAACCCTTTGAATCGCTTCGCTTTCGTGTCATTTATCGCGTGAACCGCCGGACCGTTCGCTGGGGCCGGGAAGGTTCGTTGATCGCGGAGTACCGACATTGCGTCTGATCAGGTGCCTTGCGCTCTTGGCGCTGGGCCTCATGATTGTTGCGCCAGCGGCGCACGCCATTGACGCGGTCAGCGTCCGCGGTGACGCGCCTGCGATCGACCTGACCGCAGTGCTCGATCATCAGCGCAGCGAGGCCGACCGCATCCAGGTTTCGACCGCGCCGGGGACCGACGGCATCGTCCGCCGCATCGAGGTCCGCGCCCGCGAGGGCGGCCAGAACTGGGTGGTGTTCGCGCTCGCCAACAACACCGACGACCAACTCGACCGCCTGATCGTTGCGCCTCACTACCGCATCGTGTCGTCCGGCCTGCTGTGGCCCGATCTCGGCCTGTCGCGCATCGCAACCATCACGCCATCGGTCGGCGATCGTCCCGAGCGCCAGGAAAGCGCCACCGCCGACATCTTCCGTATCACGCTAGATCCCGGCGCCGTCGTCACCTTCGTCGCCGAACTGCGCACCGACAAGCTGCCGCAGCTCTATCTGTGGGAACCCGACGCCTACAAGGACAAGGTCAATTCGTTCACGCTCTACCAGGGCATCGTTATCGGCATCTCCGGACTGCTGGCGCTCGTGCTCACGATTCTGTTCGTGGTCAAGGGCAGCATCATGTTCCCGGCCGCGGCCGCGCTGGCGTGGGCGGTGCTGGTCTATATCGGCGTCGATTTCGGCTTCTGGGGCAAGGTGCTCGACATGTCGAACAACGCCGAGCGCGTCTGGCGCGCGGCGGGTGAAGCGATCCTGGCCGCGACGCTGCTGGTGTTCCTGTTCGCCTATCTCAATCTCAGCCGCTGGCACGTGCGCTATGCCCACATCACCGTCGGCTGGCTGACCTTCCTCGGCTCGCTGGTGGCGCTGGCGCTGTTCGATCCCGCGGTCGCCTCCGGCATTGCGCGCATCTCGCTGGTGCTGATCGCGTTCGCGGGCTTTGCGCTGATCGTCTATCTCTCGACACACGGCTTCGACCGCGCGGTGCTGCTGATCCCGACCTGGTTCCTGCTGGTGGTATGGGTGATCGCGGCCGGCATGACAGTGGCGGGCTCCGTCACCAACGATATCGTCGGCCCCGCTTTGCTCGGCGGCCTCGTGCTGATCGTGATGCTGATCGGATTTACGGTGATGCAGCACGCTTTCGCGGGCGGAGGCGCCTCCACCGGCGTCGTCTCCGACGTCGAGCGCCGCGCGCTGGCGCTGACCGGTTCCGGCGACCTGATCTGGGACTGGGACGTCTCCGCCGACAAGGTGTTCACCAGCCCCGAGACCGAAAGCCTGCTCGGGCTGAAGCGCGGCACGCTGGAAGGCCCGGCCGCGAAATGGCTCGAGGTGCTGCACCCGCTCGATCAGGACCGCTTCCGCGCCGCGCTCGACAGCGTGCTCGACCAGCGCCGCGGCCGGCTGGTGCAGGATTTCCGCCTGCGCACGCCTGACGGCCATTTCATGTGGTTCGCGCTCAAGGCACGCCCGGTGGTCGGCTCCGACGGCGAGGTCTCCCGCGTGGTCGGCACCCTCACCGACGTCACCGACATCAAGAACGCCGAAGAGCGCATGCTGCACGACTCCGTGCATGACAACCTCACCGGCCTGCCGAACCGCAAGCTGTTCATCGACCGCCTCGGCGCCGTCGCAAACTACGCAAAGTCGATGCCGAACCTGCGGCCGACGCTGATGGTGATCGACCTCGACCGCTTCAAGCAGGTCAATGATTCCGTCGGCATCGCGGTCGGCGACTCGATCCTGCTGACATTGGCGCGGCGGCTGACGCGGATTCTGAAACCGCAGGACACGCTGGCCCGGCTCTCCGGCGACCAGTTCGCGCTGATCCTGATGTCGGAGCAGGACCCGGCCCGCATCACCGCCTTCGCCGAAACCATCCGCAAGACCATCCGCGCGCCGATCGCCTTCAACGACCGCGAGATCTTCCTGACCGCCTCCATCGGGCTCGCGCTGTCCGATCCGCAGACGCAATTGTCCGAAGAGATCATCAAGGATGCCGAGCTTGCGATGTATCACTCCAAGCGCATCGGCGGCGACCGCATCGACGTCTACAAGCCCGCCATGCGCGCGCGCAAGACCGACCGCCTGACGCTGGAAAGCGAATTGCGCCGCGCCATCGAGCGTCAGGAAATCACGATTCTCTATCAGCCGATCGTGCGGCTGGAAGACCGCTCGATTGCCGGCTTCGAGGCTTTGGCGCGCTGGGACCACCCCAAGCTCGGGCGGATGTCGCCGTCCGAGTTCATCTCGATCGCCGAAGAGATCGGCCTGATCGTCGATCTCGGCATGTTCGTGATGGACCAGACCGCCCGGCAACTCGCGGTCTGGCAGCGCGCGATGCGCTCGCGCGAGCCGATCTTCGCTAGCGTCAACGTCTCCTCCCGGCAGTTGCTGCGCCACGACCTGATCCACGACATCCGCACCGTGCTGTCGCGCTCCTCGGTCGCGCGCGGCACGCTCAAGCTGGAACTGACGGAATCGCTGGTCATGGAGAATCCGGAGCACGCCGCGCAGATGCTGACACGCATCCGCGAACTCGGCACCGGGCTGTCGCTCGACGATTTCGGCACCGGCCATTCCTCGCTGGCCTATCTGCAGCGCTTCCCGTTCGACACGATCAAGATCGACCAGTCGTTCGTGCGCACCACCAGCCGCGGCACGCGGCCAGTGATCCTGAAATCGATCATCGCGCTGGCGCACGACCTCGGCATGGACGTGGTCGCGGAAGGCGCCGAGACCGATTCGGATGCCGTCGAGCTCTATCAACTCGGCTGCGAATACGCCCAGGGCTTTGCCTTCGGCGAGCCGATGGATGCCGACGCAGCGATGCGGCTGCTCACGGAAGAACGGCTCGAGGCGGCGAGCTGATCTCTCTTGTTGTCCCGGGCTTGACCCGGGACCCATAACCACCGGCGGATATTGCTTGCGCGCTGGTCGTTATCTTCCTTTGCGACAATTTAGGCCGCAGCGTATGGGTCCCGGGTCAAGCCCGGGACGACGATTCAGTTCACCGCTTTACCGGCATCCGCTTGAACTTCACGCTCTTCCCGTCGGCCTGTCTTGTCGCGAGATAGCCGGCCTCCAGGCAGGCTTCGCGCTGCGGCATCTTTTCCTGCGGGCTGCGCAACGTCTCCCACCATGACGCGCGGTGCGCGGCGCGCGGCAGGGCCGCATCGATAATCTCCTCGATCTGTTCGAAGCTCAGCACGAATTCGGGAAGTTTCTGCGCCTTGAGATAGTCCCGGAGCGGGTCGTAAACGTTCACGCGTGTCCCCAATGGCGATTTGCACAAGACCGTCGATGCCGACAACCAAGCGTTAACGTATTCCAACATCGCTGTCGCCGCTTAAGGCCACAACAACGTATCTCGCGCATACCAGCAGGCTGGAGCGGACGATGCCATTCGGACGGCGCAAAGACTTGACCAGAAAAGGCTCGTTTGGGAAAAGCGCCGGCCCGCGGCCCTGGCGGCTGTCGGCCAAACTCCTGGTCGCATCGACGATCGCGACCGTGATCGGCTTTTCCGCGATTTGTGCCAGCGTCATGTTCGACATGCGCCGCGGAGAGGAAGAACTCGCCCGTCAGACGCTCGAGAATCTCGCCTCCGGCATCGATGCCGACATCAGCCGCAACATCGAGGTCTATGACCTGTCGCTGCGCAATGTCGCCAGCAATCTGGTGATGCCGGCGATCAGAAACGTCAGCAAGGAGATCCGGCATCTAATTCTGTTCGATCACGCCGCCACCGCCAAGCATTTCGGCGCGATCCAGGTGTTCGACGCCGAGGGCAGGCTGACGATCGATGCGGCGAGCCTCGATCCCGTGGCGGAAAACCGCAGCGGCGAAGAATACTTCCAGGTTCATCGCGACAATCCCGACGCGGGCTTGTACATGAGCCGCCCGATGCTGCACCGGGGCGCCTTTTCGATCGTGCTGAGCCGGCGCATCACCGACCATGACGGCAGCTTTCTCGGCGTCGTCGTCGGCTCGATCCGCTTCAGCTATTTCCATGGCCTGTTCGCCCGGCTCACGCTCGACCCCGGCGACACGATCACCGTGCTGCGCCGCGACCGAACCATCATCATGCGGACGCCGTTCGACCTGGACATCATTGGGAAAAGTTTGGCGGAACGAAAGAACTGGAGTGCCGACAACCTGAAACAAGGCTCAGCCTATGCCGGCGTCGGGCCGGTAGATCCGACGCCGCGGCTTTATGTTCGGAGCGGCAGCACGAATTTGTTCTTTGTCGTGGTCGGAAAGCCGCTCTCGACGGTGCTCAAGTTTTGGCACAGGGAAGTGATCCGCATCGGCGCGATCATGCTGGTGCTGATCCTGTTCGTGGTCGGCACCGCCCTTTTCCTCGCGCGCGAGATCGGCCGGCGCGCGGAGGCCGAGGAAAGGCTGGAAGAACTCGCGACGACCGACGCACTTACCGGACTCAGGAATCGGCGCAAATTCGATCACGCGATCGATGCGGAGTGGCGACGCGCGGCGCGCAACAACACGCCGGTCGCGGTGCTGATGATCGATGCCGATCATTTCAAGGCCTACAACGACAGGTATGGGCATCAGGCCGGCGATCAGGTGCTGGTCGGCATTGCCATCTGCATTTCGGACTCGGTGCGTAGGGCCGGCGACTGCGCGGCGCGTTACGGCGGCGAGGAGTTCGCGGTGCTGCTGCCGGGGCTTACGGCCGTCGAAGCGTTCTCCATTGCCGAAACCATCCGCCTCAAGGTCGAGCACTGGTCGGAACATCCCGATGTCACGACCGTCAGCATCGGCGTCGCTAGCCTGACGCCCGCAGCGCCGATGGACTGGCCAGAGCTCATCGAAGCCGCCGACAAGGCGCTCTATGCGGCCAAGAACAACGGCCGCAATCAATCGGTCCTGGCCGCCGTCTCGCAGCTTGCGCTGGTGGCTTAAGCAATCTCGTCATGCCCGCGAAGGCGGGCATCCAGTACGCCACGGCTTCTCGATTGATCACTACTGTCTCTGGAATACTGGATCATCCGCCTTCGCGGATGATGACGATTGAGGAGAGGCCGCCTGAGCGCCGCTCTCGTCACTTCTCCAGATAATTCTTCATCTCGGCGCGCAGACCATCGCGCAAATCGTCGCGCGCCATGCCGTAGGCGATGTTGGCGCGCAGGAAGCCGGCTTTCGAGCCGCAATCGTGCCGCTCGCCCTCGAATTCCACGCCGTAGAAGCTTTGCGTCCCGGATAGCGTTTTCATCGCATCGGTGAGCTGGATCTCGTTGCCCGCGCCGCGCTCCTGGGTTTCGAGGATCTTGAAGATCTCCGGCTGCAGGATGTAGCGCCCTGTAATCGAAAGATTGGACGGCGCCGTTCCCTTCGGCGGCTTCTCCACCATGCCGTCGACCTCGAACATGTTGGCGGCGAGGCGCTTGCCGACGCCGCAGATGCCGTACTGATGGGTGAGATGGTCCGGCACCGCTTCGACCGCGAGCAGGTTGGACTTGCCGCCGAGTTTTTCCGCAGCCTCGATCATCTGCTTCAGGCAGCCGGGATTGTTCAGCACCAGTTCGTCCGGCAGCACCACGGCGAATGGCTCATCGCCGACGATGTCGCGCGCGCACCAGACCGCATGTCCCAGGCCGAGCGGCGCCTGCTGACGGGTGAAGCTCATGGCGCCCGCTTCGGGCTGGTCGCGCGCCAGAATGTCCTGCTCGGCCTTCTTGCCGCGCGCGGCGAGCGTGGAGTCGAGTTCGAACATCCGGTCGAAATGATCCTCGATCACGCCCTTGTTGCGTCCGGTCACGAACACGAAATGCTCGATGCCGGCTTCCTTGGCTTCGTCGACCACATACTGGATCAGCGGCTTGTCGACGATGGTCAGCATCTCCTTCGGCATCGCCTTGGTGGCGGGCAGGACGCGGGTGCCGAGACCGGCGACCGGGAAGACGGCTTTACGGATTTTCATGGGATGTCGAAGGCCTTGGCAATGAGGGAGTATTGGAACAATGAAAGCGCCTTGATGGCACGTTCCTAGCCGGTTTGCATCCGGGAACAAAGGCGGATGTATGGTACCGTTACCGTTTGCCGTACCGGCCCCTTGCGGAAGCCGGCCGCGACGACAAAATGCCGCCTCGTTAATCCATTGGAAACCGTGGCAAGGCCTTCTCGATCGGGGACGAAGCTGCGGGCGGACACGGCATGACATGACGGAACCAACGATGACCAATCGAACCCGCGCGATCATGATTGCGGCCGCGTTGATATGTTCCAGCCAGGCAGTTGTTGTCGGCTCGTCGCGTGCCCAATCCGGCAGCAACGGGGTTTCGAACTTTCTCGGCAATATCTTCTCCGGCCAGAAATCAGCCCAGGCGCCGCAGGCCACGCCAGGCCAGGACGGTGGGCCGCCGCCCTGGAGCGGCGAGGACGGCGGCTCCGGCCACCCGCTGATGACCGCCGATGCGATCCGCCAGGCGGCGGCGAACTTTCCCAATTGCGTTGCCGGAATGTGGCCCGATGCCGCACGCCGCAACATCACCCAGGAAAATTTCGCGCGTTTCACCGCCGGGCTGACGCCCGACCTGCGGATCATGGACCTGATGGATTCGCAGCCCGAATTCACCAAGGCGATCTGGGACTATCTCGACATTCTCGTGAACGACAACCGCCTCGCCAAGGGCCGCGAGGTCCTCGCCAGATACAAGCCGCAGTTCGACGCCGTCGAAAGGACCAGTGGCGTCGACCGCTACATCATCGCCTCGATCTGGGGCATCGAATCCAACTACTCGACGCAGATGGGCGACCGCAGCGTCCTCAATTCCACCGCGACGCTGGCCTGCGTCGGCCGCCGCCAGGCCTACTTCAAGGACGAGTTCCTCACCGCGCTCGAAATCCTCAACCGCGGCGATCTGCGTCCCGAACAGTTGCGCGGTTCCTGGGCCGGTGCGTTCGGACCGACCCAGTTCATGCCGACCGCCTTCAAGCGATACGCCGTGGACGCTGACGGCGACGGACGCCGCGATGTCGTCGACAATCCCGCCGACCTGATCGCCTCGACTGCCAACAACCTCAAGAAGGATGGCTGGCAGACCGGCCGAACCTGGGGCTACGAGGTGGTGCTGCCGCAGGGCTTCAATTTCATGCTGGCGGACAAGGCCAAGGCGATGACGATCGCGCAGTGGCAGCAACTGGGCCTCGGCCGCGCCGGCGACAAGGCATTCCCGGACTTGACCGAGAAGGCCTATCTGCTGGCGCCGGCCGGCGCCGAGGGCCCGGGCTTCCTGATGCTGCAGAACTTCCGGGTAATCATGAAATACAACCCGGCGGAGGCGTATGCGCTGGCGATCGGCCATTTCGCTGACCGCCTGCGGGGCGGGGCACCCTTCGTGCAACCCTGGCCCCGGCAGGAACGGGTGCTGTCGCGGGCCGAGCGGCTGGAACTGCAGCAATTGCTGGCCCAGCGCGGCTTCTACAAGGGAACGCCAGATGGCCAATTCGGCGGGCTGACCCGGGAGGCGCTGCGCGGCTTCCAGGCCTCGATCGGGGCGCCCGCGGACGGGTTCGCCTCCTCAGACGTTTTGGAGCGCCTGCGGGGTCGCTAAATGCCCGTCTTTTGTCCCGAATCTAGCCCTGAAACCACGATTCGGCGCGAGCCTTGACGATGGCGCCGGAACCCGGGTTTATGGGTTCTGAAATCTGCCCGCTTGCGGCCCGATTCCGCTAGTATATTTCACGTCTCTCGAATCCATTGCGACCCGAGCCGGATGCCGAAATTTACGTCCTTCTTGCGCGTGTTCACCGAGACCGGTCCGCTGGTCGCGATCGCCGTTGCGATCGCGCTCCTGATCGGGATTGCGGGCCCCGCTTCGGCGCAATTCTTCAATTTCGGCGGCTTCGGCGGTCCGCCCCAGCGGCAGGCGCCACAACGTGGCGGCGGCGGCTGGTTCGGCGGCGATTTCTTCACACCATTCCAGCAGCAGCAGCAGTCCCCGCAGGCGCCGCGCCAGGATTTTTCTCGCGCGCCCGGCCCCGCCAAGCGTGACACAACAGCAGAGCGAAACGTGCTGGTGATCGGCGACGCCATGGCCGACTGGCTCGGCTATGGCCTGGAAGATGCCTATTCCGAGCAGCCCGACATGGGCGTCATCCGCAAGCACAAGACCGTGTCGGGCCTGATCAAGTATCAGCCGCGTGGCGAGCCCGCCGATTGGGCCGCCGCCGCCAGAAGCATCCTCGCCACCGAGAAACCCGACGCCATCGTCGTGATGCTCGGAATCCACGATCGCCAGGCGATACGCGAGGCGGCAACCGAGAAGAAGACCGACAAGAAAGACGAAAAAAAGGACCCGCGCGCCAAGTCCGACGCCAAGACGGATGCCAAACCGGCGGACGCGGCGAAACCGAAACCGGAAGGTTCGACGGAAGCCGCCAAGACCGACGCTGCCAAAACCGACGCTGCCAAGACCGACGCTGCCAAAACCGACGCCGCAAAGCCGAGCGAAAAACCCGGCGACGCCGAACTGGACGACGCCGACGATGCGCCGCCCAACGCGGCACCGGAAAAGACCGCGCGCACGGGCGGCGGCCTCTATGAGTTCCGCGACGAGCGCTGGGTCGAACTCTACGCCAAGAAGATCGAAGAGCTGATCGGCGTGCTCAAGAGCAAGGGCGTGCCGGTGCTGTGGGTCGGCCTGCCGGCGATCCGCGGCCCGAAGGGAACGTCGGATATGCTGTTCCTCGACGCGCTCTATCGCGACGGTGCCGGCAAAGCCGGCATTACCTATGTCGACGTCTGGGACGGCTTTGTCGATGAAGCCGGCCGCTTCCTCCAGAAGGGCCCCGACTTCGAAGGCCAGATCCGGCAGTTGCGTACTTCCGACGGCATGTTTTTCACCAAGCCCGGCGCCCGCAAGCTCGCCCACTATGTCGAGCGCGAGGTGACGCGCCTGCTCGCCTCGCGGTCCGGGCCGATTACGCTGCCGATCGAGCCGGCAACACCCGAAGCCAGTGCCGTTCCCGGCCAGCCGGCGCCGCGCCCGATGGCGGGACCGATCCTGCCGCTGGTAGCCTCCTCCGTCGGTACCGATCAATTGCTGGGCGGTCCGGGCTCACGCCCTGCCGGGGTCGATGCGCTCGCAGCGCGGACACTGGTGAAGGGCGAAGCGCTGGCTGCGCCGGCCGGCCGCGCCGATGATTTTGCCTGGCCGCGCCGCGAAGTCGGCCGCGAACAGGCCAGGGGCGACACACCGGTTGCAGCTACATCGCCGACCTCGCCAGCCGGAGCGATGGCGCCAGCGCCGGCGCAAAAGCAACTCGTGCTGCCGCTGCAGCCGCAACAGAGGCGGCAATTCCGTCCGCCCCAAATCGAGCAAGCGCCGGCCCAGACCGGGCAGCCTTCGCTTCGCGACTTCTTCGGAGGCGGCTTTGGAGGCGGCTTTGGAACAGCGCCCCGCCAGGCGCCACCGGCAGCCGGTCCGCAGCGCACGCCGATCGTACCGGGCGCGCCGCGCCCGCCGGGCAATGTCGGCCGATCGGCGGAGGTTCCGCCGGGCAATTTCACGCGATAGTTTCTCAGACCCTCACGCGAAGAGCGCTTCTCGCGCGTCTTCGCGATGAAGGTTAGCCTTAATAGCGCCAGCGCGGCGGCGGGCGGCGCGGCTGGCGTGTCATCAACAACGCCAGCGCAAAACCAATTCCGCCTGCGACCAAGAGCGCGCCGAGCGGATTTTCCTGCACGGTTTTCGCCACCGCCTTCTGGCTGCTGCGAACGGTGTCGCCGCTGTTGTCATAGGCGTCCTTGGCATAGTTGACAGCGGCATCTGTGGCGTCGCGCGCTGCATCCTTGGCCTGGCCGTACAGATTTTGCACGGTGCCGGCCGCTTCGCGCGCCCGGCCCTCGGCCTGTGTCTTCGCATCGCCGGCCATGTCGCCGACGGCGCCTTCGACCTTGCCGGCGAAATCCTTGGCCGAGCCGACAATTCTATCCTTGTCCATCGCGGTAACTCCTGTTTCAGGTGGAGGTAACCGGCGAGACCCGTTCGGGTTCCTCTTGAGCGTTATCAACCATTCAAAGTATCAGCCCTCCATCGACCACGATGGTCTGGCCGATGATGTAGGACGCAAGCGGCGATGCCAGGAACAGCGCGGCGCCAGCCATGTCGGCGGGCGTGCCGAGCCGCTTCAACGGTATCCGCTCAAGCGCGCCTTCGAGCCGCTTCGGATTGGCCGTCGTCGCTTTGGTCATCTTGGTGTCGACCAGGCCGGGCGCGATGCCGTTGACGCGGATGCCGTTTTCGGCCCAGGCCTCGCCAAGCGTACGCGTCAGCCCGACCGCGCCGGTCTTCGAGGCGTTGTAGGCCGGGTTGCCCATGGTGGAATGATAGGCGGCGGTCGAACTGACGATGATGAGCGAGCCTTTGCTCGCGCTCAGCATGGCGTGAAACTTGGTCGCACAGGCCATCAGGCTCATCAGGTTGACTTCCAGCACCTTGCGAAAGCCGTCCATCTCGAACTCGCCACGGCGGTAGATCACCGCGCCCTGCGCCAGCACCAGCACGTCGAGCTTTTCGAACGGCGGCTTGAAAGCCTCGACCGCCTGCGGCTGGCTGACGTCGAGCTGAAAATAATCGAGACCTTCGAGATACGATCCGTCGTCGGGCGAATAGTCGGCAGCGCTGGCGCGGGTGCCACAGACCGCGCCGCGCGCACCCTTGGCGCGGAAGGCGTGCGCGATGCCGTTGCCGATACCGCTGGAGCCGCCGACCACCAGCACCTGCTTGCCGCTGAAATCCAGTTCGTTCATCCCTGCGTTCCTTTTCTTGTTTGGCCTGATTACTGGCTTCGTTGACCTGTCTGGGGATCGGTGCCAGCCTTGTCAATCCTGCAACACGCTCAGCCGTCTATCGTCGGGATACATCATGCCAGATTTCAAACAGCTCAGCCGCTCGGTCAAAGGCCTGACCGTTCTCGTCACCGGCGCCGCCAGCGGCATGGGTCGCGCCACGGCGCTGGTTTTCGCCGCAGAGGGCGCAAACGTCGCCGTCACCGACCTCAACGCCGATGCCACCCAGGCGGTGGCTGACGAGATTGCCGCAGCTGGCGGCTCGGCAAAGGCATGGGTTCTCGATGTCGCCGAACCGCAGGACATCACCAAGGTGGTCGGCGACGTTGCCAGGCATTTCGGCTCGCTCGATATCGTCATCAACAACGCTGGAATGTCCGTACGCATGCCGATCGACGACGAAGGGTACGACGCCGGCTGGGACAAGGCGCTGGCCGTGATGTTGACCGCGCATCCGCGGATCATCCGCGCCGCGCTGCCGCATCTGCGTCGATCGAAGTGCCCGCGCATCGTCAATATCGCATCGACGGAAGCGCTCGGCGCCACCGCAACGGTCAGCGCCTACTCCGCCGCGAAAGGCGGTGTCACCAGCCTGACCCGCTCCCTCGCAGTCGAGCTCGGCCGCGAGGGCATCACGGTGAACTGCATCTGCCCGGGGCCGATCCGCACCGGGATTACCGACCGGATTTCCGAAGAGCACAAGACGATCTACGCCAAGCGCCGAACCGCACTCGGCCGCTACGGCGATCCCGAGGAAGTAGCGCACATGACGCTGAGCCTGTGCCTGCCCGCAGCCTCGTTCCTGACCGGCGCGGTGATCCCGGTGGACGGCGGGTTGATGGCGCGAAACGCGTGAGGCGCGCCCCGGACGCTGCGCAGCATGCAATGCTGCATGCGTCCTCAAACATTGACACTCGCATGTCGGGGAGTAACTTTTCTGAAAAACAGAGTGGGACAAATCGCCCGCCGCATATTGGAGAAACGCCATGACGGTCACGATCCGGCAGCTTCATCCGGTTTTTTTCGGCGAGGTTTCGGGCGTTGATTTGCGCAAGCCCCTGACGCCGCAGGAAGCGGCCGATATCGAAGCGGGCATGGACAAATACGCCGTGCTGCTGTTCCGCAACCAGGACATCACGGACGAGCAGCAACTGGCCTTTGCGCTGAACTTCGGCGAGCGCGAGCACGCGCGCGGCGGCACCGTCACCAAGAAGGAAGACTACCGCCTGACGTCGGGGCTGAACGACGTTTCCAACCTCGGCAAGGACGGCAAGCCGCTGGCGCGCGACAGCCGCACCCATCTGTTCAATCTCGGAAACTGCCTGTGGCATTCCGACAGTTCGTTCCGCCCGATCCCGGCCAAGTTTTCGCTGCTGTCGGCGCGGGTCGTCAATCCCAAGGGCGGCAACACCGAGTTCGCCGACATGCGCGCGGCCTATGACGCGCTCGACGACGACACCAAGGCCGAGATTGAGGATATGATCTGCGAGCATTCGCTGATGTATTCGCGCGGCTCGCTCGGCTTCCTCGATTACAGTGAGGAAGAGAAGACGATGTTCAAGCCGGTGCTGCAGCGGCTGGTTCGGACCCATCCGGTGCATCGCCGCAAGTCGCTTTATCTGTCGTCGCACGCGGGCGCCATCCAGGGCATGAGCGTGCCGGAAGCGCGGCTGCTGCTGCGCGATCTGACCGAGCACGCCACGCAGCGCGAATTCGTCCACGTCCACAAATGGACGCTGCATGACCTCGTGATGTGGGACAACCGCCAGACCATGCATCGCGTGCGGCGCTACGACCAGTCGCAGCCGCGCGACATGCGCCGCGCCACGGTCGCCGGCACGGAGCCGACGGTGCAGCAGCAGGCGGCGGAGTAAAGCTACAACAAAAACTTTGGTCATCCCTGCGAAAGCAGGGACCCATACGCCGCGGCGGTTATGGGTACGAACAGTTCATCGGCCGCCGTTTTTCAACCGCGAGATCACGCGGTATGGGTCCCTTGCGTTCGCAGGGACGACACGGTGGTTGTGGCGAGCCTCTGCATAAACAAGACTACGCGTGCCCGGCTTCGTTCGACAGCATGCCCACATCGATCCCGATCTTGCGCAGGGCGCGCTGGTATTTTTCATCGACGTCGCTGCCAAAGATCAGGTCCGCGTCGGCGTCGCAGTGCAGCCAGCCGTTATGCTGGATCTCGTTCTCGAGTTGCCCGGGCGCCCAGCCGGCATAGCCCAGCGCCAGGATCGCGTGCTTCGGTCCGGTGCCCTTGGCGATCGCCTTGAGGATATCGACGGTCGCGGTCAGGCAGATGCCGTCGTCGATATTGAGCGTCGCATCCTTGATGAAGAAATCGCTCGAATGCAGCACGAAGCCGCGGCCGGTATCGACCGGGCCACCCTTCAGCACCTTCATGGTCTCGGCGTTTTCCGGCAGCTTGATCTGGTCGGCCTTCTGGATGATGTCGAGTTGCACCAGCAGTCCGGGAAAATCGATGCTGCCGGCCGGACGGTTGACAATGATGCCCATCGCGCCTTCGGACGAATGCGCGCACATGTAAATGACAGAGCGCTCGAAGCGCGGATCGCCCATGACCGGCATGGCGATCAAAAGCTGCCCGTCGAGATAGCCTTCGGCGGACGTGTTGTCGCCAACACCGGCAATTTTGCGGCGAACTGGCTTCGATGTCTTGCCTTCAGGGCTCATCCGCAAAGGCCTCTCATGCTGATCCATATCCTGATATCGGGTGGGGCTTCTGTCAATCGAGCATACCGCCGCATTCCGCGGCCGATCACACGCAATTCAATGGTTTGGGCAAGGACTTGCCTGTAAAGACGTCGCATGGTCGTGATAGTTCCACTCCGCGCCGCGATCGGCGTCGCCATCACTCTTTCGGTCGCGTGTGCGGCGACGGAAGTTCGCGCCGAAGATTCCTCGCCGTGGCAACGCGACGCACATTCCGCACTGCGGTTGCTGGCCGGATCGCGCAGCGGCGCGGTGCTGCTTGGAGGCATCGCGATCCAGTTGCAGCCGGGCTGGAAAACCTACTGGCGGACGCCCGGCGATTCCGGCGTTCCGCCCCGTTTCGATTTCTCCAAATCCGACAATGTCGAGGCAGTCACCGTGCTCTGGCCGGCGCCGATGAAATTCGACGACGGCGCGGGCGGTACCGCGCTCGGCTACAAGCAGCAGGTGGTGCTGCCGTTGCGGATCGTGGCGAAAAATGCCGACAAGCCGGTGACGTTGCGCGCCAACATCAACTACGCGGTCTGCGACAAAATATGCATTCCGGTCGAGGCCAACGCCGAACTCGGAATTGCCAGCGTGGCAAGCACCGAAGACGGGGCTCTGTCCGACGCGCTCAACGCCGTGCCAAAACCCGCCAATGTCGGCGACCCCAACCCGCTGACCATCCGCGACGTCAAGCGCGACGGCAAGACCAGCGTGCTGGTCGACGTCGTCGCGCCTGAGGCAAAGATCGTCAGCCTGTTCGTGGAAGGCCCGACCCCGGACTGGGCTTTGCCGGTTCCAAAACTCGTCGAAAACAGCCCGCCCGGCGTGAAGCGCTTTGCCTTCGAACTCGACGGTCTGCCGCCCGGCGCCAGCCCGGAAGGCGCCGCGCTCAAGCTGACGCTGGTCGGCGGCGACCGCGCTTATGAATTCAATGTTAATTTGAATTGACCTGCTCGTCGTCCCGGGCTTGACCCGGGACCCATACGCCGCGGCAGGTGTGGTAGGCATTGCTGTTAGACATCTTTCTTTAAGCAACGGCCGCCTGTGGTTATGGGTCCCGGGTCAAGCCCGGGACGACGAAGACCACCCAACCGAATCTTAACGATTCGTTGATACATCCGGCCATCGCCGCAGCCTCGCGGCGCGTTTCGGGGATGCTCCGCCTTGGCTGTGCTGGATACGCAATCGCCCACCGCTTCGCCTGCCGGCGTGGTTGCCCGCCTGCGCTCGCTGCTGGGCGGGCCCAGCGAGGCCTCCGTCACCAAGCGGTTGGCAGGCACCATCTTCATCATCCGCGTACTGAGCGCAGCGCTCGCCTATTTCGCGCAGATCCTGTTGGCGCGCTGGATGGGCGGGTCGGACTACGGCGTCTACGTCTATGTCTGGACCTGGGTATTGCTGCTCGGCAGCATGATGGATTTCGGCATCTCGGCGTCGGCGCAGAAAATCATCCCGGAATACCGCACCCGCGGCGAGCACGCGCTGCTGCGCGGCTTCCTCACCGGCAGCCGCTGGATGACGTTTGCGGTTTCGTCCGTCGTCTCGCTGCTGCTGGCCGGCCTGGTGAAGGTGCTGTCACCCTGGATCGACACCAACGCGGTCGTTCCGCTCTATATCGGATGCAGCACGCTGCCGGCGTTCGTGGTCGCCAACACCCAGGACGGCATCGCCCGTTCGCATGACTGGATGCGGCTCGGCCTGATGCCGCAATTCATCGTGCGGCAGTCGCTGATCATCGGCCTGACCGCCGGCGCCGTCGTGCTCGGTTTCAATCTCGGCGCCACCGCCGCGATGTGGGCCAGCGCCGCCGCGGTGTGGATCGCGATGATCGGCCAGATGATCGCGCTGAACCGCAAGCTCGGCGGCCATGTCGAGCCGGGCCCGAAGGCCTATGATTTCCGCGGCTGGCTCGCGGTCTCGCTGCCGATCCTGATGGTCGAGGGCTTCTATCTGCTGCTTTCCTACACCGATGTGCTGGTGCTGCAGCAATTCCGTTCGTCAGAAGAGGTCGGCGTCTATTTCGCGGTCGTGAAGACGCTGGCGCTGGTGTCCTTCATTCACTACGCGATGGCGGCAACGACCGCGCATCGCTTTGCCGAATATCACGCGCTCGGCGACAAGGCCCGGCTCTCGGCCTATGTCGCGCACGCGATCCAGTGGACGTTCTGGCCGTCGCTCGCCGCCACCATCCTGCTGCTGGCGCTGGGCAAGCCGCTGTTGTGGCTGTTCGGCCCGCAATTCGTGGTCGGCTACGACATCATGTTCATCGCGGCGATCGGCCTGTTGGTGCGCGCGGCGATCGGCCCGGTCGAGCGGCTGCTCAACATGCTCGGCCACCAGCACATCTGCGCCATGGCCTATGCG
>LNFM01012007.1_pt1 | contig 18404 bp, 15 predicted proteins | sample 596031 | NCBI WGS metagenome assembly LNFM01 (sample SAMN04254537, study PRJNA301005) | activated carbon metagenome | isolation source: dual media filters at the Ann Arbor, Michigan drinking water treatment plant | place: USA: Ann Arbor | reverse complement strand
TATTCACCGAACCGGCTTGTTCCCGGTCTTTCGCCCGCGTCCCTGACCATTCAGAGGCGAAGACGAAAAACAGCGACCGGGAACGTCCCGACGCAGGACAACCATACGAAAGCCCTCCCGCCGATCAACCGCGATCACGCCACCGCGAGGCCCGAGGGGGTGCTTTGGAACCCGGTGTTGCAGGCAGGCCACGCTTTGAACGCCGAAATTTACCACCCGTTAACCGCACCCCGCCGGCCGGGCCGGTTTGGAGCCGTTCCAAAGCAGAATCACGGGTGTCGTGCCGGGCGAGCGCGCTGTGACAGGCCGCAGAGCGATTCCCCTCGGCGCCTCAGTATTCCCACTCGGCGCCGACGCCGACGGCCGCGCCGCCCTCGGCATTGGTCTCGGCCTGCAGCTTGAGACGGCGCGTCACGTCGATGTTGACGGAGACGCCGGTGTCCTCCGGGCGCGCCCCGGCCTTCACGCCGACGGAGACATTGTCGCTGATGTAGCGGGAGACGCCGATCGTCGGCCCGCCCGCGCCGACGCCGATGTCGAGATTGTCGACACCGAGCGACTTGCGCAGCCGCTCGAAGGAATCATCCCCGCCCCCGCCGGCGAACTGGGCCGCCGTCTGCGCCAGCTGCAGCGCCTGGAAGGGCGACAGCGAACCCGAGGCGCGCGCGAAGAGCAGGCGCGAGAGCACCTCGTCCTGCGGCAGGTCCGGATCGGAGGTGAAGGCGAAGGCGGGCTGGTCGGCCGGGCCGGTGACGGCGACGCGGGCGGTGACGTCGCCCGCGCGTGTCTCCGCGACGAAATCGAGTTCCGGCAGGGTGCCGCCCGCGAAGGTCAGACGACCACGGCTGAAGTCGAGTCGCTGGCTCAGGACCGAGAGGCGGCCGCGGCGCAGTTCGAAGCCGCCGTCGAGCTGCGGCGCCGCCAGCGTGCCGCCGACGCGCAGCTGGCCGCCGAGTTCCGCATCGATGCCACGGCCCCGAACGAAGACCCGGTTGGGGGCCGCGACCGTCAGCGCCAGCGCCGCATCGAAGGCGGGCGACGGCCTGGCGCCGCGGGCGGCCGGCCGGGCGGCGCGCTTCTGCGCGGCGAGACGGGCCGCGGCGGTGCCGGTCGGGCGGACATGCTTGATTCCGTCGACCGGGCGCAGCGTCGCGGGCAGCCGGTCGGGCACGGCGACCTCGAGCGAGAGGACATCGACGCGCCCGCCGATCCGCGGGCGCTGCGCCAGCGGCCCGGCGAGTTCGAGGTTGAGATTGGCGACCGCGGTGACGATGTCGCTGGAGACCAGCTGCGCGCGGTTGCCCTGGACCCGGATCTGGCCGGGAAACCCGGCCGCGGGATCGAGCGCGACGCGGCCGCTGGCGGAGAGCGTGCCGCCATTGGGCGTGCTGGCGCTGGCGCGCTCGATGGTGAGATTTTCGCCCTGCGCGGCGATGCGGGCCTCGACCGCCGTCAGGCGAATGCCCTGGATCACATCGGTGAAGCTGCCGCCGGTGAGGGTGGCGGTGCCCGACAGGCGCGGGGCCGAGGGGCTGCCGGCCGCGCGCAGATCGAGCGCGACGGCGCCGGTGACCCGCTGGCCCTGCGCGCCGATCAGCGGATTGGCGAGCGCGGCATCGACCCGCCCGCGTGCCGCGAGGTCGAGCCCGCCAGACGCGTTCAGCGGGGCCGTGCCGCGCAGCGTGAGGCTGGCGCCGCGGCCGGCATCGACCTGCGCATCGACGCTCGTGACATCGCCGTTCAGCGCGCCGGACGCCGCGATCTCGACGGGCGGCAGGCCGGCCCGGCGCGTCTCCGGCGTCACCAGACGCGCCACCTTGACGCTCCACGGCCCGGTCGGCGCGGCGGCGGTGCCGCCGATCTTCGCCTGCGCCTCGAGCGTGCCGGAAACGTCGAGCCCCGGCGCGAGGATGCGGACGGCGGAGAGCGGAATCTTGCCGGCGGCGAGATCGAGATCGAGGCGCTCGCCGACGCGCCCGCTCAGGGTCAGGCGGCCGCCATCGATCGCCAGAGCGAGATTGGCGATCTCGACGCCCCCGGCCGGGAAGCGCAGGCTGGCGGGATTGGCGAGCGCGATGCGCTTTCCATCGCGGCGCGCCTCGAAGCTCGCCAGCTCGAGGCTGAGCGGTTCGCCGGGCACGAGCCGGCCGGCGCCGTTCAAGGCAAAGCCGCGCGCGGCGGCGCTCAGGGTGAAGGCGCTCGCATCGGGCGCGCCCTTCGACTCGAAGCGGATCGCGCTGATCGCCTCGCCGGCCACGACCGCGCGGTCGATGGCGAGCGACGCATCGAGCTGCGGGCGCCCATAGACGTCGCGCGCGGCGGCGGTCGCGTCGAGGCGGTCGATCGCGACCGAGGGGCCGGCGAGCCTGGCGCCCTTCGCGGTGAGGTCGAGATTCTGGCGGCCCTCGACGACGGCGAGGCGGATGTCGGCATCGAGCTGGCCGCCGAGCTTGGTCAGGGCCAGCGCCGAGAGATCGTCGAGATTGCGCGCGGCCAGCGTCAGGCGGCCCTCGGCGCGGCTGGTCGAATCGAGCGTCAACGCGCCGTTCAGGCGCACCGAGCCGATGGCGAGATCGAGCGCCGACAGGTTCCAGCCGTCGCCGGGCAGGCGCATGAGCGCGAGCGTGCCGGTGGCGGGCTTTGAATCGATCTCGCCGGCGAGCGTCAGGCGGGTGTCGAGCGCGCCCTGGAGATCCTTGATGACGGCGTCGATGGCGAGCCGCGGGATCGGCCGAGCGAGCGCGGTCGCGTTGGCGACCGCGATGCGGGCGGTGGCGTTGAGCCGGTCGCGCGGGCCGGTGATCTGCGCGGTCACGTCGCCGCGGCCCGAGAGGCGCGGATCGGCGCGCTTGAGGTCGGGCATCGACAGCGCGAGCCTCAGGTCGGAGGCCTGCCGGGCGATGCCGCCCTCGGCGGTGATGGCGGCGTGCTCTCCGGCCAGCTTCAGGCCGGACACCGTGAGGTCGCCCGCTAGCGACCGGACCCGGCCGTCGAGCGTCAGCTTGCCGGCCAGCAACCGGTCGAGCCGGGCATCGCCGGTGGCGAGGCGGTCCCCTCGCCCGCTCAGCGTCGCACCATAGTCGTTGCGGCGGGGCGTGGCGTCGATGTCGGCGCCGAACTCGGCGCGGCCGGCGAGCGGGCGTCCGGCCAGCCCGCTCAGGCGCGCGAGATCGGGCAGCACGGCCTGGAGGCGGCCGAGCACACGCGCGTTGCCGGCCTTGCCGCGATAGTCGAGCTCGACGCCCGACATCGCCAGCCGCAGCGTCTCGAAATCGGCCGTGCCATCGTCCTGGGCGACGCCGCGCAGGGTGAAGGTGACGCGCTCGCCGACGGCACGCGCCAGCGCGCGGTCGGCCAGGGTGATGCCGGCGGCCTGGCCGTCGGCGGTCAGGGTGATGCGCGTGCCGGCTTCGCCGATCGTGCCGGTCGGCGTGGCATTGAAGGTGAGGCCGAGGCTGGCGAAGCCGCCAGCCGGAAGCCTGGCCTGCTGCGCGTCGAGCGTGGCGACGATGGTCGGCCCGGCGACGGGGCCCTTGATCGTGGCATCAAAAGCGAGCTTGCCGATCTCGGTGCCCGCGGCGACGGTCTTGCCCTCCGCATTGGGGCGGGCGGCGGCGGTGACGCGCAGGTCGAGCTGCCTGTCGGCGGTGTAGCGGCCGAGGACGTCGAGCCGCGCAAGCGCCGAGACCAGCGCCAGGTTGCGGATGTCGATGCCGCCGGCATCGGCGAAGCCGACCGAGCCGTCGAGGCGGGTCGAGCCGGCGAAGACCGGTGCGACGGGGGCCGGCATCAGCCCCTCGATGCGGGCATCCAGCGCGAGATCGAGCTTGCGCTCGGCCCCGCTGCGATCGAGCCGCGCATCGCCGCGCGCGCCGATGGTCGGGCCGGCGTTGAAGATCAGAGTCGAGCCGAAGGAATCGAGCGGGCCGTCGCCGCCGAGATCGAGCGTGACCGGAGGTTCGCCCGGCAGGCCGGCGACCTTCGAGATCAGCCCGCCCGCCGGCTCGTCGAGCTTGACGGCGAGCTGCAGCCGCGTCGTGTCGGGCACGAAGGCGATGCTGACGTCGAACTGGCCGCCGGCATCGAGGCGGCGTGCCGCGAGCTTGAGGTCGAGCCCTTCGCTCGGCGGCCCCAGCGTCGCCGAGCCGGTGGCGCCGAGCCGCGCGGCGACGCCGATCACCGGCTCGCCGAGCGCGAGTTCATTGAGCTGGAAGGCGCGGACGATCACCTTGAGCGGCAGTTCCGGCAGGATCGGCTGGTCGCTCGGGGGCGCAGCACCGGCCGGCTGCGGCGCCTGGCGGCGAAGCAGCTCGAGCTTGCCGATCTCCAGCCGGTCGATGTCGAGGCGGCGCAGCAGCAGCGCGCTGCGCGTCCAGATCAGGCGCACGCGGTCGAGCCGCAGCCAGGGGCCGTCCCGGTCCGAGAGGACGATGTCGCGGATCTCGACATCAGAGGAGAGCGCGCCGTTGACCACGCCGATCGAGACCTGGCTGGTATCGCTGGAGAGCGCTTTGGAGATCAGATCGGCGACGACGCCGCGATCGGTCTGGGCGTTCTGGGCGAAGCCGCCGAAGGGCGCGAAGGCGAGCACGCCCGCGAGAAGCAGCAGGGCCGGCAGGACCAGCCGAAGCGTCAGGGGCCGCAGCGATGTGAGCAAGGTCCGCATCAGAAGGCCTGCCCGATGCTGACATAGAGCGAGACGGGCTTGTCGCCCTTGCGCGGGTTGAGCGGCGCGGCGACGTCGACGCGGATCGGCCCGATCGCGGTGTAGTAGCGCAGGCCGAGACCCGCAGCCATCTGCAGGCGCTGCTTGAAGTCGGGCACGCTGCCCTCAAACGCGGTGCCGGCATCGAAGAAGGGCACCACGCCGATCGTGTCGGTGATCTTGATGCGCGCCTCGAGCGAGGCCTCGAACAGGCTGCGCCCGCCGGTCAGACGGTTGAGCGGGCCGAGCGGCGAGAGCGTGCGATAGGCATAGCCGCGCACCGAGCCACCGCCGCCGGCATAGAAGCGCCGCGTGGCGGGGATCTCGTCGAGGTCGGCGCCCGCGATCGATCCGAGCCCGACGCGGCCGGCGAGCACGTAGCGGGCGTCCTCGTCGAGCGCGTAATAGGTGGAGAAGCTGGCCTTGCTCTGGATGATGCCGACGGTCGAGCCGAGGAAGGTCGGGTACGGCGCCACCGAGGCGGTGGCGCGGATGCCGCGGGTCGCGTCGAGCAGGCTGTCGGTCGAATCGTATTTCACCGAGAGCGGGATGCCGACGAGGGTGTAGTCGACCTGGCCGAGCACGTCGCTGGTCTGGCCGCGCTCGACCTCGAGGCCGGCCTGGATGGAGAAGGTGTCGCTGAAACGGCGCTGGATCGCGGTGGTGACGTTGCCGTAGCGGGCGGTGTAGCCGCCGAAGCGGTTGGTCCCGACGCGCTGGCGCGTCGCGACGCCGTCGAGCAGCCAGTCATAGCGGCTGCCGCCGAGCGCGGGCTTGAGGAAGCTGACGGCAAAGCGGCCACCGAGGTCGGAGCGCTCGAAATCCTCGAATGTGGTGATCTTAGTGCCGTCGATGCGGGGCGCCAGGAACAGGTCGCCCTCCAGCCGCAGGCGCTCAGCGCCGCCGAAGAGGTTGCGGTGTTCCCAATAGGTCTTCACCGCCGGTCCGTCGATCGTGGAGTAGCGCGCCGAGAAGCCGAGCAGGCGCTTGGGCCGCTCGGTGACCTCGACAAAGATCGGCAGATTGCCGGCGGCGTCCAGCCGCTCGGCTTCGCGGATGCGCACGGAGGCGACGGCAGGCACCGTGGCGATGGATTTGCGGGTGTCGGTCAGCGCCTTCGGTGAATAGGGATCGCCCGGCTCGAGATAGATGAAGGAGCGGATGACGGCGGGCGGGATATCCCCGGTCTCCGCGACCGAGACCGTGCCGAAGCCGGCGACGGGGCCCGGCTCCACCACATAGGTGATGTCCATGACGCGCGCGGCGTGGTCCACGACCGGGCGCAGCTCGACCACCCTGGCGAGCGGGCGCGACTGAGCGCGCAGATGATCGACCAGCGCCGCCCGCGCCGCGCGCAGCGAGGCGGAGGTTGCGGGGTCGCCCGGCTTGAGCCGGCTGACCTTGAGCGGATCGGCGATGGCGGGTGCGCCGGACGCGCCACGCTCGGCGACATCGACCTGGCGCAGCGCAAAGACCGGCCCGGGCCGGATCGTGGCGGTGATCGGCACGGGCTCGCGGTTGCGGTGCGATTCGAGGGCGCGGACCAGCCGCGCATCGGGCTCGGCGCCGACCCGCAGCGCCACACCATCGACGACGAGCGCGACCTCGGCGTTGAAATAGCCCTGTGACCAGAGCGCATCGACCAGCGGGTTGAGGTCCGCCGCCATGCGGCGCGCCAGCGTCTCGCCATCGGGCGGGGCGTCCGCGCGGAGCCGGTAGAGCAGCGAGGCATCCTGCAGCGTGCGCGTCAGCGCCTTCGCGTCATCGGCGCCGCCGAGGTCGAAGTCGAGCCTGTACGGCAGCGTCGCGGCCGTCACCGCCGGCGGCTCGTCCTTCTTGGTGAAGAGGCCGAACAGATCCAGCGACGACAGATCGAAGGCCTGCACCGGCACCGGCCGCAGGGCAGCCATCAGGGCGAGCGCACAGGTTCCTGTCAGCGCGACCGCGCTGCCTGCTCTCCGCCACGACCGCATCCGACCTCCAAGCAACCCCCCACACACGCAACCGCAACACCCTACCAATGTTCCGCGCCCGACCATACCGAAAGAAGTCGAGCGCGGGCAAATCCGGCGGATGTGATCGTCCTGACTACCGAAGCGTCAGCGAAACGCCCCCCAGCGGGGCGAGCTTCGTGACGATCTCGCCCTTGCCCGGCGAGAGCACGCCGCCGCAGAGGCTGCCCGTCGTGACGATCTGGCCGGCGCGCAGGCCGCCCATCAGTTCGTCCTTGCGGTTGGCCCAGGCGAGGAACGGCGCCATCGGATCGCCGTTGGAATGCACCGCCGGCCGGTCGTAGAGCGTCACACCGTTGAGCGAGATGAAGCAGTCCAGCCCCGAGAGATCGTCGAGCACCGTCATGTCGAGTTCCTGGCCGAGATAGTAGCCACCATGGCCGAGCGCGTCGGCGAGCCAGAGCGCGAAGGGCACGCCCTGCCAGTTGGCGAGACGGCTCTCGACGATCTCGATGCCGAGATAGGCCTTGTCGCAATGGCCGAGCAGTTCGGCGCGCGAATAGGGCTGGTCCGGTCGCATCGGCACGTCGCGGGCGAGGCGCAGGGCGATCTCGATCTCGACGCGCAGTTCGGCCCCGATGGCACCGTCATAGACGGCCCCGGGAGCGTGCCAGGGGCCGGGCATCAGGCCGGCGACCGGCGTGCCGTCCTCGGCGATGGCGACCTTCCAGCCCGCCTTCACATGGCCGAGCGTCCTGGCGATGTCGGCCTGGATCGCCAGCCCGTCGAGGAAGGAGCCCGGCACCGGCTGCTCGGCCATCTCGATCAGGCTCTTGTCGCGGCGGCTTGCGACCAGCGCATCGCGCAGGGTCTCATTCGTGGTCGGCATGGCGTCTCGTCCCTGTCCTCATCGTCCCGGCCTGGCCGGTGTTCGGCGCGCACCCTGCACGACCAGCGCCCGCGAGGCCACCCCCGCCGCGGCGACGGCGAGGCCGTGGCCCAGGCGCTCGGGGCTTTCGCGCTGCAGAGGCCGGAAGATCCGCCCCTCCCCGCCGGCGGCTTGACAGCCGGGCGTCGCTCGCCTCCGCTGACCGCCAAAAAGCTCTGGGGAAGGAATGGGCATGCTCACCTTGCGGCAGATCGAGGTGATCCGCGCCATCATGATCACCGGCACGATCAGCGGCGCGGCGAAGCTGCTCGCGGTGTCGGCGCCGGGCATCAGCCGGCTGATGAAGCACACCGAGAAGACGTTGCGGCTGAAGCTGTTCGAGCGTCGGCACGGGCGCTACGTGCCGACGCCGGAGGCCAATGACATCTTCGAGCAGATCAACGGCGTCTACAAGAAGGTCGACGACCTCCACTACACGCTGGCGCGGATCGAGCGCGGCGGCGGGGTCGAACTGCGGATCGGCTCGGTGCCGAGCATCTGCCATGTGATGGTGCCGCGCGCGATCGAGAAGCTGAAGCGCAAGCACCCCGATCTTCGGCTCGACATCAACATCCTCAAGATCGAGGAGGCGCTCGACTACCTCCTCCTCGGGCGCGGCGAGATCGCGGCGATGAGCTACAAGCTCGACCATCCCGGCATCGACTTCGTGCCGCTGAGCCGGGGCGAGCTGCTCTGCATCGTGCCCGAGGGTCATGAACTCGCCGGGCGGCCGGTCATCTCGGCGACCGAGATCGTGCGCCATCCGCTGATCGGCATCGACCCCAACGACCCCTACGGACGGATCATGGCCGAGATCTTCAGCCGCCAGGGCCTCGCCTACGACATCGTCATCAAGGCGCGCTTCGGCACGACCGTCTGCTCGCTGGTGCGCGCCGGGCTCGGCATCGCCGTGATCGACCAGTTCACCGTGGCGCATGGCTCGATGCAGGGCATCGCCACGATCCCGATCGCCGAGCCGACGCAGTTCCAGACCTATGTCGCGATCAAGAACGACAAGGCGCCGTCCGTCTATGCCGAGACCTTCGTGACCCTGCTGCGGCAGGAGATGGACGCGGTGGTGAGACCGCGTGCCCCAGAGGCCCGCAGCCGGCTGGCAGGATAACATCAGGTTAGGTAATGCGATCAAATTGGTTATCGCGTTATCGCGAGCGATCGGCTTATCTGGCAGCGGCAACGCCTGCGATCATGATGGGCGAGCCACAGGGACGAGACCATGCCGGACATTGCCATCGCCAACCGGACGAAGCGCGTGCTGCTGGGCCTGATCGGCACGCCGATCGCCCATTCCGCCGCGCCGGCGATGCATGAGGCCGCCGCGCGCGCGGCCGGTTTCGAGCTGCATTACCATCTGATCGAGGTGGCGGGCGCCGGCCGCGCCGATCTCGTGGCGATCCTCGATGGCGTGCGCCGCATGGGCTTCTCGGGCATCAACGTCACCTATCCCTACAAGGAAGCGGTGGTGCCGCTGCTCGACGCGCTTTCTCCCGAAGCGCGGGCGATGGGGGCCGTCAACACGGTGGTGGCGCGTGACGGCGTGCTGACCGGCCACAACACCGATGCGACCGGCTTCGCCACCGCCTATCGCGCGCTTGATCGCGCCGATGGCGACGCCCCCGTCGCGATCATCGGCACGGGCGGCGTCGGCAAGGCGATCGGCTTTGCGCTGGCCGGCTGCGGCGTCAGCCATCTGCGGCTCTATGACAGCGACCGCGCCAAGGCGCAGGCGCTGGCGGACCAGATCGGCGGGCGGGCGCGGGTGGAGATCTGCGGCAGCGTCGAGGCGGCGGTGTCGGGCGCGGCGGGCCTCGTCAACGGCACACCGGTCGGCATGCTGCCCAACCGCGACAGCCCGGTGCCGGCCGATCTCATCCGAAAGTCGCAGTGGGTGGCCGACGCCGTCTATCATCCCCTCTGGACACCGTTGCTCAAAGCCGCGCAGAAGGCGGGCGCCACGGTGATGACGGGGCGTGAGCTCAGCATCAACCAGGCCGTCGACGCCTTTGCGCTGTTCACGGGGGTGCAGCCCCCGGATGGTGCGATCGCCGACGCCTTCGACCGATCGCTCGCCGCGCAGGAGGCCCAACACCGCGCAGCGTGAGATCACGCCACTTCAAAGACGGCCCGCGGGCCACCCGCGAAGACCAAGAAAAAACGAACCAGAGCTGGAGGAGACAACCAATGAAGACCCCATGGATCATCGCCGCGGCCGTGACAGTCGGGCTCGCCACGCCCGCGCTGGCGCAGGATAAGGTGAAGCTCGTCAACGTGGTCGAGCTGTCGGGCGCGGGCGCCACCGCCGGCACGAACTGGAAGAACGGCATCGACCTCGCTGTCGCCGACATCAACGCCAAGGGCGGGATTCTCGGCCGGCAGATCGAGATCGTCCATTACGACACGCAGACCAACCCGGGGAACACGCGCGCCGCCGTGCAGCGCGCCATCGACGAAGGCACCTATGCCGTGCTCGGCCCGGTCTTCTCCGGCCCGATCGGCGCCTCCATGCAGATCGCCCAGCGCGCCGAGATCGCGCAGATCGTCGGCGGCGAGGCGGCGGGCCTGACCCGGCAGGGCAACCAGTACATCTTCCGCACCTCGCTCAGCCAGGCTGCTGCGATGCCGAAGATCGCGAAGTATCTCAAGGACACGGTCAAGGCCGGCTCGGTGGCCGTGGTCTGGGTCAACAACGACTTCGGCAAGGGCGGGCGCGACGCGATCATCCCCGAGCTCGAGAAGGTCGGCATCAAGGTCGCCGCCGACGTCTCGACCGAGCAGGGCCAAGCCGATTTCGCCGCCGACGCGATCAAGATCAAGAACGCCAATGCCGACGCCGTCTTCGTCTATCTGAACGAGGAGGAGAGCGCCCGCTTCCTGCGCGCCGCCAAGCAGCAGGGCATCACCAAGCCGATGGTCGGCGAGACGACGCTGCTCGGCGCCAAGGTGATCGAGCTCGCGGGCGACGCCGCCAACGGCGTGCGCGGCCATGTCGGCCTGTCGATCGACGCGCCGATCCCGGCCTTCCAGGAATTCGGCAAGAAGTTCCAGGCGAAGTACAACTACGCCTCCGACCATAACGGCCTGAAGGGCTACATGGCCGTCTACATGGTCAAGTGGGCGACCGAGAAGCAGAAGAAATTCGACAAGAAGGGCGTCGCCGACACGCTGCGCGGCGCGACGATCAAGCCCTCCGACGAGCCGGGCATCCTGATCGAGACGACGATCGAGGCCAATGGCGACCTCGACCGCGAGAGCTTCCTCGCCGAGGTCCAGAACGGCAAGCAGGTGATCACGGCGACGCTGCCGAAGATCAAGCCGTAAGCCGTACGCGTCTCGCCGTCATTGCGAGCGCAGCGAAGCAATCCAGAGCCGCGTGCTCTGCGTCCTCCTGGATTGCTTCGTCGCTTTGCTCCTCGCAATGACGGTTTTCGTCCAGAGATGGTCGGGTCAAGCCCGACCATGACGCCCCATCGCGAGGCACCCCCATGGCCGAATTCATCGCCTATCTCATTGCCGGCATCGCCACGGGCGCGATCTATGCGCTGGCTGCGATCGGCTTCACGCTGGTCTGGCAGACCTCGCAGACGATCAACTTCGCCCAGGGCGAGTTCGTCATGCTGCCGGCCGTGCTGGTGCTGCTCGCGATCAAGCTCTTCGGCGCGCCGGTCTGGCTCGGCGCGCTGATCGGCATCGCCGCCTTCATCCTGATCTTCGGCGTCGGCTTCAAGCTCACCGTGGTCGACCCGATGATCCGCCATGGCGTGCTGCCGCTGGCGATTGCCACCATGGCGCTGTCGATCATCATGCGCAGAACTTCCCCTCCTTCGTGCCGACCTCGACGATCGAGGTCTTCGGCGCCGCGATCTCGCTGCAGCATCTGGCGATCATCGCCTGCGCCTTCGCCGTCATCGGCCTGCTGCAATGGTTCGTCGGCGGCACGCGGCTCGGCCGGCAGATGCAGGCGACCGCGCAGAACCCCACCGTGGCGCGCATCCTCGGCATCCCCGTCGAGCGGATGGTGCTCCTGACCTTCGTGATCAACGCGGCGCTGGCCGTCGTCGCCTCGGTGCTGATCTCGCCGATCTACCTGGCGAAGTTCTCGAACGGCGAGGTCATCGGCCTGTTCGCCTTCATCGCCGCCATCGTCGGCGGGTTCAACCAGGTCCGCGGCGCGCTGGTGGGCGGGCTGATCGTCGGCGTCGTCGACTCGATGGCGGCGGCCTATGTCTCGAGCTCCTACCGGCTGGCCGTGCCGCTCGTCCTGCTCGTCGTGATCATCCTGCTCAAGCCGGAAGGCCTGATGGGCCGCAAAGAGGAGCGCCGCGTATGACCGTGCAAGCGACCCGCGACGCCGTGAACGCCTCCCCTCGCCTCGCAAGGCTGCCGCTCGGCGGCACCTTCGACGGCGCCTTCCTGACGCTGCTCGCCGGCGCCGTGATCCTCTGGTTCGCGCCGGTCGGCATGGGTCGCTACGGCACCTATGTGCTCTCGCTCTGGCTGGTGATGAGCATCGCCGTGATGGGGCTGAACCTGACGCTGGGCTATGCCGGGCTGAAGTCGCTGGCGCAGGCCGCCTTCATGGGGCTGGGCGCCTACACCACGGCGATCCTGACCACGAAATACGGTGTCTCCTGGTATGCCGCCTTCGGTCTGTCGGGCCTGCTGACCTTCGCGGTCGGCATCGTGCTCGGCTTCCCGGCGCTGCGGGTGAAGGCGCATTACCTCGCCTTCGTGACGCTCGCCTTCTCGACGCTGGTCTGGCTGATCCTGCGCAACGAGCAGTGGCTGACCGGCGGCGTCTTCGGCATCTCCAACATCAACCGGCCTGACTTCTTCGGCATCAAGCTGTTCGGCGCGCTGGAATTCCACCGCTTCGTCGTCGTGGTGACCTTCATCCTGGCGGTGGCTTTGTGGTGGCTGATCCGCAGCCCCTGGGGCCGCGCCTTCACCGCGCTGCGCGAGAACCCGATCCGCGCTGCGAGCCTGGGCATCGACACCCGCGCCTATACGCTGCTCGCCTTCGCGATCGGCTCCGCCTATGCGGGTTTCGCGGGGGCGCTCTATGCGCCGCTGGTCGAGTTCATCGACCCCTCGCCGTTCTCGCTGTCGCAGAGCTTCTTCCTGCTGCTGATGGTGGTGGCGGGAGGCTCGGGCTATCTGCTCGGGCCCTTCGTCGGAGCGCTGCTCGGCGTCGTGCTGCCGGAATGGCTGCGCTTCGCCGGTTCGCTCTACCTGATCATCTTCGCGGCCATCGTGATGCTGCTGCTGATCGCCTGCCCGCAGGGGGTGAGCGGGCTGATGGAGCGGGCCTGGGCGAAACTCACCGGCAAGCGGGGACAGGCCCGATGAACACGGTTCTGGAAGTCGACAACCTCCACAAGGCGTTCGGCGGCATCAAGGCGGTCAACGGCGTGTCCTTCTCGGTGAAGGAGGGCGAGATCCTCGGCATCATCGGCCCCAATGGCTGCGGCAAGTCGACCCTGTTCAACTGCATCCTCGGCCAGCTCGAGCCGACGGAAGGCCGCGTGAAGCTGGACGGCCGCGAGGTCACCCACATGCGCCCCTCCGAGCTGAACCGGCTCGGCGTCAGCCGCACCTTCCAGCTGCTGCAGGTCTTCCCCGAGCTGTCGGTGCGCGAGAACCTGATCCTCGCGGGCCAGGAGCACGAGGGCACGATGCTGTCGCGCCTGTTCGGGGCGCGCGATGCCGGGCTCACCGAGAAGGCCGAGCAGATGATCGGCTTCTTCAAGCTCGGCCATCTCGCGGACGCCAAGGCGGGCGGGCTCTCCTACGGCCAGCAGAAGCTGCTCGACGCGGCGATGGCCTTCATGGCCGGCCCCCGCCTCGTGCTGCTCGACGAGCCGGCCGGTGGCGTGAACCTCACCATGCTGGGCGACCTCAAGGAGCGGCTGCGCGCGATCAATGCCGAGCAGGGCGCGACCTTCGTGGTCATCGAGCACAACATGGATTTCGTGATGAGCCTGTGCTCGCGCGTGATCGTGCTGGCGGAAGGACGGGTGCTGGCGGAAGGCACGCCGGCCGAGGTCCGCGCCAACCCCGCCGTGATCGACGCCTATCTGGGGCATTAGCGATGACGGGCGCGACGCGAGCCCCCTTCCCCCTTGTGGGGAAGGGTTGGGGATGGGGGTGGCGCCGCCTGGTGATCGGCGGGCGGACTAACCGCGGCGGCGGAGCCTCGTCCAACAACCACGCACCAAGCCTCCCGACCCCCACCCCTCTCCCCTCCCCACAAGGGAGAGGGGAAGCGCATAAGCGATCCTCGTGGAGCAAGATGCCATGACCACCCCCATCCTCGAACTCGACGGCGTGGTCGGCGGCTATGGCGCCATGACCATCCTGAACGGCACCACGTTCAAGGTGCGCCGCGCCGCCATCACCACGGTGATCGGCCCCAATGGCGCCGGCAAATCGACCGTGTTCAAGGCCATCTTCGGCCTGCTCAAGCTGCGCGAGGGCGCGATCCGGCTGGAGGGCACCGACATCACCAACTGGAGCCAGCGCAAGCTGCTGGAAGCCGGCATCTGCTATGTGCCGCAGGGGCGCAACATCTTCCCCGAGCTGTCGGTTCGCCACAATCTCGAACTCGGTTCGGTCGCCGCGGGCGCGCACATCACCGACATGCCCCGGCGCATCGAGGCGGCGCTCGACCGCTTCCCGGCGTTGCGGGCCAAGGCCGACGTCCAGGCCTCGACGCTCTCGGGCGGGCAGCAGAAGCAGCTCGAGATCGTGCGCGGGCTCCTGCTCGATCCCAAGCTGGTGCTGATCGTGCAGGAGACCTTCGCGATCCTGATGGAGCTGCGCGCCAAGGGCGTCACCATCCTGATGATCGAGCAGAACGCCCGCTCGGCGCTGGAAATCTCGGATGAGGGCCTCGTGCTCGAACTCGGCCAGACCCGGATGCAGGGCCCGGCCGCGGAGATCCTGGCCGATCCGCGGGTGGCACAGCTCTTCCTGGGCGGCGCCCTGACGGACGCGGCGTGATGGCGCCCCTCAAGATCGCCCTCGTCGGCGCCGGGCTGATCGGGCGTGCGCATCTGGAGCGGCTCGACGCCTCCGGCGATTGCGACTGCGCCGCGATCTGCGACCCGACCGATGCGGCCAAGGCGCTGGCGGCCGAGCGCGGCACGCCTTGGTTCGCCTCGATCACGGAGATGCTGGCGGCCATGAAACCGGACGGGGCGATCATCGCGACGCCCAATGCGCTGCATGTTCCCGGCGCGATCGAATGCCTCGAGGCCGGTGTCCCGGTGCTGATCGAGAAGCCGCTGGCCGAGAGCGTCGCGGCGGCGCAGCGCCTGGTCGCGGTGCAGAAGCGGACCGGCGTGCCGGTTCTCGGCGGCCATCACCGCCGCCACAACCCGATCGTCAAGGCGGCGCGCAAGCTGGTGCGCGAGGGCGGGATCGGCCGGCTGGTCGCCGTGACCTCGCTGTTCCTGATCCGCAAGCCGGACGACTATTTCGACGTCGCCTGGCGACGCGAGGCGGGCGGCGGGCCGGTGCTGATCAACCTGATCCACGACATCGACAATCTCCGCTTCATCTGCGGCGAGATCGAGAGCGTGCAGGCGATGACCTCGAACGCGACGCGGGGCTTTGCGGTGGAGGATACCGCCGCCCTCGTCTTCCGCTTCGAGAACGGCGCGCTGGGCACGGCCACCGTCTCGGACGTGACGCCGACGCCGTGGAGCTGGGAGCTGTCCTCGGGCGAGAACAAGGTCTATCCGCAGCGCGACGGGCTCTGCTACCTGATCGCCGGCAGCGAGGGCTCGCTCTCGGTGCCGGCGCTCGACCGCTGGCATTATGAGGGCCGTCAGGGCTGGTGGGAGCCGCTGCTGCGCGAGACGCTGGCACTGGCGCCGCTGGAACCGCTGGCCGAACAGATCCGGCATTTCTGCGCGGTGATCCGGGGCGAGGAGCAGCCGATCACCGATGCGGCGGATGCGGCCCGGACGCTCGCGGTCATCGAGGCGGTTGCCGAGGCCGCGCGGCGGGGCCAGCCCGTCACCATCGACCGGGCAGAGGGCTGACAGCCATGACGAATCCCGCGCCGAACCCGACCTCGATCGCCACCGTCTCGCTGAGCGGGGACCTCGCGGAGAAACTCCAGGCGATTGCGGCAGCGGGGTTCGATGCGGTCGAGGTGTTCGAAAACGATTTCCTCACCTTTGACGGCGGGCCGCGCGAGGTCGGCCGCATGGTCGCCGATCTCGGCATGAGGATCTGCGCCTTCCAGCCCTTCCGCGATTTCGAGGGCATGCCGGAGCCGCTGCGCGCGCGGGGCTTTGCCCGGGCGGAACGCAAATTCGCGATCATGAACGAGCTCGGCACCGATCTGATGCTGATCTGCTCGAACGTCTCGCCGCAGGCGCTGGGCGGGATCGACCGCGCGGCGGCGGATTTCCACGAGCTCGGCGAGCTCGCCGCGCGCTTCGGGGTGCGCGTCGGCTACGAGGCGCTGGCCTGGGGCCGCCACGTCAACGATTACCGCGACGCCTGGGAGATCGTGCGACGGGCGGAGCATGAGCGGATCGGGCTGATCCTCGATTCCTTCCACACGCTGGCGCGCCAGTCGCCGCTGGGGCCGATCGCCTCGATTCCGGGCGACCGCATCTTCCTGGTCCAGCTCGCGGATGCGCCGAAGCTCGACATGGACGTCCTGAGCTGGAGCCGGCATTTCCGCTGCTTTCCCGGCCAGGGCGATCTCGCGGTGGCCGAGTTCATGCGGGCGGTGGCGCAGACCGGCTATGCCGGGCCGCTCTCGCACGAGATCTTCAACGACCAGTTCCGCGCCGGCTCGGCGCGCCGCCTCGCCACCGACGGCATGCGCTCGCTGATCGCGCTCGCCGACCAGGCGCAGCCGCATCTGCCGGCGCGCGCCAAGGTGCTCGATGTCGAGTTCATCGAGTTCGCGCTCGACGAGGACACCGGGGCGGACCTCGCGCAGCTGCTGGCGGCGCTGGGCTTCCGCCACTCCGGCCAGCATGTCAGCAAGGCGGTCGCCCGCTGGAGCCAGGGCGGCATCAACCTGCTGCTCAACACCGAGACGGACGGCTTCGCGCAATCGCATGCGATCATGCACGGGCCGGGCGCCTGCGCGATTGCCTTACGCGTCGACGCTGTCGAGCAGGCGATGACCCGGGCGCTGGGGCTGAAGATCCAGAGCTTCGAGCAGGCGGTCGGCCCGGGCGAGCTGCACATCCCCGCCATCCGCGGCGTCGGCGGGTCGCTGATCTATTTCACCCAGCCCAGCGGTGAACTCGGCCAGATCTGGGAGCGGGATTTCGAGGCGGTACCGCCCGCGGCTGGCGCGCCCTCACCCGACCGGCTGGCGCGGGTCGACCACATCTCGCAGTCGATGGACTATGAGGAGATGCTGTCCTGGCTCTTGTTCTACTCCTCGCTCTTCGCGCTGGAGCGGATTCCGCAGCTCGCCATCGCCGATCCGGCGGGGCTGGTCGAGAGCCGGCCCCTGGTTTCGCCCGAGGGTGGCGTGCGCTTCGTGCTCAACGGCTCGCAGGCGACGAGGACCCTGTCCTCGCGCTTCGTCTCGGAGCATTTCGGCTCGGGCGTGCAGCACATCGCCTTCAGCGCGCCCGACATCTTCGCGGCGGTCCAGGCGATGCGCGAGGCGGGGCTGTCCTTCCTCGCCATTCCCGAGAACTACTATGAGGATCTCGAGGCGCGGCACGGGCTCGATCCCGCCTTCATCGACGCGCTGCGCGACCACCACATCCTCTACGACCGCGACGTCGAGGCCGAGTTCCTGCAGGTCTACACCCATGTCTTCGCACAGCGCTTCTTTTTCGAGATCGTCGAGCGGCGCGGCGGCTATGCCGGCTTCGGGGCGGTCAACGCCCCGGTGCGGCTGGCGGCGCAGGCGCGCGAGGCGCGGCCCGTGACCATGCCGCGTTCGCTGCGGGAGATCTGAGGCGCGCCCCGGCGGCTGGCCCTGCAGCGATGCCGATTGACCCGCAGGCGAATGCTTGTGTATTATGATACACATGATCGAGGTCGTGGAGACGACTGAATTCTCTGGGTGGCTGGGGAATCTTCGCGATGTCTCGGCCCGTGCCCGTATTCTCGTCCGGATCAGAAGGGCGCAGCTCGGCAATCTGGGGGACGTCAAATTCTTCGACGGCATCGGCGAGATGCGGATCGATCATGGCCCGGGCTACAGGCTCTATCTCGTCCAGCGAGGCCCGACGCTGGTGATCCTGTTGTGCGGCGGTGACAAGCGCCGCCAGTCTGCGGACATCGCGCGGGCCAAGCAGTTGGTGAAGGAAATGCTCGATGCCGAACGCAATGCGTGAATTCGACGTCCAGAACTATCTCACGACCCCTGAGGAGCAGGCCGCTTATATCGAGGCTGCACTCGAAGAGGGCGATCCGTCCTTCATCGCCGCGGCGCTCGGGGACATCGCCCGTGCGCGGGGGGTTACGGCTTTCGCGGCCGAGAGCGGTCTCAGTCGCGAGGCGATCTACAAGGCCTTCCGACCGGGAGGGAACCCGACGCTCGAGACACTGGCCAAGGCGACGAAGGCGCTTGGGCTCAGGCTGTCGGTGGTCGCGGCCTGAGGCTGAACGCAGTCGGTCCAACCCGGCCGCTCATCGCGCTGCGACCGTCCTTCACATCTTCCGCTGACTTACGCCGCCTGGGAGGTCTTCAGCACGACGGCCTCGAAGGCCCGTACCAGCGCCGCGTCGAGCTTCGTGCCCATCAGCACCAGCATACCATAGGCCTGGTCGGGCGCCATCGGCGGCTTGTAGCTGCGTCGCTCGATCA
>LNFM01008053.1_pt1 | contig 18404 bp, 8 predicted proteins | sample 596031 | NCBI WGS metagenome assembly LNFM01 (sample SAMN04254537, study PRJNA301005) | activated carbon metagenome | isolation source: dual media filters at the Ann Arbor, Michigan drinking water treatment plant | place: USA: Ann Arbor | reverse complement strand
GCTCCCGCCGAGACCGCCGTCGTTGTTCGACGTCGACGCCTGTACCGTGAAGGTGCCCGAGCCGTGGAAGTCCGCCGTCGGCGTGAACTTCAGCCCCGCAAGGCCCTCCGCCGCCGTGATGTACATGCCGTCCGTGATGACCGTCGTCCCGTCGTTCCTGAAGAGTGTCCCATTAACGATCGCCGTGATCTTGTAGTGGCTCACCTCAACGCCGTCGGACGCGCCCCGCGTGATCACCAGGCCCGTCGTCGTCTGCGTGTCCTCCGCCGTCCTCGCGTTCGTCACCGACGGCCCGTCGGCCACAGGAGTCACCGTCACCGTGGCGCTGACCGGGCTCCCGCCGAGACCGCCGTCGTTGTTCGACGTCGAGGCCTGCACCGTGAACCCGCCGGTGCCGAAAAAGTTCAAGGAGGGCGTGAACTTCAGACCCGCAAGGCCCTCCGCCGCCGTGATGTACGTGCCGTCGACGATCGCGGTCGTCCCGTCGTTCCTGAAGAGTGTCCCATTAACGATCGCCGTGATCTTGTAGTGGCTCACCTCAGCGCCGTCGGACGCGCCCCGCGTGATCACCAGGCCCGTCGTCGTCTGCGTGTCCTCCGCCGTCGTCGCGTTCGTCACCGACGGCGCGTCGGCCACAGGAGTTACGACCAGGCTCGCGGTATCGGTCGCTGAGGAGAAGGCGGTGCTGCCCCCCGTGGCGGTGCCGCCAGTGTACTGGATCTCGACGTCGTCGATGAAGAAGACGATGTCGTCAACAGGTCCGTGCGTCAGGAACCGGATTACCGTGTTGGCGGACAGGTAGGCGCTGATGTTAAACGACTGGCTGATCTGGGCGGCGTCGAGTCCGTCGAACGCGTAGGTTTGAAGGGTCGACCAGTTGGTCCCGCCGTCCGCGGAGATGTCGAGGGTCAGCGTGCCGGAGGTCGACACCGGGCTACCGAATGTCCCCCGGCGGTAAAGGAACGAAAGATTGCCCGAGGACGCGCCCGCCAGGTTGACCTGGCGAGACACCCCGAAGCCGGGGGCGGGGTTCGAAGGCTGGCTACCCCCTACCCTGAGCGAGTGCGGGTTCGCCGCGTAGGTGGCGTTGGGGGAAACCTGGACGGGGCCGTTCGCCACCCCGGACCCGGTCGGCTCGGCGATCTCGACCCAGGAGGTCGTCCAGGGGGTGGTGCCGTCGCTGTTGCTGTAGGACTGGGTGTCGAACTCATCGCGGTACGACATCGTGGAGGCGATGAGATCGACGAGACCGCCGTTGGAGCCGTCCGTTCTGTCCCAGGCGCGGAAGGTGATCGCGTCGGGGATCGTACCGTTCCAGTTGGCGACAGGCCGAAAGTAGAGCCGCGTGTTCGCGTCCGCCGCGAGCATCCGGGCGGTAGAGTCGCTCACCGGCCCCAGGTCGATCCAGTTCGTGCCGCCGTCGGTGGTGAACCACCAGCTCCCGTTCGTGGCGTCCGCCCCGGTCACGGCGATCCCCAGGGATGCCCCGGAATCGGAGTCGGTCACGTTGTCGAGCTGGCCCGAAGGGGTGGCGAAGTCGACGAGCCGTGCGACGAGCGTCCCGACCGCGCCGACCGGGGTGCCCGCGTCCTCGTTCACCGCGTCGAGGGCCGGGGTCTTTGAGGCGTCGAGTACCGGCGCCGAGTTCGAGGACGGCTTGATCGAGACGGCGCCGAGGTTCCATTCCTCGCCGGAGCCCAGCGACCACGACATCGTCACCGTCGACGCCCCGGCTTCCGTGCTGCCGGCGCCGGTCCTGCCGTTCGTCAGCCCCCAGACGCTTGTCTGATTCGCGCCGGCGTTCGCCGTCATGTTGAGGTCGACGAAAAGGGCGTCGATCACGACCTCGCCGGCGGCGCTGGCCACGTTCACCGTGGGGGAGTTGTCCGAACCGCTGGAGCCCACGAAGGCGCCCGTGGGTGTCGTCTGGTTCGCCCCGGTGAAGGTCACCGCGCCGCCGAGCGCGGTCCTTGATGAGCCGAAGGACGCGACGACGTTCGCCGTGCCGACCGCCGGCGCGACGAGCTGCCAGATCTCCGACGTGTGCGAATGCATCCCCGTGAATCGCCCCACCAGGGTCATCGGAACGCCGCCGTAAGTCACCCCCGACGATTGCCCGGCGATCAGCGAGATGCCGACGGTCAGAAGGCGGTCCGCGCCGGCGCTCACGGTGTGTGACCAGGTGAGACTCGGCAAGTTCGTGGTCATGCCAGAGCTGACGTCGCCTACGACCAGCGCGAGCAGGCCGACCCAGCCCTCGCGGGCCCGCGGGTCGATCCCGTGGCGTACTCGAACGTCCAGTCGCCGCCGAGGGCGCCGCTACCGGTCAGCCCCTCGTTCCCCGTGACGTCGGCGCCGGTTAGCGCCGCGAGGCCGTCAAGGAAGCCGCGGCCGGCCGGCCCGGCGGCGACGTCGCACCCGTAGACGAGCAGGTCGGCCCCCTCGGCCAGCGAGGCCGACCACCCGGCGATCTCGGACGACCGAGAGGCCAGGGTCCGGGCGTCAATGACCCCGTTCCCCAGCGAGACCACGCCGTCGGCCCCGTGCGAGATCAGGTGCAGGGCGGTCAATCCGGTCCGCCCGCGCAGGGCTTCGCTGATCTGACTCAAGCCGTCCCGGTCGTCACGCAGGACGATCACGTCGACCCCTACGCGTGGCCGGCCTCGTTCGAACAGTTCCCCGAGGCCCGACACGTTGGAATCGATCACGACCAGTTCGCGCGCCGCCGAGACGACGACCGGGCCGGTCGCGGACGGGGGGTCGAGGAACCTCCTCAGCGGCCCGGAGACGGTCGCACGCGACAGGCCGACGGGCCCTGAGGCGTCGCCGCCCGTCGGGCCGCCCCACGGCGGGAGCGGGGCGGCCTCCCCGACCGTCACGGGGAAGTCCACTCCCCCGACCGCGGCGGCCATGAGCGACCGCGACTCCAGCGACTCCAACGACGGAGCCGCGGCTCGGCCGCCGCGCAGCCGCCGTCGGTTCCGGTGGAGGTGATGGTGGGGGATTCGGGGGTGGTTCGGGGTCATGTGCAGGCGACCAGGAGGGAATCCCTCATTGATGGGGAGGCGTCATGCCGTGTGGGACTTCCGTCGAACCACCGACCCGATCGCCATGGCCGCCTGAACCGTGCCGCGGCGTCCGAGCGCACCGCGACCATGGCCGTAGAACGTCGCCCCGGCGGAGGCGAGTTCCCCTTCCTCAAAGTCATAGCTCAATTTAAAAAGGTCGGTGCGGTACCGACGCCAACTGCCCAGGCGGCGTCGTCCGGCGACGCCTTACGTTGACTTTTCGCCGGATTCGAGTCCGGAAAAAATGGGGCGGCGCGGGACGGGCGGTGCGTCGGGCCCCCCCGCGGGCGAACCGGTCGGGTCACGCAAAAATCGCCGGTAGTTCCTCCCGTTCTCGCGGAACTCGTCCACGAGTGATGGGGCACAGGGGGTTCCGAAAAGGGTGGCGGCATGGATGACGACATGACCTACAGTCCGGGTCCGACACCGGACACGCTCCGGGCGAGCGACGGCACCGTGACGGTCCCCCCTGAGGGCTGGGTCCTCGTCCCGCCGGGGGACGCCGGTCTGACCCGAAGGGTGAAGGCCGCCGGGCAGTACAGGGCCGTCCAGGAGAAAGTCGGACGCAGGACGTTCTCGAAGGGCGTCTGGGCTCCGGCCGAGACCGTCTGGCGTGTTCGGGCCGACCTGGAAGCCGAAAGGGGGACCGAGGGCCACGCCAGGAAGAAAGAGGCCGCCGCGAAACGTCGGGAGGGGGTCGAGGTCAATTACGCCAACGAGTTCCGCGCGGCGGTCCTTTCCTTCCTCGGCTTTCATCCCGACCACGGCGCGCTCGCCGACCGGCTTGCGACCGCCGTCACCCGGCACGCCACGCCGGTCGGCAGTGGGACGGTCGCCCGGACGAAACGGATCCCGATCGAACAAAGGGCCGAGGCCGCCGTGATCGCCTGGCTGCGTCACCAGACGACCGGCTACGACGGGATGACGATCCCGAGAGTCAAGGGGGAGCGCCGGGAGGTCCGCCGGGCGCTCGCCCTCCGCTCCCACGAATTGCTGGGAAATTACCGGCGCGGCGGCCCGGCCGCGCCCGACTGCCCACTGAGTGCGGCCCTGGCAGACGACGACAGTCGCCCGACGCCCTCGGGAGGCGGTGACGACGGCCAGGCCTGAGGGCCCATGACCGCCCGGGGCGGTCACGCCCGCCGGCCCGGTAACTGCCCCTGGTACCGCGCCTCGGGCGTTCCGGTCAAACGCTCGAGAGCGGTTCCGACGAATCGCCGAAGGAATCCGGGCGGACGCCGGCCTTGTCGAGCAGGGAGAGGAACAGGCTGCACATCTTCCGGTTCGGGTCGTCGAGGTGGTCGACCACCCTGCCCCCCCGGATCTTGCCGCCGCCGCCGCCGAGGAGGACCACCGGCAGCTTGGTGGCGTCGTGGCCGCCGGTGAGCATGCTCGAACAGAAAAGGATCATCGAGTTGTCGAGCGCGGTCCGTTCGCCTTCCTGGACCGCGTCGAGCTTCGCCGCGACGTAGGCGAGTTGCTCCAGGAAGAACTGGTTGACCCTGAGCCAGTCGTCGGTGTCGCTGTGGGAGAGGAGGTGGTGGATCATGTAATCCACGCCGAGGTTCGGGAACCGCAGCGAGCTGTGGTCGTTGTTGAGCTTGAGCGTGCAGACCCGCGTCGTGTCGGTCTGGAAGGCGAGGACGAGGAGGTCGCACATCAGCCTCATGTGCTCGCCGATGTCTTGCGGGATGCCGTCGGCGGGGCGTGCCATGTCCGGCTTATCGAGCGTGGGGCGCCAGCCCTGAAGCTCGCCACGCCGGCCGGCCCGCTCGATCCGCTGCTCGACCTCCCGGACGGAGTCGAGGTACTCGTCGAGCTTGCGCTGGTCGGCCAGGCTCACGGCACGCCGGACGTCCCGCGCGTCCTCGAGCACGGAGTCGAGGACGCTCTCGTCCCCCTTGCGGACCTCGTCCTTGAAAAGACGGTCGAAGCCCAGGGCGGGGTAAAGCTCCAGCGGCGTCGGCGTCGTGGGCGAGGTCCACGAGACGTGCGACGAATAAAGCATTGAATAATTTTTATGAACAGACGGGTTCGACTTCTCGCACCCGAGGACGAGGCTGGGGACCTTGGTGGACCGGCCGTGCGTCTGCGCGAAGAACTGGTCGACGCTCGTGCCCGACCGGATCTCCCCGCCGGACGCGAGCGGGGCGCCGGAGAGCAGGTTGCCGGTCTGCGAGCTGTGGATGTTCCCCTTCAGCGCCTCGGCGTTGAAGAGCCCCCGGAGGAAGACCAACTTCTCGCGGTGGGGGTGGAGCGGGGCGAGCACCTTGCCCAGTTCCATCCCCTCCCCCGAGCCCTTCGCCCACCACTCCTTCGAGTGGAAGCCGTTCCCCGAGAACAGCACGGCGAGTCGCACCGGCGCCTCGCTCGACGCCCCCTTGACCTCGTCCCCCCAGACCTTCATCGACTCCAGCCAGGGGAGCGCCATGCTCACGCCGAGCCCCCGGAGGAACGTGCGTCGCGGCAGCCTGTGCGTGCTCGGGTTCATTTCGACCTCGGGGTGCCGGGGTTCGTTGGGGCCGCCGCGGGGCGACGCGCGGGGGGCTCTCGGCGGGCGATCGGCGAAAGCCCAACATACCACAACTCGGTCAGAGGCCCGCATGGGCCGGGGCGTCCCGGCCGCGGATCTCGCGGAACTGCCGGCTCCTCACGACCGCCTCGACCGCGTCGCTGAACCGGCCCCCGTCGGCGACGACGCGGGTCAACTCGTCGAGGAGCGGGTCGTCCGAGAGCCTCACGCCGCGCCCCAGCGCGTAACCCAGGAGCTTGCGGCTGAACTGACGGGCGACCGCCTCCCGGCGGTCCTTCAGCAAGTACGACCGGAGGCCGTCGAGGCCGTCGAACTCGACGCCGTCCCTTGTCTTCGCGAGCGTATCGACGGGCCCGTCGCCGGGCTCCCGCTTCCGCTTTCGTCCGATCGCGTCGTAGCCTTCGAGCGAGAACCCCAGCGGGTCGATCCGGGAGTGGCAGCCCGCGCAGCTCACGTCGCGGGTGTGACGTTCCACGAGTTGCCGGACCGACAGTCCGCCGGCCCCGGCCTCGCCGTCGGGGAGTGGCGGCACCCCGGGGGGGGGCTTCGGCAGCTTCTCGCCGAGCAGGACCTCGGAGACCCAGTTGCCCCGGAGGATCGGGCTGGTCCGAGACGCCCCGGACTGCTTCGCGAGGGTCGCGGCCAGGCCGAGGATTCCCCCCCGGCCGAACGCCTTCACCCCCTCGACCCGCCGCCAGCCGTCGCCGCCCACCCCCGGGATCTCGTAGTGCCCGGCCAGCGGCCCGTTGAGGACGGTGAAGTCGGCGTCCAGGAAGGCGAGGGCCGGCTGGTCGCCCCGGAAGAGGTCGGCGAAGAAGCGGATCGTCTCCTCGTACATCGCGCCCCGGAGCCCGTTAAACGTCGGGAACGTGCGCTCGCTCTTCTCATCGAGGGTGTCAAACTCGTAGACCTGAAGCCACTGACAGGCGAACTCGGTGGCCAGCCTGCGGACCCTGTCGTCCCTGAGCATCCGGCGCGCCTGGAGGGCGACGACGTCCGGGTCGGTCAACCGGCCCGACGCCGCCAGGTCCCCGAGCGTGTCGTCGGGGGCCGACGACCAGAGGAAGTAGCTCAGCCGTCCGGCCAGTTCCCAGTCCGAGACGGGCGTCGGCGCGGTCCCCGGCCCGGCCCCCTCGACCCGGTAAAGGAACGCCGGCGAGACCAGCACCCTCGCGAGCACGAGCCGCCAGGCCTCGTCGTGGGGCAACCCTTCGCGGCGGAGCTTCCCGTAAAGGTCACGCAAGCCTTCGGCCTCGCCGTCGCGGAGCGGACGCCGGTAAGCCTTCTGGGCGAACGCGACCACGGCGTCCAGGTGCCTCGGCTCCGACTCGACGAGCCGGCGTCGGAACGCCGCCGCGCGTTCCGTGATCGGCCCGCGGAGCGGCTCGAAGAGCGACGGGTCGCCGTCCTGCGAGGCGTACTCCAAGAGCTGCTGGAACGCATCAACTAGAGTCAGCGCGTCCCGGCTGACGAACCGGAGTTCGTCCCAGAGGCGGTCGAGCCGGGCGGCGCGGTCGTCGTCGAGCATGAGCCGCTTGAGTAGGCCGTCCTCCCGATAGAAGAGGGTCAGCGTGACGACCTCGTCGACGGGCACGATTTTAGTGTAGCAGAGGGCCGGGGGGAACAGGAGGCGGAACGTGTCGAAGGCGGCCGCGAACCGGTCGCGGGCCGGTCCCGCCTCGGCGACCAGCACCGGCCGGGCGGGGTCGGGATGCGGAGATCGCCCCGGCGGCGCCGGCGAGACCGACAGTTGCACACTCCCCTGCCCTGCGTTGGTCTGGATCAGACCCGAGGTCACGAACTCGCAGCCCTCCGCGAGCCCGGCCGGTAGCGTCACCTCGATCACCGAAGGGGCCCGTACCCCGAGACTCTCGGCGTCGACCGGGCCGCCGTCCGGCAGCCGGCCGAAGGTGCCGACGCCCAGGCCGGCGGGGCGGCCCCCGGCCCCGGCCGCCTCCTTGCCGACCTCCCGCCGGACCCCCCGGAAGAGGGGGCCGCGGAGTGAAACGAGCTGTCGGTAAAGCTCCGCGTCGGGGCCGTCACCCTTCGCGGGTGCCCCACCCATCAGGAACGCTTCGAACGCGTCGGCGAGGGTCCGCTTCTCGTCGGGGGACGTCGCCGACTGCCAGCGCCCGAGCAACGAGCCCGCCGGGATGACCGCGTCGTTCCCGCCGCCGCCGCGCTCGGGCTCGGTGAAGAAGTGCCAGACGTCGGGGTGCCCGAGTCGGTCGGCGTGCGGGTTGCCGGCCAGGATGTCGGGTGAGACGTCGGCGGCCAGGTCCCAGGTCCGGCCGTCACCGGTCAGGGTCAGGTCGACGGCCGTGAGGTCGCAGGCGTGGTTGCCGTCTCGGGCGCCGACCGTCAGTGAAACGAGGTCGCCCGGCCGGACGGGCACGGCCTCAAAGGGCCCGAATTCCGTGACCTTCGCCCCCTGGGCGACGCCCCCGGCCAGCAGCTCCCGTGTCCTGCCGCGGCGGACATCCAGCGACCAGGCGACCCCGTTGCCGCACTCGGGGTGGGCGTGCTGCACCTCGCCCGTGACCCGCAAGGCCCCCGAGACCGGGCTCAGCCAGCCGGCGGCCACCCGGAGGTCGGGCGAAGGGTGGACCGCCACGCCGTGCGGCTTCAGGTTCCCCGGCACCCGGACGTGCGTGTCGGACGCGTTGGCGATTGCGTTCGGCGTCGCCCCCTCACCCCAGCCGTTCACGAACCCATAACCCGACAGCTTCGCGAGTTTCCCCTTCAGGTGCGACGTGACCGCCGGCGACCCGTCGCCGGTCCCCAGGCCGAGGTAGTCGAACCAGGCCGACAGGACGTCCGGGGGCACGCCGTGTTTGTCTGCCAGGTCGCCGGCGCGGAACCGCCCCGACGAGGAGGCCGCCGCGTCGGCCGCGGCGAGGGACTCCGCGGCCCCGGCGAACACCCGGTCGCGCCGCGCCGCGAACAGCCGGTTGAACTCGGGGAGGTCGCGGAGCGGCAGGTCCGGCATCCCGGGCGCGACGAGCCGTGGGCGTTCCCAGACCACCGAGTCCTGTTCCGGGCCGTCCCCCGCGTCGTCGGCGGCGAGGTAGAGTGTGACGTCGCCGCCGCCAGCGGGCGCCGGGACCGGCAGTCGGAACTCCTGCCGCGTGAGCAACGGCGAGACCGGCTCCATCCAGGAGGCCGGCCCGCCGACCTTGCCGATGTGCCCGACGCTATTGAATTTCCAGAGCGCCGCCCCCCACCGGAGGGCTTCCTCGGCGATCGCGGGGGCGTCGTCCGGCGTGGCCGCTTTCCAGCGTTCGCGGAGGCCCGCGAGCAGCGGCGAGTCGTCGACGCCGTTGAGCGCGGACCAGAGCAGGCCGAGGTACTTCGGGCTGAGATTGCGTTCGGCCGCCACCGCCGCGACGGACTTCGTCCCGCTCTCCAGGGGGGCGCGCTCGGCGAGGGTCGCCTCGAGGTACTGTTCCAGGGGGAGACGGCCCCCCGCGTTGGTGCCGAAGACGATCCCCTGAAGGTTGACCCGGGTGCCGCCGCCCGAGTCGGTGAACTCGGAGTAGAACTCCCGGATGCGTCGAAGGGTCTCGTCCGTCCAGTCGCGTCGCGTGGCGGCGGCCGAGAACCGGATGCCGTCGGGGAGCGGCACGGCGTGCGCGGCGACCCCCTTGGCGGCGTCGAGGTACTTCGCCAGCAGGGCGGGGGACATTACCAGCGCCCCGCCCGTGTTGGTGAACCCCTCGCCCGCCGCGCCGTCGGCCGGGAACTCGCGGGCGGGGTCCAGTGGCACACCCGTGAGGTCGCGGATTGTGTAAGTGTACTGGGCGTTCGAGAGCCGGCGGATCAAGACGGGCCCCGGGTCGCCGGCGGCGGCGTTGGCCTCGGCCCTGAGGTAGCCCGTCAGCCAGTCGCGCAGGGCCCGGCGGTCGCCGGCGGGCATCCGCCGGCCGTCCTTCGGGGGCATCTCGCCGTTGTCGAGGACCTCGGCCACCTTGAGCCAGACGTCCGGGGACCGCCGGACGTCCCCGAGCGCGGCGAACCGTTCGAGGTCGAGGTCCCCTTCCGTCAACTCGGTCGAATGACACTCCAGGCAGTATTTTGCCAGGAGCGGCCGGGCGGCGTTCGCGTATCCGGCCGCCGCGTCGTCGAGGGTCGGCGGGTCGGCCGCGGGCGAGGAGGGGGTCGCCCCGCCGGAGAAGCCCAGGAACACCAGAATGGCCAGGAACCGGGGGCCGGCTGTGAGCTTCATCTCGGGCGCTCGCTCGTGTCGGCCGTGCGGCGGCCTCGGGAGGGTGTGGCTGGCGGGGACCTCGCTGGTCAGGTTATCAGACCCTCCGACCCTCCACAACCCGCGCCGCCGCGACCATCGACATCACCGTTGATGCCATGGACCCGGCCTCGGGCCGGGGACCACCCCGCCCGGTCGTCGCCCCCCCCCTCCATCGGATCGGCGTGTATACTCGTGAGGCGGTCTTACTGGCCGGGCCGGGGTACGCGCAGGCCGGGGCCGAAGTGGCTGATCCAGATCTGTGTTCCGCATTTCAGGCCCGAGTGCCAGGCCAGGTGAACATTGCCGAATCGAAACCGCGGGACCCGCAGGCCGCACCTCGGCTGTGAGCGCTGCGAGGACCGCACGCTTCTCGACGCGTCCCTCTTTCATCTGAGCATCGCCGACGCATTTCCCGTGGAACGCCCGGCCACCGGGACCGCCCTTTCCTCGTTCGTCGTCACACTCGACCCCGCCAACATCGAGCAGACGGTCACCGTTTCCTATCAGACGGCCGACGGGACGGCCAGGGCCGCCGACGGCAACTACGTCCCGACGTCGGGGACCCTCACCTTCCTTCCCGGCGTGGTCACGCAAACGATCGTCGTCCAGATCCCCGCGTCAAACCTCCCCCTGCCGCCGGCGCAGACTTTCTTCGTCAACCTCAGCGACCCCGAACCGGGAGACGATGTCGACATCGCCGACGGCACGGCCGAAGGGGTCGTTCTGAATTCCAACCCGCTGATCGTCGTCAACACGGCCGATTCCGGCCCCGGCTCGCTACGCGACGCCCTCGCGTTCGCGAACGGCATCCCCGACCCGACGCCCGGCGGCGGCCCCAGCCCCGATGACCCGGTCATCACCTTCGCCATCCCGGGCCCCGGCCCCTTCACGATCCGGCCGACCACCGCGCTCCCGACCGTCAGCCGGTCCCTCACGATCGACGCCACGACCCAGCCCGGTTTCGCGGGTTATCCGATCGTGGAACTCAGCGGGGCGGGGCTCGACGGCCCGGCCGACCCGATCGGGGGGGGACTCGTCGTGACCGCCGGCGCGACCACGATCCGGGGCCTGGCAGTGAACCGGTTCCCGGGCTCGGGGGTCGTGCTCCAGGGATTCGGGCAAAACCGGGTCGTCGGCAACTTCCTCGGGACGGACCTCGGCGGCACGGTCGGGCTGGGCAACGCAGTGAACGGCGTCCTCATCGACGGTTCCCCCGACAATATCATCGGCGGAACCGCACCGGCCGACGCGAACCTCCTCTCGGGAAACGGGTCGACGGGCGTCCGCATCCAGGGCCCCGACGCGACCCGGAACCTTATCCTTGGAAACAAGATCGGGACGGACCTCGGCGGCACGCGGTCGGTCGCGAACGCCGACGACGGGGTGTTCGTCAACGGAGCCCCCGGTAACACGATCGGGGGGGCGGCCGCCGCCGGGAACCTGATCTCGGGAAACGGCTCCGTCGGCGTCCAGGTCGCCGGCCCCTCCGCCTCGGGCAACCTGATTCTCGGCAACCGGATCGGCACGGACGTCGGCGGGCGGGCCGCACTCCCCAACGTCCGCGACGGGGTCTTCATTAATAACGCCCCGGACAACTCCGTGGGGGGGACTGGGGCGGGCCTGGGCAACCTGATCGCAGGGAACGGCTCCGTCGGAGTGCAGATCCTCGGGCCGGGCGCCACGGGTAACCGCCTGCAAGGCAACCGGATCGGGACGAATCTCGGGGGCGACTCCGCGGTCCCGAATTTCCGCGACGGCGTCTTCATCAACGGCGCTCCGGCCAATCTGATCGGCGGAGGTGTGGCGGGGGCGGGGAACCTGATCTCGGGGAACGGCTCCGTCGGCGTCCAGGTCCTCGGGGCCGATTCGGCGGGGACCTCCCTGACCGGCAACCTGATCGGCGTGGACGCCCGGGGGAGTGCCCCGCTGCCGAACCTCTACGGCGTCTTTCTGAACGGGGCCGCGGGGGTGGCGACCGGGGCCGCGGCGATCCGGGCCCAGAACACCGTCCGGGGCAACCGGGTCGCCCAGGTTTTCCAGGTCGTGGGCACCCCCACCAACGGCGCCGGGGCGGCCGCGACCCCGGGGCAGCGGGTCGCCTCGGCCCGCGCCCCGGCCCGTTTCGCCCCGCGACGGTTCCCTTTCCGGCCGACGCGCTGACCGAAGATCGACACTCCGGGAGTTCCGATTGGAGCGGTTCACCACGGTTTGCCGAACAGAATAAGGAGACGTCGAGGGCGGCCTCTCATTCCCGGGCAGGACGGTCCGGGTTCCGCGGCCAGGAAGGGGTGCCGAGAGCCATGCGTCGATCCGTCCACGCGGCGGCCACGATCCTCTGTCTGGCCGGCCCTGGAATCCTCCCGGCAAGTGCCGACTGGCCCGCCGCCGACACCGACGCCCGGCCGCATTCGTTTCTCAAGCGCTGGTTCACGCCCGCACGGGTGCCCGTACCGGTGCCCGAGAACGACCCCTGGGTCACCCGGATGCGACAGCGTTCGGAAGTTGGGGTGCCGCCAGAGGCGCCCCCGAGGGTCAGTGTCCCCGAGGGGACCCCGCCGCGCGAAACGTCCGGGGTCGGGCGGCCGTCGGGCGAGTTCCCCGAGCTTCCGCCGCCCCCCGAGTCGCCCCGGGCACGCCCGGCCGACGCGCCCCTTTCCCCGCCGGTAGCGGACGCCGCACGGCCTCCGAGTCCTCCCGTAGCGGCCGAACCGATCGACCTGCCGCGGCCGGCCCCCGGACCACCGACCGGGCCGACGCCCCCCCCGACGGGGCCGGCGACCCCCGACGGCCCGCTTTCGGCCCTGCCCGAGGTGGACCCCGGCCCCGCCCCGCCATCGGCAGTCGGGCCGGGTGCCCCCGAACTGCTTCCGCCGCCGGGCGTGCCGAACCTCGACGGGGCGTTGCCCGATTTCGGCGAGGCGCCGTTGCCCTCGTCGGACACCCTGGCGATGGGCCTGAAGACGCGGACGGTCTGCCACGGCGACCAGTCCCCCTTCTTCGCGTTGCGGATGCTGGCGACCGAGGTCCCCCGGCCCCCCGTCCCGCCGGTCCCCCCGGTCCCGCCGGCCCCGCGCCCCGGGAACCTGAACGCGGCGATCTTCGTCCCCTGGGCCCGGGGCTTCAAGATCGGCGAGAACCAGAGCCCGAGGCCCCAGGACCGGATCTTCTTCTCATTCAACTATTACAATAACCTGAACGCCGACGTGAACCGCCGCCTCGGCGGGACGTTCCGGAACGTCGAGATCTACCGGCAGCTTTACGGCGTCGAGAAGACCTTCTTCGGCGGGGACGCGTCGCTCGGGCTCCGCGTCCCCGTCAACACGCTGACCGCCGACAGCCCCGTCCGCGGCCTCACGCCGACCCGGACGTCGTTCGGCAACCTGACGGCGTTCGGCAAGCTGATCGTCTGGAAGGACGAACCGGCCGACAACCTGATCTCGGCGGGCCTGGCCGTCTCCGCCCCCAACGGGCCCTCCTCGTTCGCGGGCGCCCCTTACGCGGTCAGCCTGAATTCCACACAGATTCAGCCCTTCATCGGCTACTTCTTCAGCAACGACCGGTGGTACCTCCAGGGGTTCGAGTCGGTCGACGTCCCGACGGACGACCGGGACGTGACGATGCTCTACAACGACGTCGTCCTCGGATACGTGGCGTACGAGTCCGAGGACCGGAGCGCCTGGCTCAGCGGGCTGGCCCCTTCGTTCGAGGTCCATGCGAACGTACCGTTGAACCACCGGGGCGTCCTGCGGGCCGACGACCCGTTCACGACGCCCGTGGTTGTCGACCTGACCTACGGCCTCACCGCCTTCATCCGGGAGCGTTCGGTGCTTTCGGTCGGCTGCGTCCAGCCGGTCACCGGCCCGAAACCGTTCTCGTTCGAGGTGCTCGTCCTGTTCAACTACTACTTCGGCAAGCCACGCCCTTCGCGCCTCCAGACCCTCCCGGGTTCCTTCGGGGGTTGACCGGCGGGCGTCGCAAGCGGGGTCAGCCGGGCCCCTCCGACCCCTCCCGATCCCGGAGCCCCTGAAGGAGCGCCCGGACGTCCCCCCGGTCGCGGACGGGGAGGTACAGGTTGATCTTGAGCTCTGCCTCAAGCGCCCGCGCGTCGGCCCCCGATCGCCCGACCCAGTCGCGGAGCGCGGCGACCGCACGGTCGGCGTAGCCCTTCGCGAGGCCTTCGGCGTCGGCCGCGCCCGCGTGGACCGCCGGGAAGGCGCAGGCGGCCAGCCCACGGGCGGCGATCAGGAGGGAGTCCGGGTGCCCCGGTCGAAGCCCGGGGAGCCTGGCGGACGTCTCCGCGACCTCGACGTAGCGCCTTTGACTGCGGAGCCAGTCGACCTTGAACCGAAGGTCCCGCCAGAGCGGGGGGACGTCGCCGGGAGCGGCTCCCGCCGCCTCGGCCCGCTCGTGCAGTTCGATCGCTCCGTCAAGGGCACCGTGGGCGGCGTCAAGGTGGTCCGGGCCGACCCGGGCGAGGCAGACGGCGAGGTCGCGGTAGACGTCACCCAGGTCGCGGAGGTCGTCAGCCGAAGGGGTTTCCGTCTCCACCAGAGGTTTTAACGCCTTGATGGCATCACGATATTGGGCCTCGGCGTCGACGGGCCGGTTCCCCTGGACGAGTGCCGTCGCCAGGTTCGACCGGGCCCGGCCGAGGTCGCGTCGGTCCTCGGGGAGCGGCTCGTCGACGGACGTCAGCCGGTCGTAGAGGTCCGCGGCCCGGCGGAAGTCGTCCGCGGCGTCTTCGTCCCTCCCCTCGTCGAACGAAAGGGCCCCGCGATTCAAGTGCGCCAGCGCGAGCACGGATTGATAACGCCGTCGCCCGGGCTGGTCGATCGTCAACGGTTCGGCGCGTGCGATCGCCTCGTCGAGGTCCTTCCGGGCCTCGTCGAACCGACGACGACGACGCTGGATCTCGCCACGGTCGAGGGTGGCCGAGGCGAACTGAAACTGAAACTCGGGGGTTTTGCGGAAGTCGGCCGCGAGCCTCCTGCCGAGAGCCAACCCCTTCAAGGCGTGCCCCTCGGCCTCCTCGAACGCGCCCCGGCCGGCGAGGAGGTTGTGGAGGTTCGCGTAGGTCTTGGCGAGTTCGTGCTCGTAGACCGCGACGGGGGCGGGGCTCTCGCGGGCGACCCGCTTCTGGATCGTGGCCGCCCTTCGATAAAGCCCCTCGGCTTCGGCCGGGGCGGCGGCCGACTTCTTCAACAGGTTGGCCTGGTTATTGAGGTAGCGTCCGAGGCGACGGCGGTCGTCCTCGGTCGCGCCCGGGGCTTCCGCGATGGCGGACTGTTCCCGAATGACCTCTTCATAGGATTGTTTCGCCTCGGCGTCCCGGTCCAGGCTCGCCTGGAGCGCGGCGAGCTGGTAGAGCGACTCGACCCGGTCGCGCCGGCGGGAGAGGTCGCCGGGCGACTCGCGAACGAGGGCGTCGCGCAGTTCCATCGCCCGTTTGAGGTCGGCCTCCGCGTCCGAGACGCGGTTCAGGTGCCGCCGGAGCACCCCCCGGGCGTGGTAAGCGCGTGCGAGCGTCGACCGGTCCGACGGGCCCGGCGGAGTCAGCCCGTTCAACGCCCCGATCGCCCTGCCGAACCGGCCCTCGGCCCCCCGGTCTTCGCCGAGGAGCATCTGGATTTCGCCCAGCCGAAGGTCGGCCGCCGCGAGTTCGGCGGGGTCCCCCGGGGCGGCCCCGCGCTCGCGCTGCAGGGCCTCGTAGAAGCGCCGGGCCTCGCCGAGCATCCGCTTGCGGACGGGCTCCATCTGGGGGATGTCGGCGAGGTCCTCCTCGCCGAACTCGGTGAGCATCCGGTCGACAGCGTCGTGCGCGAGGACGTAGAACCGCAGGGTGCGTTGCTGTTCGCGCCTGATGAGCGCGGAGTAGACGCCGAGCGAGACGGTCGCCGTGATCAGGAGCGCGGCGAGCGCGGAGACGGCCGTCCGGTGCCGCCTCGCCCACCGCCAGACTCGCTTCGGCAGCGCCTCGCGGTAGGCGCCCACCGGCTCGTCGGCGAGCCATCGCTCCAGGTCGTCGGCGAGGGCGTCGGCCGTCGGGTAGCGGCGGCCGATGTCCAGGGCCATCGCCTTCAGGCAGACCGCGTTAAGGGCCGGATCGACCGACCCGTCGAGCGCGCGCGGGGGGGGGAAATCGCCCCGCCTGACCTTGTCCAGGACGACGTGGAGGTGCCGGTCGGGGAACGCGACGGCCCCGGTCAGGATCATGTAAAGGATCGCGCCGAGGCTGTAGACGTCGCTCTGCGGGCCGAGTTCGTCGAGCTTGCCGAGCGCCTGCTCGGGGCTCATGAACTGCGGGGTGCCCACGGTCGTGCCGTAGAGGGTCCGGCTCGACACGTTCGCGGAGACGGGCCGGAGCGGGCCGACCGGGTCGTCGTCCGGCACCGGCCCCGCGGGCGCGTCGTCCTTGAACTTCGCCAGGCCCCAGTCGACGACCAGGGTCTCGCCGAACGCCCCGAGCATCACGTTGCCCGGCTTCAGGTCGCGGTGGAGGACCCCACGGCTGTGTGCATACGACATCGCGTTACAGACGTCGATCAGTTGATTGAGGAGCTGGCGCAGCTCCAGCCCCCGTTCGGCGGGCGGCCGGCGCCGGGACGCCTCAGGCTCGTGGTGTCGACTGATCGCCTCCTTCATGCTCCGCCCGCGGATGAACCGCATCGCGTAGTAGGGGCGGCCGTCGGGGTACTTGCCGAGCCCGTAGACCGGCACGATGCCGGGGTGTTCGAGCCCCCCCGTCACCTCCGCCTCGATCAGGAAGCGGGCCCGGCTGTTCTCGTGGTCGGCTTGACCGCCGAGGATCTCTTTGAGGGCGACGTCCCGGTTCAGTTCCTCGTCGCGGGCGACGTAGACCTGTCCGAGCCCCCCCCGGGCGTGCGGCCTGAGGATCCGGAACCGCCCGGCGGACCCCGCCCCGTCGCCCCCCGGCGGGTCCCGGGGGCCCGCCCGGCCGTCCCCGCCGGGCGACCCCAGCGCGACCGTTTCGTACCCCCCTGGGTCGGCCGGCGTGCCGTCGACGGGGCGGGTCGCGTCCGGGTCGTCGGGCGGCGCGGTCAGGGTCGAGAACGGATCGGGCCCGACCCCCCTTGTCACCGTTTCGTCGGCGGAGGACGACGGACGGCCGAGGGTCTCGGGCCCGGCCCCTGGTGCGGTGGCGGGCTCGGTGCGGTCGGTCGCGTCGCCGGAGTCCGCCAGTCCCACCCACCAGGACGAGTCGTGGGAGATCGCGCCGGCCGATTTTAGATCCGTTCCGAACGTATAAAATGAGGATCCGTCCGGCGCGACCTGACGCATCAGGTCGTCGGGGACCGGGCCGGCGGCGCCGAGCGCGGCCCAGACGTCTCCCCCGTGGGCCCCGAGGGCCGAGTCGACCGCCGAGTCGACCGCGAGCCGAGCCGACCGGCCGAGCGCACCTCGGCCGTCGAGGACCTCGGTGAGCCGCCTCCGGGGGTCGAGCCCCCATTCGGCCAGGGCGTCGAGCAGCGCCCCCCGGTCGACCCCCCCGAGCCGGAGGATCGCCAGGGCTTCGAGCAACGCGTGGGCCGAATCAACGTCTGGCATCAGACCGACTCCCCGGTCGCGGGGACGGGAGACGCCCTGCCGCCGCGCGGGCCGGCCCCGCCCTCAATCTTCAGTCGCGCCGGTTTCGACGGGCGCGGGTCGCGGCGAGCCAGACGGCCCCCAGCCCGATCCCCAACGAGACCAGGGCGCCGGGCTCGGGGACCACGTTGAACCGGACGTCGTCGATGGAAAACACGTCACGGTTCGGGCCGCTGATGCCGCTGATCCGGAGTTCCAGCGTCCGGAACCGCGACTCGGGGTCGCCGACGTACCCGACGAAGAGCACGCCGCCGTCGGCCGAGCCCGTCACCTTGAACGGGTTGACCCCGTCGAGGAGAAGTTCCAGGTCGCCGGACTGGTTCCCGAGCCCCGTCAGGTACAGCCCGACCGAATTGAACGAAGCGGCCGACCGGAAGACGACCGAGGCCGTCCCCGCGTTGAGCAAGGGGACGACGGTGAATCTGGCGTCGCCGCTGATGTTGTAGCCGAGCCGCGCGTTGCTCTGGACGGCGCTGGCGTTGGGGACGTTCGTCAGGCCGTACTGGAACCCCGGGGGGGGGACCGTGTCGAGCCCGGACCCTTCAAGGGTGACCCCCTGCCCGACCGGGACCGTGGTACCGAAAGGCCCGAACCGGGAGCCCCCGGAGAGGCCTTCAAAGGTGATCAGCCGCGTTTCGGTACCGGCCGTGGCGCGGAGGTACTCATCCCGGGCCAGGTCGGAGTTCGGCCGCAGGGCGTTCGGCCCGGCCCCCGGGTCGACTCTCGACAGGAACCCGGCACGTGCGGGGGGGTCCGCCGTGAGGAGCGTGACGACAGTGAGCGCGGAGAGAACCCGTGCGATATTCATGGTGAAGACTCCGATGAATCAGTCTATCACACGTTCCGCGTGACGCCACCGGGTCGCCCTTGTCGACGCGGGGAATCACGGGCGTGTCCCCGACGGGCAACAAAGTGGCGGCGTCCCGGCCCCGGGTTCGGCGGGCTGAACCCG
>LNFM01006849.1_pt1 | contig 18413 bp, 12 predicted proteins | sample 596031 | NCBI WGS metagenome assembly LNFM01 (sample SAMN04254537, study PRJNA301005) | activated carbon metagenome | isolation source: dual media filters at the Ann Arbor, Michigan drinking water treatment plant | place: USA: Ann Arbor | reverse complement strand
GCGCCGACCGCTTCCTGAAGCTGCTGGTGGCGCAGATGCAGAACCAGGACCCGTTGAACCCGATGGACAACGCCCAGGTCACGAGCCAGATGGCGCAGATCAATACCGTCAACGGCATCGAGAAGCTGAACACCACGGTGAAGAGCCTGTCGGGCCAGTTCGTCCAGATGCAGGCCCTGCAGGGTGCGGCGCTCGTCGGCCGCGAGGTCGTCGTCGCAGGCAACCAGCTGGGCCTGACCGACGGCGCCGGCCGCGCCGGCTTCGAGCTGGCCAATGCGGCGGACAAGGTCACCGTCGAGGTGCTCGCGCCCAGCGGCCAGGTGATCGACACCCTGAACCTCGGTGCCCAGAGCTCGGGCATGCACAGCTTTGCCTGGCAGGCGGGCGAGGGCATGCCCACCAGCGGCCTGAGCTTCCGCGTCACCCAGACGACCGGCGGCCTCCAGAGTGCGGTCACACCGCTGATGCGCGTGCCGGTCAGTGCCGTCAGCACCAGCGGCGGCAGCCTGCAGCTCGAGCTGGGCAACGGCAAGACCATCGATTACGCCGACGTCAAGGCCTTCGGCTGAGCCCTCACCACACCAAGCCCCGCGATCCACGCCCCGCGCCCGACGCCCCACGACCCCAACAGGACCACACCATGAGCTTCCAACAAGGCCTCTCCGGACTGAACGCCACCAGCAAGAACCTGGAGATCATCGGCAACAACGTCGCCAATGCCAACACCTTCGGTGCCAAGGCCTCGCGCGCCGAGTTTGCCGACATGTACGCCACCGCGATGAACGGCTCCGGCGCGAACAGCATCGGCATCGGTGTGCAGCTCGCCTCGGTGGCGCAGCAGTTCACCCAGGGCAACCTGACCACCACCGAGAGCCCGCTCGACCTCGCGATCAACGGCGCCGGCTTCTTCCAGGTGTCCGACGGCAAGAGCCCGACGATGTACAGCCGCAACGGCCAGTTCAAGATCGACAAGGAAGGCTTCGTCATCAACAACCAGAAGCAGAAGCTGATGGGCTACCCGGCCGACGCCCAGGGCGTCATCCAGCCCGGTGCCGCGACGCCGCTGCAACTGCCCACCGCCGGCCTGGAACCGAACGCGACCGGCAAGATCTCGATGGAGCTGAACCTGGACTCGCGCGTCAAGTCGACGGCGCAGCCGGTGGGCGCGGCCGCGATCGACTTCAAGAACCCGTCGACCTACAACAACGCCACCTCGGTCACGGTCTACGATGCCAAGGGCCAGGACGTGGCGCTGACCTACTACTTCCAGAAGGCCGATCCGGTCGCCGCGCCCGACACCTGGGAGGTCTACATCACCGCCAATGGCGATCCGCTGGCCGGTACGGCGACCGAGCCCCTGTCGTCGATGACGATCAGCTTCGCGCCCAATGGCGGCACGCCGACCTTCACCCCCGCTGCCGTGCCGCCGGCGCTGCTGCCGACCATCGACATCCCCGGCTCGACCAACGGCGCCGGTGCACTGACGCTGCCGATCGACGGCGTGGCGCTCGACTTCGGCAACATGACGCAGTACGGCGCCAACTTCGGCGTGACCAACCTGGCGCAGGACGGCTACGCGCCCGGCCAGCTCTCGGGCATCACGATCGAGGACAACGGCATCATCATGGCGCGCTACTCGAACGGGCAGTCCAAGCCGGCCGGCCAGATCGAGATCGCCAACTTCCGCAACGTGCAGGGTCTGATGCCGCTGGGCGGCAACACCTGGACGCGCAGCTTCACCTCGGGTGACCCGATCGTCGGTGTGCCGGGCGACGGCAGCCTGGGCAGCCTGCGTGCGGGCACGCTGGAGGAGTCGAACGTCGACCTCACCGGCGAACTCGTCAACATGATCACCGCGCAGCGCGTCTACCAGGCCAATGCGCAGACCATCAAGACCATGGACCAGGTGCTGCAGACCCTGGTGAACCTGAAGTAAGCGGCCCAGCGCCGCCGCCGCTCCCGCACTGAAAGCTTCCGAGGACGCCCGCCATGGACCGCATGATCTACCTGTCGATGTCTGGCGCCAAGACGATGATGGAGCGCCAGGAGGTGCTCGCCAACAACCTGGCGAACGTCTCCACCGTGGGCTTTCGGGCCCAGCTGCATGCCTTCCGTTCGGTGCCGCTCGAGGGCGACGGCTCGAGCACCCGGGTCTATGGCCTGGAGACCACGCCCGGCTTCGACGCCACGCCCGGCCCGATCACGGCCACCGGGCGCAACCTCGACGTGGCGATGCAGGGCGATGCCTGGCTCGCGCTGCAGGGCCTGGACGGTACCGAGGCTTATACCCGGGCCGGTATCCTGAACGTCTCGAACGACGGCACCCTCGTCAACCCGGCCGGTTTGCCGGTGCTCGGCGAGGGCGGTCCGTTGCAGTTGCCGCCCAACAGCGAGGCCAGCATCGCGAAGGACGGCACGGTCAGCGCCAGTGACGGCCTGAACCCGCCGGTCGTGGTCGGTCGGCTGAAGCTGGTCACGCCCGACGTCAAGCTGCTGCGCGGCGAGGACGGCCTGTTCCGGGCCCCCGGCGGCGGAGCGCTCGATGCCGACCCGGCAGCACAGCTGCACAGCGGTGCGCTCGAGGGCTCCAACGTCAGCCCGGTCGCGGCGATGGTCGCGATGATCACCTCGTCGCGCAACTACGAATCCCACATGAAGATGCTGCAGACCGCGGAGGCCGACGAGAAGTCGGCGGCCCAGTTGCTGTCGATGGGCTGATCCCCCGCTCGCCCTTCAGCCCGAATTTCCCAGGAGCTCCGCCATGATGCGTTCCCTCTCGATTTCCAAGACCGGCATGGAGGCCCAGCAGCTCCAGCTGGACACCATCTCGCACAACCTGGCCAACGTCAGCACCAACGGCTTCAAGCGCTCGCATGCGGTGTTCGAAGACCTGATGTACCAGAACCTGCGCCAGGCCGGCGCCAACAACGGCGGCGAGGCCAACCTGCCGACCGGCCTGCAGGTCGGCCTGGGCACCCGGGCGGTCGCCACCGCGCGCCAGTTCAGCCAGGGCACGCTGCAGCAGAGCGGCAACCCGCTCGACGTGGCCGTGCTGGGCCAGGGCTTCTTCGAGGTCCAGCTGCCCGACGGCACCACCGGCTATACCCGCGACGGTTCCTTCCAGGTCAGCGCCCAGGGTCAGCTGGTGACGAATGCAGGGTATGCGGTGAACCCGGGCATCACCATCCCGGCGAATGCCCAGGGCGTGACCATCGGCGCGGACGGCACCGTCAGCGTCAGCCTGCCCGGCCAGGCGAATGCCCAGGCGGTCGGGCAGCTGCAGCTGGCGAGCTTCGTCAACCCGGCCGGCCTCGAGCCCAAGGGACAGAACATGTTCACCGAGACGGCGGCATCGGGCGCGCCCAACGTCGGGGCCCCGGGTCAGAACGGTCTGGGCAACATCCGCCAGGGCTTCGTCGAGAGTTCCAACGTGAACGTGGTCGAGGAGCTCGTCGCGATGATCCAGACCCAGCGCGCCTACGAGCTCAACTCCAAGGCGATCTCGACCGCCGACCAGATGCTGGCCCGCCTCGGCCAGATCTGAGCCCTTCGCCCCGTCCCGGGCGCTTGCCGGCGCAGCGCAGGCGTCCGCCCGGTCACCCTCCCGGAAAGCCCACGACCATGTCTTCGACCTCCCGCCGCCTCGCCTTGCCGGCGCTGCTCGGCCTGTGCCTGGCCCTCGCGGCCTGCGAGACCTTCAACCCGCGGCCCAAGGTCGATCTCGCCCAACCCCTGTATGCCGCACCCCAGGTGGTGCAGGCACCCCGGCAGACGAACGGCTCGATCTACCAGGCGAGCCAGTACCGGCCGATGTTCGAAGACCACCGCGCCCGCCTGGTCGGCGACGCGCTGCTGGTGCGCATCGCCGAAAAGGTGTCGGCCACCCAGTCGAGCACCAGTTCCATCGACAAGAGCGGCAGCATCAAGGCGGGCATCAGCGCAATGCCCTTCATCAACCCGAACTCTTTCGGCCGCGCCAGCGCCCTGGGTTCGTCGGAGAACAGCTTCGCCGGCAAGGGCAGCACCGAGAACAGCAACGACTTCTCCGGCACCATCACCGCGATCGTCACCGAGGTGCTGCCCAACGGCCACCTGGTGATCGCCGGCGAGAAGCAGGTGGGTGTGAACCACAACGTCGACATCCTGCGCTTCACCGGCCAGGTCGATCCGCGGGCGATCCAGCCCGGCAACACCGTGGCCTCGGCGCAGATCGCCAATGTGCGGATCGAGAACCGCGGCCGTGGCGCCCAGGCCGATGCGCAGGGAATAGCCTGGTTGGCGCGCTTCTTTTTGAGCGTTCTGCCGCTTTAAGTTTCTCCAGAATGGTGGCAGCCACTCCTGCTGTCACCATGACCTCCCCGCACCGCCTCCGCCCTCCTGCCTCGCTCCGCCCTGCGGCGGTCAGCACCACGCTGCGGCGGACCTGCTTGCTGTGGCTAGCCCTCGTTGCGCTGCTGTGGTCGGCGATCCCCGCCGAAGCCGCGCGCCTGAAGGAGATCGCCGCGGTCCAGGGCGTACGCAGCAACCAGCTGGTCGGCTACGGCCTCGTCGTGGGCCTGGACGGCACCGGTGACCAGAATACCTCCGCACCCTTCACGACGCAGTCGCTGAGCGCGATGCTGCAGCAGCTCGGCGTCACCGTGCCGGCGGGCTCGAGCATGCAGCTCAAGAATGTCGCTGCGGTGCTGGTGACGGCCAGTCTGCCGGCATTTGCCCAGCCGGGCCAGACCATCGACATCAACGTGTCCTCGCTCGGCAATGCCAAGAGCCTGCGCGGCGGCACGCTGATCGCCACGCCGCTGAAGGGGGCAGACGGCGAGGTCTATGCGGTGGCGCAGGGCAACCTGGTCGTCAGCGGCGCGGGTGCCTCGGCGGGTGGCAGCAAGGTGCAGATCAACCACCTGAGCGCGGGCCGCATCCCCGATGGCGCGACCGTCGAGCGCGCGGTGCCGACCCCGCTGAACCAGGGCGACATGCTGCAGCTCGACCTGAATGCCAGCGACTACAACACGGCCCGCGAGGTCGCCCGCGTGATCAACGCGAAGATGGGCGCGGGCACCGCCCAGGCCGTCGATGGCCGCGTCGTGCGGGTGCGCACGCCCACCGATCCCGATGCCCGCGTCTCTTTCATGGCCGACATCGAGAACCTGCAGATCGAGCGCGCCGAGCCCGCGGCCAAGGTGGTGATCAATGCGCGCACCGGCTCGATCGTGATGAACCAGGCGGTGACGATCGCGGCCTGCGCGGTGGCCCACGGCAGCCTGTCGGTGACCATCAGCTCGACCCCGATGGTGAGCCAGCCCAATGCGCTGGCCACCGGCCAGACGCAGGTCGTGGAGAAGTCCGACATCACGATCAAGTCGGAGCCGGGGGCGCTCATCACCCTGCCCGAGAGCGCCCAGCTGGCCGATGTGGTCAAGGCGCTCAACGCCCTCGGGGCCACCCCCCAGGATCTGCTGGCCATCCTGCAGGCGATGAAGTCTGCCGGCGCACTGCGCGCCGAACTGGAGGTGATCTGATGAACCTGCTGCCGCCGAGCGCCGGACAGGGCCTGCCAGGCATCGCGGGTGAACGCCCGCAGCGCCTGCTCGCCGGCGATGCACGCTCCACCGACGGCCTGCGCGCCCAGGCCGCACGCGACCCCAAGGGCGCGATCAAGGAAGCTGCCAAGCAGTTCGAATCGCTGTTCATGCAGGAGCTGATGAAGAGCATGCGCCAGGCCTCGCTGGCCACCGGCATGCTCGACAACGCCGGCAGCAAGATGGGAACCGAGATGCTCGACCAGCAGTTCTCGACCCAGCTGAGCGGCCGGCCCGGTGGCCTGGCCGCGGCGATCGCCCGACAACTGGAGCGCCAGATGGGTGGTGTGTCGGCGCAGCCCGCGCCACTGCCCTCGGTGCGCTCGAGCAACCTGACCAATGCCAGCCCGGCCGAGCTCGCGCGTGCCGCCGCCGCCACCGGAACCAGCACCAAGCAGGCCGATTTCGTCAACCAGCACAGCAAGGCCGCCCAGGCCGCCGAGGCCGTGACCGGCATCCCGGCCAGCTTCATGGTGGCCCAGGCCGCACACGAGTCGGGCTGGGGACGCCGCGAGATCAAGAACGCCGACGGCAGCACCTCCTTCAACATCTTCGGCATCAAGGCCAGCCCGGGCTGGAGCGGCAAGACCGCCAGCGTGACCACCACCGAATACATCGGCGGCAAGCCGCGCAAGATGGTGGCGAGCTTCCGCGCCTACGACTCCTACGAGGATGCGTTCAAGGACTATGCGCGCATGATGAAGAACAGCCCGCGCTACGCCCCGGTGCTGGCCAAGGCCGAAACGGCCCAGGGCTTTGCCCAGGGCCTGCAGCGCGCCGGCTACGCCACCGACCCGGCCTATGCCGACAAGCTGACCCGGGTCATCAACACCACGCTGCGCCTGCAGCGGGTGCTGACCTGAGCCCGCGCCCCGCCTGAGGAGCACGCAGCATGGGAACCGGCGCATTGATGGCCCTGGGCACCAGGGCGATGTTCGCGAACTACGCGGCCCTGCAGGCCACGGGTGCGAACATCGCGAACGCCAACACCGAGGGGTATTCGCGTCAGCAGGTCGACCTGCAGACGGCCGGCGGGCAGTTCACCGGCGCCGGCTTCTTCGGCAAGGGTGTGGACGTGGCGACGGTGCAGCGCTCGCACGATGCCTTCCTGACGCGCGAGGCGGCAGCCACCCGCTCCAGTGCCGCCGCCGACGAGGCCCTCAGCAAGCAGCTGCAGCAGCTCGAGAAGGTGTTCACCACCGGCGAGGCCGGCCTCGGCTACGCCGTGGGCCAGGTCTTCAATGCCTTCGCCGATGTCGCGAGCAAGCCGCAGGACATCGCCTCGCGCCAGGTGGTGCTCGGCCGGGTGAACGAACTCGCCGCGCGGTTCCGCACCGCCAGCACGCAGATCCAGGCGCTGCAGTCCGGCGTCACCCAGGACCTGAAGGCCTCTGTCTCGGCGGTCAATGCGCTGTCCAAGCAGGTCGCCTCGCTGAACCAGCAGATCGCCTCGGTGCAGGGCTATGGCCACACGCCCAACGATCTGCTCGACCAGCGCGACACCGTGCTGAACAAGCTCAGCGAATACATCCAGATCAGCACGATCGCGGCCGACGACGGCACGGTGAGCGTGTTCGTCGGCGGTGGCCAGAAGCTGGTGCTCGGCAACATCGCGACCGAGCTGAGCACGGTGCGCGACCGCTTCGATCCGTCCAAGCTGCAGCTGGGCATCCGCGAGGCGGGCATCGACCGCGAGCTGCCCACCAACCTGGTGACCGGCGGCTCGATCGCCGGCCTGGTGCGCTTCCAGAACACCGACCTGGTCGACGCGCGCAACCAGCTCGGACAGCTCGCCGCGGCGGTCAGCGATCAGCTCAACCGACAGCAGTCGCTCGGCCTGGACCTGACGGGCAAGGCCGGCGGCGAGCTGCTGCGCGTCGGTCAGCCGCAGGTGCTGGCCGCCAGCAGCAACACCGGCAATGCGGTGGTGGGCATCCGCATCGACAACGCGACCCAGGTACGCGCCAGCGACTACGAACTCGTCTACGACACCGCCGGGGCGTATTCGCTGCGCCGGCTGTCCGACAACCACGTCTTCTCGCCCCCGGAGCTGCCGGTGCTCACCCCGGCGGTGCTCGCTGCCGGCTTCCAGGTCGACGGCATGACCGTGCAGCTGAGCACGCCCGGCCTGCCTGCCTTGAACGACCGCTTCCTGCTGCAGCCGGTGGCGACCGCAGCCCGCGACATGGCGCAGGCGATGGACGACCCGCGCGGCATTGCCGCGGCCTCGGCCATCAGTGCTGCCGTCGGGCTGGACAACCGCGGCACCGTCAGCGTCGATGCACTGACGGTGCTCGCGCCGATCACACCGCCGGTCCAGGCGGTCAGGTTCCGCTTCGAGGTCGACGCGGGCACGCAGGCGGTGGGTTATACCTACAGCACCGACGGCGGCGCGAGTTTCTCGGCACCGGCGCAGCCGCTGGTCGCGAACCAGCCGATCACCTGGCCGATCGGCTCGCCCACGCCGACCTGGAGCCTGGCGCTGCGGGGCACACCGGCCCAGGGCGACCTGCTCGACATCTCGCCCACGCCGGTGCTCTCGGGCAACAACGGCAATGCGAATGCCCTGCTGAACCTGCGTGACCGGCGCATGGTGGGCGAGGAGGTCGACAACCAGACCGGCCTGGCCGCCTTCGATGCCAGCACCTTCAGCGACGCCTATGCCGGCATGTTGTCCAACTTCGGCGTGCGGGTGCAGTCGGCCAAGGCCATGGCGCGGCAATCGGCCGCCGTCGCCGAGGAGGCCAGGAGCCTGGCCAGCAACACCTCCGGGGTCAACCTCGACGAGGAGGCAGCCCGCCTGATCCAGTTCCAGCAGAGCTACCAGGCCGCGGCCAAGATGCTGCAGGTGGCGCAGTCGGTCTTCGACACCCTGCTCGAGACCGCGGGTCGCTGATGCCCGCCGCCGCCCGAGCCCACCGCCAGAGGTGAACCATGAGAGTCAGTACCGCCAACACCTATGACCTGGGCATCAACGCGCTGCAGCGACGCCAGAGCGAAATGAGCGATGCCCAGACCCGCCTCACCAGCGGCAAGCGCGTGATCCGCGCGAGCGACGACCCGGTCGCCGCCTCGCGTGCCGAACGCGCGCTGTCGGGAGCCTCCCGCGTGGATGCGAGCCAGCGTTCGGTCGAGGCCGCCCGCACCATCATGGTCCAGACCGAGAGTTCGCTCGGCGACGCCGGCGAGCTGCTGCAGCAGGCGCGCGAGGCCATGCTCTCGGCCGGCAACGCGACCTACGGCGAGGCCGAGCGCCAGGGTGTGGCCGCCAGCCTGCGCGGGATCCGGGACCAGCTGTTCAAGGTTGCGAACCGCTCCGACGGCGCAGGCACCTACCTGTTCGGCGGGCAAGGCTCCACCGAGGCGCCCTTCGTCGATTCGCGGCCTGACAGCGGCGTGCCGCTGGAGCAGACCGGCGTGCGCTTCACCGGCAGCCGCGGCGGTTCGGTCACCGATGCGGCGACCAACCTGCCACTGGCGCTGGACGGGGCCGCGGTCTGGACTTCCGGGCGCACCGGCAACGGCGTCTTCGAAACCCGCGCCGTCGCGGGCAACGGCGGAGCCTGGATCAACGCCGGCCAGGTGACCGACCCCTCCGCACTGACGGGCAAGAGCTACCAGCTGGTGTACGACGCCAGCACCAACGTCTTCGACATCAGCGACACCACGACCGTTCCGCCGACGGCGGTGGCGTCGCGGCCTTACCTCTCCGGCCAGGCGATCGAGATCGACGGCATGTCCTTCACGATCACCGGCGCGCCCGGTGCCGGCGAGCGCTTCGACATCCTGCCCTCGACCTCCACGCTGAACGTCTTCGGCGTGCTCGACAAGGCCGTGGCCGACCTGACCGCCGGCAAGGTCGGGTCCGCGCTGACGCAGGCGGTCAACGACAACCTGCGCAACATCGATTCGGCGATGGGGCGGCTGCAGAATGCGCGCGCCACCGCGGGCCAGGCGCTGGCCCGGGTCGACAGCGAGTTCGAGCAGCTGGGCAACCAGAAGCTGAATCACCAGACCGAGCGCTCCAATGCCGAGGACCTCGACATGGTGCAGGCGATCTCGGACTTCGAGAACAAGCAAAGCGGCTACGATGCGGCTTTGAAGTCCTATTCGATGGTGCAGCGCATGTCGCTGTTCCAGTACGTGAGCGTCTGAGCAGGCCGCGTCGCCCTCTGGGGCGTGCAGCCGCCGGGCCATGCGGTTCAGCAGGGAGGGGTACCGGTGTTCGACATTGCCATCCTCGGTCAGGTGGCCTTGGGGTACTGCCCCTTCATCGACCGCAATCGCAATGTCACGGCCACCCGCCTCACCGTCTTTGCGCTGCGGCCGGGCCAGCCGCTCGACGCCGGTCAGCTGCTGCTCGCGATCGCCGGTGTCTGGCCGGCCGGTGGGGCGAGGGTGTCGCTGAACGTGACCTCCGAATCGCTGCTGCACGATCTGCTGGTGGCCGGCCCGAGCGAGAACGTGATGGTCGAGGTGCCGGCCTTCATGGCCGCCGATGCGCGCCATGTCGAGCCGCTGCGCCGCCTGCACGCGGCCGGCAGCACCCTGCTGATCAAGGGGCGCCCCTTGTCGGAGCTGCCGCGCGAGGTGCTGCCGTGTTTCCGCTACGCGATCATCGACCACGCCGATGACCGCCGCACCGATGAACTGCGCCCCCCGCCGGCCGGTGTCACGCGCAGCATCCAGCCCGTGCTGTCCGGCGTGCACCGGGTGGACACGATGGAAGAGAGCTTCCGGCGCGGCGCCGCCGCGGTGCTCGGCTGGCCCTTCGAGGACCTGGTCGCCGGGCCGGCGCGCGCGGCCAAGCCGGGGGTGCACACCGACCTGCAGGTCATCGTCGAGCTGATCAACCGCGTCGACCGCGAGGAGCCGATCGAGCGCCTGGAGCAGACGCTCAAGCGCGACCCCTCGCTCGCCTTCCGCCTGATGCGCTACATCAATTCGGCGGCCTTCGGCTTCCAGGTCGAGATCGGCTCCTTCCGTCACGCCATCATGCTGCTCGGCTACCAGCGCCTGAAGCGCTGGCTGGCGCTGCTGCTGGCCACCGCGAGCAAGGATGCCAACCTGCAGCCGGTGATGTTCGCCTCGGTGCGCCGCGGCCTGCTGATGGAGGAGCTGTCGCGCGCGACCAGCGACGAGGCGATGCGCAACGAGGTCTTCATCTGCGGGGTGTTCTCCCTGCTCGACCACATGTTCCACCAGCCCTTCGACGAGCTGATGCAGTCCATCCCGGTGTCCGATGGGGTCTACCAGGCGCTGGTCAACGGCAGCGGTCCGTATGCGGCCTACCTGGAGCTGGCGCGGGCGGTCGAGTCCGAATCGCGGCATGCGGTGAGCGAGGCGACCCAGGCGCTGATGATGAGCCCCGGCGAAGTCAACCGCGCGCTGCTGACGGCGCTCGCCAGCGCGGTGCACCTCGGCTGATGGCCTCGGTCGAAGCCCGATCGGCCACGGCCGACGCCGCCGCCCGGGAAGCCCTGCTGCAGCTGCTCTGGCAGTCGCCGTTTCCGGCCTGCCTGCAGGACAGCGGCTTCCGGCTGGTGGATGCCAACCAGGCCTACCTGGACTTCCTCGGCCATGCCCGCGAGCGCCTGATCGGCGTCGACCCGATCGAATTCCAGCCGCCCGAGGACCATGACGCGACCCGGCTCGCGCGGCGCCAGCTCGCCGAAGGCCCCGACGACGCCCTGCCTGCGATGACGGAATTGCGCCTGCTCGATGCCCAGGGCCACGAGCGGCGTGCGCGCGCGGCGATGCGCTGCCTGCGCGACGGGGCAGGGCGGCTCTACTACCTGAGCCAGCTGCAGGACACCACGGCCGAACACGTCGCCCGCGCACGGGCGGACCGCGCCGCACGCGAACTCGACGACTGGTTCGTGCTGAACCCCGTCGGCATGGTGCTGTACGACGATGCGGGCATCCTGGTGCGCACCAACCCGGCCTTCGAGGCGCTGGTCGGGCCGATGCCGGCGCGCCTGAACGAGGCGGCCGCGAGCCTGCAGCACCTGCTCGCCTGGGACGAACGCGCCCGCAGCGACACCAGCCCGCCGGCGGTGCCGCTGCTGCAGCCCGGCGGGGCGCCGCTGGTCACCCAGGGTTGGCTGGCGCTCGCGGACGGCCAGCCGCGCCACCTGCGCGCGACGGTGCGGTGCTACCGCAGCCATGTCGGCCAGCGCCGCTTCATGGCCGTGGTGGAAGACCGCAGCGCCGAAGAGGAGCGCGACCTCGCCCAGATGCAGATCGGCGCGATGATGGACACCGCCGGCGTCGGCCTGGCCACCTTCCAGGAGTCCTCGGGCTGGGTGCGCCAGCGCATCCGGCCGCCCGCGGCCGGGGCCTCGGTGAGCGACCCGGTGGCCACGCCGGTGTCGGCCGCCTTGCAGTCGATCAGCCGCGACATCGTGCTGCCCGAGTCGCTCGCCGAGTACGAGCGACTGCAGCATGCGCTGCGCCATGCGCAGCGGGCCGAGGTGCGGTACGCGATCCGCCACCCCGAGCTCGGCCGGCGCTGGTTGCTCACCCGCGTCGAGCCGGCCACGCTGGCCTCGGGCAAACGCACCACCTCGGTGGTCACGCTCGACATCACCGAGCAGCAGCAGACGCAGGCGCGCAGCGAGCAGCTGCTGCATGAAGTCAGCACCATCCTCGAGAGCAGCACGGCCGGCATCGCCTACGTGCGGGGGCCGGTGCTGGTGCGCTGCAACCGCCGTTTCGAGGCCATGCTCGGCCTGCGCGGCGGTCGTGTGGCCGGCCACAGCATCCACGAGGTCTTCGGCCGCCATGCGCAGGCGCGGCGCATCATCGCCGAGACCATGGCGGCGCTGACGGCGGGCAAGCGCTTCGAGACCGAGATCGAGGTCGCGCCCGGTCCCGAGCGCGCAGGCGCCGCGAGCAAGTGGTACGCCCTCTCGGTGCGCCGCGCAGGTGCCGTGGGCGAGCAGATCGAGGCGATCGCGGTGTTGTCCGACATCACGCGGCTGAAGGCCCAGCAGACCCAGCTCGAGCACCTCGCGCGCGACCGCGAGCTGATGTTCAGCCTGTCCGAGGTCGGCATCGCCTTCGTGCGCCAGGGCTGCATCCAGCAGGCGAACCAGGCCCTGGCGCTGCTGACCGGGCGCCCGGTCGAGGAACTGCTGCGGGCCCCCCTGTCGGTGCTGTTTGGCGACCCGGCGGCGCACGAGCGCCAGTGGGCCATCGAAGAGGCTGCCCTGCGCCAGCACGGGCGCTGGGTCGGCGAGCGCCAGCTGCGCCAGCGCGACGGGCGCATGCTCTGGGTGCAGGTCAGCCTGCGCCTGGTGCGCGAGGGCGACCCGACCAGCGGCATGATCGCCGCCTATGTCAACGTCGACGACCGGCATCGCGCCGAGCAGGTGGTGGCCCTGCAGGCCGAGCGCACCCGCGCGATCCTCGACTCGGTGCTGGTGGGCATCGTCACCGTCGGCCCGCGTGGCATCGAGTGGATGAACCGCTCGGCGCGGCGCATGTTCGGGGGCGACCTGGTCGACTTCCTGAACCAGCCCATCGGCACCGTCGCCACGCCCGAGGCCGACCACCCCTTCCGCCAGACCCACTACCTGAGCGACCTGGTCGAGGGCGAGGCCGAAACCTTCGAGTGCCAGGTCCAGGCGCGCGATGGCCGGCAGTTCTGGGTGGTCGGCAACGTGGTGGCGACCGGCCGCGATGCCACCGGGCGCCAGCTCACCTACGCGCTGCTCGACATCGAGCGCCGCCGACTCGCCGAGGCCCGGATGTCGCAGGCGCAGGCCTCGCTGCAGCGGGTCATCGAGGCGGCGCCGCTGGCGATCACGCTGCGTGACGCGCGCACGCTGCGCATCCTGCAGGTCAACCGCGTGGCGGCCCGCAGCGTCGGCCGGGCGCCCGAGGAGCTGGTCGGCACGACCCCCGAACAGCTCTTCCCGCCCGGACAGGCCGAGCAGCGCCGCGCCGACATGGTGATGGCCCTCGGTTCGCCGGACGTGACGCAGCGCGAATACCGGATCGAGCAACAAGGCGAGACGCGGGTCTGGGACGCCCGCTACCTGCCGCTGTCCACCGTGCCGGGCCAGCCGCCGAACCAGCTGCTGCTGGTGGCCACCGACGTGACCGAGCAGCGCGCCGCCCAGCAGGCGAAATTCGACGCGGCGATCACCCAGCGCGAGATGCTCGTGAAGGAAGTGCACCACCGCATCAAGAACAACCTGCAGGGCGTGGCCGGCCTGCTGCAGCAGATCGCCCAGCGCAAGCCCGAGGTCGCGCCGGCGATCGCCGAGGTGGTCGGTCAGGTGCAGGCGATCGCCCAGGTGTATGGCCTGCAGGTCGGGGTGAGCGGGCCGCTGCGGGTGCGTTCGCTGGTCGAATCGATCACGAATTCGGTGCAGCGCACCTTCGGCTGCCAGATGAACCTGGTCGTCGAGGGCGCGCAGGCCGATGCCTGGGCGCTGCCCGAGGCCGAGTCGATCCCGGTGGCCCTGACGATCAACGAGCTGCTGACGAATGCGGTCAAGCACAGCGCCGGGCTGGCCCGCGTGACCTGCCGGCTGCACGCCGACGAGTCGCAGGTGCGGGTGACGATCGTCAACCTCGGCCGGCTGCCGGAGGGCTTCCAGCTCAGCCGCTTCCCGGGCGGGGTCTCGGGCCTGGGCCTGGTGCGGGCGCTGCTGCCCCGGCGCAGCGCCGACTTCAGCCTGGATCAGCAGGGCGACGAGGTCTGGGCCACGGTACGCCTGCAGCCGCCGGGGGTGACGCGCGTGTGAGTGCCGTGGCTGCGGCGGCCATCGGGTGGTGGCAGAAGTTTCTGCCCGATACAGGGCGCCGGCTGTTCAGCGACGCGGGTTTTTGCAACAATCTTCGATCGCGGCCATGCAGGCCGTCAGGCCGCGCGCCTGGCGTCCGTCCGGCGCACGGCCCGGCGCCGCAAGAGACACATCAAGGGACCCATGGCGAACAAAGGCAAGATCCTCGTGGTGGACGACGACCGGCTGGTGCTGGCCACCCTGGCGCACGGCCTGTCGCAGGCCGGCTACGAGGTGATCGACACCGACAACGGTGACGATGCCATCCTGATGGCGCGCCAGCATCGTCCCGACCTGGCGCTGCTCGACATCCGCATGGAGGGCCTGAGCGGCTTCGACGTCGCGACCTACCTGCGCGACTACTGCCAGATGCCCTTCATGTTCCTGTCGGCGTTTTCGGACGATGCCACCGTCAACCAGGTGAAGCAGCTCGGCGCCGTCGCCTACCTGGTCAAGCCGCTGGACATCCGGCAGATCGTGCCCGCCGTCGAGGCCGCCTTTGCCAACATCCACGGCCGGGCCGACCTGATCGCCGCCGGGCACCGGCGCGTCGAGCGCCAGCCGGCCAGCAACGAGCCGCTCACGCTGCCGCAGGCGATGGCGGTCGGGGTGCTGATGCACCGCTATTCGCTCTCGCGGGCAGCGGCTCTGCTGCGTCTGCAGCGCATGGCCGAGACCGAGGGCCGCAGCCTCGGCGACCAGGCCGAGCGGCTGCTCGACGCGGTCGAGATGCTGTCGGTATCTGCCGCGCCCCAGTGAGCCGGCGCCGCCCGCCGTGCCTGTTCAGGCGCCGGGCTGGCAGGCGTCCACCGTGAAGTGGAAGCGGGCGCCCTGGTTGATCTCCGACTCGGCCCAGATGTCGCCTCCGTGCCGCCGCAGCACGCGGCGCACCGACGCGAGCCCGACGCCGGTGCCCTGGTAGTCGCTGGCGCTGTGCAGCCGCTGGAAGACGCCGAACAGCCGGTCTGCAAAGCGCATGTCGAAGCCCGCGCCGTTGTCGCTCACGGTGAAGACCTTGGGGTTCTTCGCATCGCGCGTGAAGCTGATCTCGGCGTGAGGGCACTTGCCGGTGTATTTCCAGGCGTTGCCGAGCAGGTTCTCGACCACCACGCGCAGCAGCGTCGGGTCGCCCTGCACATGCATGTCGGGCTCGATGCGCAGCGTGACCTCGCGCTCCGGCCACTGGCGGCGCAGGTCGTCGGCGACGTAGGCGGCGAGCTGCGACAGGTTGACCCGCTGGTTGGCCAGCGGCTGACTGGACAGCTGCGACAAGGCCAGCAGCGCGTCGATCATGCTGTTCATGCGCGCCGCTGCGCCGAGCACGCGGTCGAGGTGGTCGTTGCCGACGCGGTCGAGCAGCCGGCCGTAGTCTTCCTTCAGGATTTTCGTGAACCCCTCGACGACCCGGATCGGTGCGCGCAGGTCGTGCGAGACGGTGTAGCTGAAGGACTCGTGTTCGTTCGCCCGCGTGGCGTCCGGCACCATGGCCGCGCTGGGGGTGGCCGACGGCGCGCTGGCCGGAAGGCTGTCGCTGGGCCCGGCCTGGGCGGCCAGCAGGGTGGAGAGTTGATCACGCAGCTGCTGTTCGCGCCGCAGCAGCCACAGGCAGACGAAGCCGCTGAGCACCAGCGCGAGCAGCAGCAAGGCCATCAGCGTCGGCCACACCCAGGCCCTGGCCAGCGCGTCGATCGGTGCGTCGGCTGCTCGGCACAGAGGCGACGCGGCCGTCAGCCAGGCCCCCGACAGGCTGCGCCGACGAACCCTGATCGGGCCGGCGATCGATCGCCATGGCCGCAGCAGCCTGCGAGGTGGCGGGTGGCTGGGCATGAGGGGTGCGGGCACCGGAACCATTGCAGCCATTGTAAGGAGCGGCCGAGCGGTTCAAGTCGGTGTTCCTTCCGGCCGACAACCCATGTTCCAGGGTCTCCCGCCTGCCAGGATCTGCCCGTGAACCCCTTGTTCGCCCCGTCGGAGTCGCGACTGCCGCCTGCTGGCCCGCCCGGCATGGCGCCGTCGCTGCACGCCGCTGCGCTGGGCTGGATCGAATGGGTGCCGGTCTGCCTGATCGCCATGCACCGCCAGAGCGGACAGGTGCTGGGCTTCAACCGCCTCGCCGCGCGCAGCTTTGCGCTGCGCCGCAGCCGGGTGCTCGGACGTTCGCTCACCGAGGCCTTCGGCCTGCTCGTGGACCCCCGGCTGCAGTGGGCCCGGCTGCAGCGTGCCGGCGACGGCGACTGCCTGGATGCCCACTGGCGGCGGCGCGGTCGGGTGCACACGGTGCGCCTGCGGCAGCGCCTGATCGACGCCCAGGCCGGCATGCCCGCCCTGCGTCTGCTCGCGCTCTGGCCGGAGCCCGACGAAGGGCAAGGCCGCGAGCTCGCATGGCGGCAGGCCTGCGATGCCGCCGAAAGCGCCAGCCAGGCCAAGAGCCAGTTCATGGCCAACATGAGCCATGAGATCCGCACCCCGATGAACGGCATCCTCGGCATGACCGAGCTGCTGCTCGGTACCCCGCTGGACGACCATCAGCGCCGCTTCGCCCAGGCCGTCTACCAATCGGGAGAGGCGCTGCTCGAGGTCATCGACGGCATCCTCGATTTCTCGGAGATCGAGGCCGGCCGGCTCGAACTGGCCCCGGTCGACATCGTGCTGCGCGACCTGGTCGAAGACACGCTGGAACTGCTGGCACCGCGCGCCCACCAGAAGCGGCTGGAGCTGAGCTTCCGCGAGGCTGCCGGCGTGCCGGCGCGGGTGCATGCCGACCCCCTGCGGCTGCGCCAGGTCCTGACCAACCTGGTCGCCAATGCGATCAAGTTCACCGAGGTCGGCGAGGTGGTGGTCGACCTGCAGGCCGGGCCGCTGCCGACAGACCCTGCCGCCGAGCCCGGCTGGACACTGCATTTTCGGGTGCGCGACACCGGCATCGGCATCGAACCCGAGATGCAGTCGCGGCTGTTCCAGCCCTTCACCCAGGCGCACGAGGGCATGGCCCGGCGCTACGGCGGCACCGGCCTGGGGCTGGTGGTCTCGCACCGCCTGATCGAGCGCATGGGGGGCCGGATCGATGTCTGCAGTGTCCCGGGGCAGGGATCGAGCTTCAGCTTCAGCCTGGTGGTCGGCTGCGTGCGCGTGGCCGATCACCAGGCCGAGCCGCTGGCCGAGTTCACCAGCCTGAACGGCCCGCTAGACCTGCCGATCCTGCGGGTGCTGGTGGTGGATGACCATCCGACCAACCGCAGCGTGCTCGAAAACCTGCTGATGGCCTGGGGCATGGACGTGGTGCTGGCCGAGGATGGCCAGGCCGCCCTGGATCTGCTGCACCCGCCCGGCGGAACCCACGGCCACCCGCGTTTCGATGTCGCCCTGGTGGACAGGCACATGCCGCGGCTCGACGGCCTGGGCCTGGCGCATGCGCTGCGCAGCGCCGGGCAGCATCCGCACATGAAGCTGATCCTGCTGTCGTCGGTGGCCTCCTCCGAGGAGGTGCCGGCCGCCCACCGGGCCGGCTTCCACCGCTATGTGGCCAAGCCGGTGCGCCGCGCCGAACTGCGCCAGGCCCTGTTGTCGGTGCTTCGACTCGACGAACTGGGGCCCTCGCAGGCCGCGCGCCGCCCGAGCCTGAGTGGACAGGTGCTGGTGATCGAAGACAACCCGGTCAACCAGGAGGTCATCGGCCAGATGCTGCGCCAGGCCGGTCTGGGCGTGAGCCTGGCCAGCGACGGCGCGGGCGGACTGAAGTGGCTCGGTGAGGCACACTTCGACCTGGTGCTGATGGACATCCAGATGCCCGGCATGGATGGAGTCGAGGCGCTGTCGTGCTTCCGCCGGGGCCAGGGGAGCCGATTCGGCTTCAGGACTCCCCCGGACACGCCGGTGATTGCAGTGACCGCCAATGCCCTGGACGGTGACGAAGCGCGCTTTCGTGCGCTCGGATTCGATGACTACCTTCCCAAACCGTTCCGACAAAGCCGATTGATCGCCATGCTCACCCGCCACCTGCGGCCCTTTGCCGCCAACCGAGACGACGCCGCCCGCGGCG
>LNFM01006847.1_pt1 | contig 18415 bp, 13 predicted proteins | sample 596031 | NCBI WGS metagenome assembly LNFM01 (sample SAMN04254537, study PRJNA301005) | activated carbon metagenome | isolation source: dual media filters at the Ann Arbor, Michigan drinking water treatment plant | place: USA: Ann Arbor | reverse complement strand
GCTGGTCCCGCAACCAAAGGCCCGACACATGACCGCACCCGATCACATGCTCGAAGCGTTCAAGGGCACTTGCATTAAACGGGGCATCCACACAGGAGCCTCCGGTAAACCCGGGGCGGTTCAATGCTACCGGAGGAAATAAAGGAACTGGAGGTCAAGTATGGCTCTCCACTTTCTGACCATGTGATTCCCCTAAAGGATGGAATGCAGGCCTACGTTGCAACATACTTTTGCGACCCCCAGCTGGCCAAAACGGATTCCGCCAAAATATTCACTGACGATGGCGGGAGCTTTTCTGATATTCTTCAGTCAGACCTCACGGCAGAGAAAGTGCGAGATGCTTATGAGCTTAGTCGACTCGTTTCTACTCAAGTCGACAATGTTAAGAAGCTAAAGCGGAAGAGGCATGCCGATGAGAGTGAGAGGAAAACCGCTTACATCAAGGCCTTCGGTTCGGTCGCGGAGAACGTTTTCGACGAACTCGATGCTGCCGTTCCTCAGATAGCAATTTTCGCGATGGCAGCCTTGTATGAGAAAATGGTTGTTGTTCAAGGGCATTCTCTTCGTGATGTTGTGGAGCAGCTTCGAAAAGAGCCTACAGCTATATGGAAGACGTTCGTGGAGTTGTTAGAAAGTCGCCATTCACTCAAACGGGAGAACAGCTGGCCAACGCTACTCAAGGCAGGATCGTTTTATCGAGACGCTGTCGCTCACCTTAGATCCACCTGGAAGAAGCAGTAGGCGGGTGAGAATGCCTCGCGTTGTGATGATTTCTTAGGTCTGCTAATCATCGAAGAGTGATTGCCGAATGTCGCAGGCCTCGAACGGCAATCACTTCCGCTTCTGTATGGTGTCGTCGGTAAGGTTATCTCAAGACCAGGACTCGCACACGCGCGTACCGGCACGAGCGAATAAGTGCAAAACCCCTCATGTACACTAACTGGCCTGAATTCGTCAACTTCCTGGCATTTTCTTACCGATCCGACCGACTGGCGGTTGCGGTCATCGACCGAGGGTGGGAGTTGCGTATTTCCCGATGCGAGTCTATGCGATCACGTCAAACAAGGAGTATCGACGATATGGCCCGTGGTACAGCTGAAGAACTCGAAAGCTACTCGGTTAAAGAATTGCGCGAGCTTAAGGGCCGCATCGATTCGATGATCGTCACCAAAGAGAAATCAGAAAGAGTCGAGCTGCGCGCGAAGATGATCGCTCTCGCAGAAGAAGCCGGTTTATCTCTCGACGATGTATTCGGCAGCGCGCGCGGGCGGGGCAGCAAGTCGACTGTCGCCGTCAAGTACCGCGATCCTGAGAATCCTGAGTGCACGTGGACAGGCCGTGGTCGCATGCCCAATTGGCTGGCTGAGAAGATGAAGAAGCGCGGCGTGACCAAGGAAGACTTCGCGATCTGATCAGGTTGTCACTGCCTGTACTGCGCAACTGCGATTGAGCATTCATTGGTAGCCGTGAACGCGGAGCCTAAAGTTTTCTAGTTTCGGTCCGGCATCGAGCTCGAATGAGAACTCGCACGTGCACCCGCTCAATCCCGGGCCAGGGTTACGCGCCCGACGAAGTCTCGCCGCGCCGCTCAGCGGCGATTTTCGGCAGCGCGTCCTGCCACATCTCCGTGGGCTGCGCGCCTGACACGGCGTATTTGTCGATCAGCACGAAATACGGCACGCCGCTGATGCCCATGCCGAGGCCTTCATTTTCCAACTCGATCACGGCCTCCAGGCTGTCGCCCTCGTCGAGTGCGCTGCGCGTTGCCAAAGGATCGAGGCCCGCAGCCTTGGCCAGGTTGAGCAGCACGTCCTTTCGACCGATGTCGATGGCTTCCTCGAAGTAGCCCTTGAACAGTCGGTCAACCAGCGCATTTTGAGCTTCGCCGCCCTGTTGCCCGGCCTGCCAAATCAGCCGGTGCGCAAGCCGCGTGTTGGGCGTGCGCTGCATTTTGTCGAAGGCGAATGCGATACCGACCTCACGACCTCGTTCGGTCATTTGCTCATCGCTTTGCCGCGCCTTTTCGGCACCGAACTTTCTCGCCCGGTAGGCGGCGCGCTCCATACCATCGGCTGGCATGTCGGGGTTGAGTTCGAATGGTCGCCAACCGACTGCGACCTGCTGCGGCATACCCGGTGCGCTCAATGCTGCTTCGAACCTGCGCTTGCCAAGGTAGCACCACGGGCAGATCACATCGGAGTAGATCGTGATCGGCAACGGGCTGTCGTTGGCGAGCTGCGCACTTTGATCAGGTTTCGGGGCGACCATGGGTGGATCCATCTTCCGGAGTGACACGGCTGAACTGCGCCGCCTTGTTCGTTCGCAGGCTAGATCAGGCGGTGGCAAGCTGTCGAGCGCGACGGCAGCCGCTCCGGTGCTACGCCCGCTTCGGCTATATTTCGCGAGCGTGGCCATGACCTGTAAATCGCCTTGGCGAGCCGCTCTCCGATCACCCCATGGCAGCTAGCGGACCAGTTCGGGCTTCCAAACTATCAGAACGCGAACGTCAACTGCTCGCCGACGTATCGGGGACGATCCATGCGACCCAACCATGGTGAGCGCTCGTGCTGCTGCGCCAATGTAAGCCGCGACGCGATGCGCTGGTCGGTGCTGAATAGCTGGCGGACAAGATCCGGGCAGTTACACTCTTGGCTGCGATGCAGCAGGACGATGTGATCCGGCAGGTAGCGGGAGCGATCGAGAAGTTTGCGGATGGCGGCGAAGGCCTGCAGGTTGGAAAGGTGGCCCTGGCCGCCGGTGATGCGGCGCTTGAGGAACCAGGGACGGGAGCTGTCGGCTTGCATCTGTGGGTCGTAGTTGCTCTCCAGCGCGATGCAGTCGAGGTTGTTAAAGCGGTCGAAAAAGTCGCGCGGAACGTGGCCGAGGTCAGTGGCGTAGCCGATGCGGTAGCCGAAGCCGTCGATCACAAACCCATGCGAGCCCAGGCGATCATGAGCGAAGCGTATCGGATCGCATGTCAGTCCTGCGATCGGTGAAAATGCATCTGCGCGGAATGGCCTTATCAGAGGTGCCAGATCTGGGGCGGATAGCCTGAGGGAATCGACCTTGTTGGCGTAGCAGTAAACGGGAATGTTCAGGTGACGAAGCGTAGACGCCCAGCTAGTGGAGAAGTGATCCCCGTCGAGGTGGGTAAGGCAGAGTGCTTCGATGTCGGCCACGCGAACGCCGGTGCCGTCGAGGCGTTTGGAAAGCGCGCGCGGGCTGATGCCAGCGTCAATGAGCAACACGCCGGTCGGCGAACGAAGAATCGATGCATTACCGGCCGAGCCGCTGGCAAGGATGCAAAGTTCCAGGGACATCAGTCTCTTCGGCCTTTTACGAGGGCTAGCGCCGCGAGGTCAGCGAGGGAAGGCAGGATCGTGGACCGTCAAGCAAGGCGACCATATCAACGACAGGAACATCAAGGACTCCGCTTGTTCGCAGGCTAGATCAGCTGCCTGCATACATGATGTAGAGCGTGCTGTGCAGTCGCTACGGCGCTGCGCCTGCTACGTTGCGGAATCCGGTGCCACGCGGACACTCATTCCACGGCAAGGCGGACAGGATTCCGGTGATCGCGGACAGCCGGTGACAACGGGCTAAGGCGGCGCAAGTCGACATTCGAATCAGCGGATCGGTGACCCTGGCAACCATGGGGCGACCGATGCCGGCGGAGAGAGTGTCGATGAGGAAAATACGTGACGTATTGCGGCTGACGCACGCGCTGGGGATGAGCCGGCGGCTGGCCGGCGAGGCGACAGGGATCGGCAAGTCGGCGGTCGGCGACTATGTGCGTCGCGCGGCGATCGCGGGTATCGGCTGGCCGATCCCCGACGAGATCGACGATGCCGAGTTGGAGCGGCGGTTGTTCCCGCCGATGGATGCGGCAGCGTCGGTGGCGCGCAGCGAGCCGGACTGGGCGCATGTCCATGCCGAGATGAAGCGGCGCGGGGTCACGCTGGCGCTGCTCTGGCAGGAGTATCGCGGCGACCATCCCCAGGGCTTCGCCTACAGCTGGTACTGCGAGAGTTACGGCGGATGGAAAAAGCGCATCTCGCCGACGATGCGGCAGACGCATGTGGCGGGCGAGAAGCTGTTCGTCGACTGGGCCGGCGACACGATCGGCGTGATCGATCCGGCGACCGGCGAGGAGCGGCGCGCAAGCATTTTCGTTGCGGCCCTCGGGGCGTCGAACTTCACGTATGCCGAAGCGCGCTGGAGCGAGACGCTGCCGGATCGGATCGGCGCCCACATTAATGCGCTCAACACGATCGGCGGCGTGCCGAAGGCACTGGTGCCGGACAATCTGAAGGCCGGCGTGACCAAGCCTTCGCGCTACGAGCCGGGCATCAATCGAACGTACCAGGATCTAGCCGATCACTATGGCTGTGTGGTGCTGCCGACGCGGATCGTGAAGCCGCGCGACAAGGCCAAGGTCGAGGTCGCCGTGCAGATCGTCGAGCGGTTCGTGCTGGCGAAGCTGCGCAATGTCAGGTTCTTCTCGCTGGCCGAGTTGAACGTTGCGATCCGTGACTGCGTGGCGACGATCAACGCTAAGGTCATGCGGCGGCTGGCCAAGAGCCGCGTCGAGCTGCTGGAGACGATCGAACGCCCGGCCCTCGGCGCGTTGCCGGCGACGGCCTACAGCTATGCCGAATGGAAGCGGGCGCGCGTTGCGCCCGACTATCACATCGAGATCGCCGATCACTTCTACTCGGTGCCGTCGAAGCTGATCCGCGAGATCGTCGAGGCGCGCTTCACAGCCACGACCGTCGAGATCTTCCACAAGGGTCAGCGTGTCGCCAGCCATGCGTTCTCCGCCGTCCGCAACCGGCACACGACAATCATGGAGCACATGCCCAGTGCGCATCGTCGCTATGCGGAATGGACGCCGTCGAAGATGATGAGCAAAGCCGCCGAGGTGGGCCCTGCGACGGTCGCGCTGTTCGAGGCGATCATGAAGGCCAAGCCCCATCCCGAGCAGGGCTTCCGGTCCTGCCTCGGCATCATCGGGCTCGGCAAGAGCTACGGCATAACGCGCCTGGAAGCTGCGTCCCGACGTGGCAACGACATCGGCGCGACCAGCTATGGATCGATCGCCTCGATCCTCCAGCACGGGCTCGACAAGGCTTTCTTGCGCACGACACACGACGCCTCCGCCACGCCCGCGCCGGCAGAGGCAGCGCCGATCCAGCACGCCAACATCCGCGGCCGTGACTACTACCACTGAGCCGTCCGCCGAGGACCCGCGCCTTCCGGGTGGCCCGCGCCCGGAGGACCGCGGTCGATACGCGCGGGCAACCCCAGGAAACTTCAAGAAAGGCACGACAATGCTGACACATCCGACCCATGATCGCCTGACCGCGCTCGGCCTCACCGGCAGGGCGAAAGCACTCGAAGATCAGCGGCGGCAGCCCGACGTGGAGGCGCTGTCGTTCGAGGAACGGCTCGCACTCCTCGTCGACCGCGAAGCCATCGAGCGCGAAAACAAGAGGCTCTCCAATCGGCTCAAGTTCGCCGGCCTGCGCCAGACGGCGACCGTCGAGGATGCGGATATGAAGATCGTCCGTGGTCTCGACAAAGCCCTGTTCGCCAAGCTCGCCGCTGGCGACTGGATGAACCGCCATCAGAACCTGGCCATCATCGGAACGACCGGGCTCGGCAAAAGCTGGCTCGCCTGCGCGCTCGGCCACAAAGCGTGCCGCGACGATCGCTCGGTGCTCTATCACCGCGTGCCGCGACTGTTCGATGCGCTCGCTCTGGCACGTGGCGACGGCCGACACGCGCGCATGCTGAAGACCCTGTCGCGCGTCGATCTGCTGATCCTCGACGACTGGGGCCTCTCCGCGATCAGCCAGGATCAGGCCCGCGATCTGCTGGAGATCATCGACGACCGCCACGGCCGAGGCTCGACGATCGTGACCAGCCAGCTCGCCGTCGAGCACTGGCACGAGTTGATCCCCAACCCGACCATCGCCGACGCCATCCTCGACCGCCTCGTGCACAACGCACATCGGTTGATCCTGACCGGCGAAAGCATCCGCAAGACCGAAGCCAAGCGTGCCGGACTTGACGCCAAGAAGTGATCGTGCGCCTTCAAACCGTCGACGGGCGTCGCTGTCCACCTTCACCGGAATGCTGTCCGCGATCGACCGGAATCACTGTCCGCCTTCAAACGGAATCCCTGTCCACCTTCACCGGAACCCGCACTACGTCTCCACCATCTGCAATGGACCTCGGCAATCGTACTGCGTCAAACGCGCTTCTGCTATCGTTGGCTGACCAAAGGCAACAAGACGAGGCCAAGGTCGTGCCATCAGACGCCACCATACCTGAGGGGACTGCGTGGGAAGAACCCAACGCCGTCCAGGTCCATGTTGCACTGAACGATATCGAGCCGAAGGTTTGGCGAAGGCTCATCTTGCCTTTGGATGTCACGCTCCTGCAGATGCATGCCATCCTACAGGCAGCAATGGGCTGGACCGATTCGCACTTGCACGAGTTCGATGTCGGCGGCTTGACCTACGGTGACACCTGGAGCCTGAGCGCCGAGCGCAGCGATAACGATGCCCGCATCTTGGACGCCGAGGAAGTCCGGTTGCGCGACTTCAGCCGAGCGCTGAACACCTCCTTCATCTACGTCTACGACTTCGGCGATAACTGGCGGCATACCGTGACGCTGGAAAAACGCATCCATGTGAAGCCGACGCCGAAAAAGCCGTCATGCATCGATGGCGCGCGGTGCTGCCCGCCGGAGGATGTTGGTGGGCCGAGCGGTTACTTCGAGTTCCTCCGCGTGCTGCTCGCGCCGGCCCCCGACGAGCGCGACGAGCACAAGCACCTCAAGCGCTGGAGCGGGGGAAAGTTCGACCCAGAGCGCTTTGATCTTGCGAAGACCGACAAAGCCGTTCGCAATGCGCTGCGACGAAAACGCGGATGACGCGAGCGGAACGCCACTGCGAACAATCAGCGTGGCTTATGTCGCGGCAGAATTCGGGACGCATTTGCCTATCGATAACCTGCAGCCTGAATCTCGAACAGCTCGGCATAGCGGCCCGACTGGGCAATGAGTTCGTCATGGGTGCCTGACGCCTCCACTTTTCCGTTGGCCAGCACGATGATGCGGTCGGCCATACGAACGCTTGAAAAGCGGTGCGAAATGAGCACCGTCGTCTTGCCTCGACTGAGTTCCTTGAACCGCTGGAATACTTCGAACTCGGCCCGCGCATCGAGTGCCGCGGTTGGTTCGTCGAGGATCAGGACCTCGGCATCGCGCATGTAGGCTCGCGCCAGAGCCACTTTCTGCCATTCGCCACCGGACAGCTCGACGCCGTTTCGAAATCGCTTCCCGATCATCTGCTCATAGCCTGCAGGAAGCTTGGCGATAACTGCATCAGCTTGGCTGCGCTTGGCCGCTGCCTCGATGCGGGCACGATCATGGCGCGAGGAAATCCGGCCGACTGCGATGTTGTCGGCGGCGCTGAGGTTGAAGCGCACGAAGTCCTGGAAGATGACCCCCATGTTGCCGCGGAGCGCATCGAGGTCATAGTCACGCAGGTCGTGACCATCGAGCAGTATGCGGCCCTCGTCGGGATCGTAGAGGCGCGTGAGAAGCTTCACCACGGTCGTTTTGCCAGCACCATTTTCGCCAACCAGGGCTACCGACTCGGCCGCTTGCAACGCAAAGCTCAAATGGCGCACGGCCCATAGCTCAGCGCCTGGATACTTGTAGCCGACATCCTCGAACACAAACCCTTGCCGAATAGGATCGGGAAACGGAAGCGGGTTCGCCTTGGAGTGTATTTCCGGCGCGACGGTAAAAAATGTGAACAGATCATTCAGATACAGCGCTTGACTCGCGGTAGCCGAAAAGCTCGCCAATAGGCCTTCGAGTAGGTTGCTCAAACGCTGAAACGAGCCCGCCAGAAATGTCAGGTCGCCGATTGACAGTGTGCCAGCCATCGTGCGCCACACGATATAGGCATAGGCCAAATAGTAGCCCAGCGTGCCAATAGCGGCGAACAACCCACCCCAACTGGCTCGCCTCATCGCAAGTGCGCGGCTGGTGGCGTAGAAGTCATCGGAAAGCCGTTGATAGCGGTCGATCAAGAAGCCATTCAGGCCGAAAATCTTGACTTCCTTTGCTGTCTCGGCACTGGCGGCTGTCTGCCGCACATAGTCGAGCTCGCGCCGTTCCGGTGTGCGGCCAAAGTCGAGTGAATAGCTTCGTGCGTTGAAATGGCTTTCGCCAAGGAACGCCGGAACCAATGCCAATAACACCAGCACGATCAGCCACGGCGCGTAAATAAATAGGCCGACCGAAAAGCTTGCGACCGTGACGAGATCCTGCGCCTGGCCGAACAACTGTCCAATCAGCGTCATGCGCCCACTCGTCTGGCGGCGAGCGCGTTCGAGCCTGTCCTGAAACTCGGCGTCTTCGAAGTCTTCCAGGTCGAGTGTGGCCGCGTGTTCCATCAAGCGAACGCTTGAGGCGTTGGACACGAGTTGCGATAGCAGGTTGTCGATCAGGGAGACGACGCGACCAAGGACGTCCGCCAGGATCGCGAGGGTCAATTCCGCCGCCAACAGCAAGCACAACCGGTTGATGAGCCCGCTTTCCAGCCATTGCTGCAGTGTTTCCGGCTTGGCCGCCCCTTGGGCCAGGTGAACGACCTCGTCGATGATCAACTTGCCGACGAACAGCATCGCGACCGGTATCAGTGCCCGCATCAGCCGCAGCGCGAGCGACGCGGCCATCATGTGAGGGCTCGTGCGCCACACCATCAGCGCGAAGGGCAGCAGGTTCTTGAGCGCACCGACCCGTTCCTTGATCGACTTGGCGGCAAGGGGTTTAGCGCTTGGCAACGTGGTCCTCCGGTCTGCCCAAACTGTCTCGGATCAGCGGCGGCAGGTCGCCGCTGATTGTTTGATCGCATAGTTGTTGTAACACGGCCGCCATCGGCAGCTCGCGTGAGGCTGCCTGGCCTCAAGGTCGATTTGCGATTGGGGCGCGATAACCCCGGCCGAGGCAGCGGCCGAAGCGGTGCCTCGGGTTGGCAGAGGAACTGAATGGCATTAACCAATATTGCCTTGTCGCCGGTCGCCAGCCCGCCCAGAGCCTAGTCGATGCCGTTTGCTGGCTCGAGGTTTGCTGCTGGCGGCAATTCAGGGTACGGGGCGACCTTCACCCACAGCTGTCTGCCTGCCCAAGGCCTGCAATTCGAGGCTTGAGCCGTGCCGTACGCGTTATTACGTATCGTAGAGCTGACGGGGCCAGCCGCCACGGGTTCACCGGGTGCCGACCACCTACCGCAACGCCACCGCAAACGGCGGTCGACGACCACTGACGGTAGGGCTGGCTGATCGACACGATGCCGAGATTCCGGAAACCCACCGCCACGGTCTACTGCATCTTGGCCGCCTACGCAGCGATGTCGGCTTACCTTCCTACCTCGACGAAATCCGCCATGATCATGGGGATCAACTTGAACGGACCAGCGACAAGCCGCGTCGCATTGGCGTACCGTCATCTTCGGATAACCCCTTCGCAACCGAGCTAGACGATGGGTGCCGGAAGAATGCCACACACGAACGATCCGTCGGTCAGCGCAGAACATCTGGCTGCCGCCATACGATCCGCTGCAGCGATGGGCATCACCGAGAAGGAGCGCGTCTGCGACAGAATATATGCTGGGCAACCGAACCTTCTCGGATCGGTGTTGGTGTTGCCCCGGTTCGGCGTGTCCATGCCGATCGTCGACGTAATTCTGAACATACTGATCGTGCTCACGCTTGCCATCGAAGAGTCACGGCAGGAGTTGGCGCTGGTAACCGAAGCCGATCAGGAGCGGGAACTGCAGCGCCTTGTCGCGGTGATGCGTTTCTCCGAAGGGCTCGCGCCAGCCTTGATGGCGCAGTCTATCGAGCAAACAACCGCCTACCGACATGAGAAGTTCTTGCTGGCCTACGTCGTCGACGCGCTACAGCGAGCAGGCCTCGCGGCAGTCATTGATGACGCCGCAAAGTTTTCCACCTTGGCGGCGCTCAATCTCGTGAATTGCATCGCAACAGCGAAGCGGCGACGGCGCGCTGGCGGGAGGGCCGCCTGACGCCGCTCTGCGGAGAATGCCGACGTTTACCTGTGGTCTCAGGCCGACCTAGCCTTGGCTTGGAGGTGCGGCAGAGATACCCCCGAAACCGACCGTCAAGTCGACTTCGGCCTAGGGCCCAAAAGCGCCATAAGTCGAGCTAAGAAGATCAGCCTTAGTGTGTTTCCCTAGTCACGCTGACGCCCCGACGGACGTTCAATAATTGCTGCGATGCAACGTGTTCGGTGGCATTTTCAGCAACGGACGGCAGCTTCCCGATTGACATGTAACTTCCGGGGGCAGCTTTCTATCCTCCAGACCTCCTCGAACGACAACGGTTCCGCATGCCCCGCCCCTTGCGCAAGCTGATCTCGCATTCGACCCCGTCGTGGCAGGCCGTCGCGTGAACGCACCTGCCGAGAAAGATCGGCCCGACGAGGGCAGCTGGGCGGAGCTGCTTACGGGGCGCTACGGCCTCTACACGCTGATCCTCAATCTCGGCGTGACACTGTTCGGCACCAACCAGTTCGTCGTTGCCACCGTGATGCCGACCATCGTCGCCGATCTCGGCGGGGTCGGATACTACACCTGGGCGTTCTCGCTGTTCGCCGTCGGCTCGATCATCGGCGCGGCAGGTGCCGGGCCGTTGCGCGATGCGGTCGGCGTGCGCGCGGCCTACGTCGGCGCTGGCCTTGCCCTCGCAGCGGGGCTCGCTGGCTCGGCGCTGGCGACCAACTTGCCGGCACTGGTCGGTTGGCGTCTCGTGCAGGGCATCGGCGGTGGTGCGATCGCCTCGCTCGCCTATGCACTGATCGCGAGCATCTTCCCCGAGCGGCTGAGAAGCCGCGAGCTCAGCATCGTCTCCACCATCTGGGGCGTGGCGACGCTCGCCGGCCCCGCGCTCGGCGCGATCTTCGCCACCCCCGGCACGTGGCGCGGCGCGTTCTGGTCGATGATGGCGCTGACGCTGCTGTTCTGCTGGCTCGCCTGGCGCAGCATCGAGGGCGGGCGCGGCCACGGCGACTGGTCGCGCATTCCCTATACCCGCCTCGCGATGCTGGCCATCGCGGTGCTCGCCATGAGCGCCACCTCGCTGACGCGCAATCCATGGCTGCAAACACTCCTCGTGCTCGCCGCGATCGGCGTCGCTGCTGCCGCCTTCGCCCGCGATGCCCGCGCCGAGCGCAGCATCTTTCCCCGCCAGGTGACGCTCGCGACGACGGAGATCGGCGCCACCTACTGGATCTTCTTCCTGGTCAGCGTTGTGCTGGCCTTCACCAACACCTACACGACGTTCTACCTGCAGCGCCTGCACGACATCGCCCCGCTTACCGCCGGTTATCTGTTCGCGATCCAGTCGCTGATGTGGACGGTGAGCGCCTTGTTCGTGGCGAGCCTGCCAGCGTCGCGGCTGCCTTATGCGATCGTCGCCGGCGTGACCCTCATCCTCGCAGCCTCGATCGCGGTCGCCTTCGCCGTCGTCAGCGGCCCGGTCGCGATCATCGCGATCGCCCTGTTCGTCAGCGGCACCGGCATGGGCATCATGAACAACCCCGCGATCCAGCACATCATGGGCGTCGCCTCCGATCAGGAGCGGCACATCGCCGGCGCCTCGGTGCAGGCGATCCGCAACATCGGCATCTCGTTCGGTGCGGCCGCCTCCGGCATGATCGCCACCGCCGCCGGCCTCACCGACGACGCGACCGCGGCGATCGTCGGCTTCGCGATGGAGCGCGTGTTCATGTTCAACGTGGTGGTATCGATCGCAGCACTCGCCATGTCCGCGCTCACGATCCGGCATCTGCGGGCGCGGAGGGCGGGTGGCGGCACTGGTCGATGATGACCGCACCACTCCAACAGCGTCGAGTTCGCCCCGTCGCCGTCGCGCCTGCGCCTCATTCAGCACCGGAAGTAAGCAGGTGGAAAGCGGCAATCGTTCCCGATTCTGTGATCGCGCCATCTGCTTACTTTGAGTACCCCATGTCCGCTGATCCCTCGGTCGCCACCGGCATCGCTGACGTCCGGGCACTCACGCTTCGGGCCACGTGCGGTCGAAACAGCCTGTGACTGCAACGACTTCAGCATTTGTCAGGACCGGACACCACCCAGCATTGAGACCTCGGATTTTCAAGTGCGAACGAAATCAGTGCCCGGCTCGGTAGCCGTGGAGTTGTCGGCGCCAAATCGGTTTGAGAACCTCTAAAATGAAAAGTACGATTGCGCCGGCCGCGAGCGTCAGCGCGAGATCGTCCCAGTGCAGTGGGCCGAAACGAAACAGCCCGCTGGCGAACGGCCAGAGCAGCGTCAGGCCCAGCATTATCGTGACGGATATGAGCACCCAGACGAGCGCTGGATTTGGGCGACGCAGCGCCGTGATGATCGACGCGCTGAAGGAGCGGTTGACGAATATCAGGCCGACAATCGTCATCACCAGAGAGAAGAACGCGAGAGCACGTACCTCCGTGTCCGGCATCCCTCGCCAGTGACCGATGAGAAAAATGCCGGCCACAAGGGCAAAAGCCAACACGCCTTGAAGGATACTCCAGGCGATCAGATGGCGCGAGAATAATGGCTCATCGGGCAATCGTGGCGCACGTTGCATCACATCGTCCTCTTCCGTTTCGGCCTCGAAGACGAGCGAGCAGACCGGATCGATCACCATTTCGAGGAAGGCGATGTGCATCGGACCGAGCAGGAGAGGCAAGCCGAAAAGCAAAGGCAACAGAGCGAGACCCGCAATCGGCACATGCACCGCGAAGATGAACCCCATGGCCTTGCGCAGGTTGTCGTAGATGCGGCGGCCGAGCCTGACCGCTTTGACGATCGATCCGAAATCATCGTCGAGCAAAACGATCGAGGACGCCTCGCGCGCGACGTCCGTTCCGCGTCCACCCATCGCGATGCCGATGTGCGCGGCCTTGAGCGACGGCGCATCGTTGACTCCATCTCCCGTCATGGCAACGATCTCGCCATTCGACTTGAGAGCCATGACGATACGGAGCTTCTGCTCCGGCATGATCCTCGCGAACACGGTCGCGGTACGAACGCGCTGCGCGAGCTCGGCGTCATTCATGGCCTCGAGATCCTCGCCGGTCACGACATCGTCGGCATCGAGTCCGGCTTGGCGCGCAATGGCTTTAGCTGTCGCCGGGTAGTCACCGGTGATCATGAGCACTTTGATGCCGGCTGTCCGGCATTCCGCCACGGCGGCAGGCACACTGGTGCGCAGTGGATCAGCAAGGCCGACGAGCCCCACGAGCTCGAACGCAAAGTCGTGCTGCGTCTCCGGCCAAGTCGTTCCCGTGTAGGATGCGCGCGCAACGCCCAGCACGCGGAGGCCGTCATTCGCCATCGCATCGATCGACGTGCTCAACGCAGCACGATCTTCGGTCGAGAGGTGGCACAGCGCAGCGATGGCCTCGGGCGCGCCCTTCGAAGCAATGACGAACCTTTGCGGATCATCGGTGCCCTGCCAGACCTGCGACATGGCGAGGAGATCGGGCCGAAGACCGTAGGCGTGCGCGAGCTTCCATTCAGGACCATGCAGATGCTCCGTGCCAGACAGGCGTGCGCGGCCAAGCACATGAAACGCCTTGTCCATGGGGTCGAAGGGTACGGGCGCGCTGGCGAGTAGGCCGAACTCGACCAAGTCATGATACGCCTCCGGCAAACTCCCTGCTTTGGCCTCGCGCAATCGGAACGCCTGACCGTTCGGCAGCCGCAGCTCGGCGATGGACATCCGGTTCTCGGTCAGGGTGCCAGTTTTGTCGGTGCACAGCACCGTCGCGGAGCCGAGTGTCTCGATCGCAGCCGCCCGCCGTGTGAGCACACCCGCCCGCGAGATGCGCCAGGCCCCCATCGCCATGAAGACGGCGAGCACGACCGGCAGCTCTTCCGGAAGCATCGACATTCCGAGCGCAATACCGGCGAGCAGGGCATCCAACCAGCCGCCCCGCAAGGTCCCGTAGAGAACGACCGCGAGAAGGCTCACGGCGCCGCCGACCATTGCGAAAACCCGAACGAGACGCTGCATCTGCGCCCGCAAGCGCGGAGGCTCCGTCTCCAAGGTGCTGAGTGAATGACCGATCTTGCCGATCTCGCTCGAGATGCCGATCGCGGTCACCTCTCCGATGCCTGACCCGCGCACAATCAGTGAGCTGGAGAACATGCACGGGAGATCATCGCCACCAGGTCGGACGTCTTGGAATGGCGCCCCAGGCTTCGCCGCGACCTTGCGTACGGGAACGGACTCGCCAGTCAGCAGAGATTCATCCGTTTGCAGGTCCTGGCACTGAACGAGAAGGGCATCGGCCGGTACTCTGTCGCCTTCGCCTAGCACAATGAAGTCGCCACGAACGACTTCCCGCCCGGCGATGCGTTTGCGCTCACCTTCGCGAATGACGAGAGCACGCGGGCTGGTGAGATCGCGGAGGGCTTCTAGAACGCGCTCGGTACGGCTCTCCTGCACGACCGTGATGGCGATCGACATGCACGCGAACGCGAGCAGGATGATCGCTTCCTTGAGATCACCGAGCAGGAGGTAGATCAGGCCAGCGCCGAGCAGCAGCGCCAGCATGGGCTCGCGCAGGACCTCCAGGATGATCCGCAATGTCGTTCGCTGATCGGGTCGTGGAAGCTCGTTGTATCCCTCGGACGCTTGCCTGGCTTTGACCTCGGCATCGGTCAGACCCGAGATGGCCGGGGTCGACGGTGATGGTGCATCGCGCATTTCAAACAACCTCGTGCGTCATCAGGCTCAACGGCCCGTTAGGGGATTGACCATCAACCACGAACGCCCGCCGGTAGGTTATTCTGTACCCAATTCATTAGGGGTTGGGCCCGTCAGCGGTCCAAGGCAGCATTCGCAAGAGGGTGCGGTCCTTCAGTAGCCAATGGTGGGCAAGAGCTGCCAAGGCGTGAAGCCCTGCGAGGATCACTAGGGCGTTCGCGAGCACCTCGTGCATCCTCCGGCGCGGTTAGCCGCAGCACTTCGGTCAAATGGATTGGCCGTTCGAAAGATCAGTCAACGTGACCTGGCCGATGTTCCAGGATTGGATCGCCGGTTCAGCTGGGTTGTTATGTGCGAATGACAGAATGCCGAAGGAGGCGGTATCGAGGAGGAAGTGCTTTGCTCCGCTGACCCTAAGGCCGATCCAACGAGCCGCAATCACGCGGCCGATATGACCGTGCGTGAACAGCGCGACGGCGCCTTCGAGCCTGCGGACTCCAGCAATGACGGTGTCGGCGCGCCGCTCCACGCTAGCCGGCGTTTCGCCGCCCGGGCAGCCGTCGTCGAACACATTCCAGCCTGGGCGCCTCAAACCTATCTCGCTCGGCTTGAGGCCCTCGTAGTCACCATAGTCCCATTCTGCCAGGTCCAGGTTCGTCGTCGCGAGGCCACCGCACTGCGCCAAAACGCAAGTCCTCGATGCGCGCTGCAGTGGACTTGTCATCACATGCGCGAACTGCACGCTACTCAATGTGGTGGCCAGACCTCTCGCGTCGTGTTCCCCGAGGGAAGTCAAGGGAACATCGGTGCGGCCGGTATGCCGGCCTGTGAGCGACCAGGCCGTTTCACCGTGTCGTATGAGATATGCGCGAGGCAGCTTGTTTGATCCAGTGCTCACGCTGATCGACTCCAATTCCAGTCTCGAATTTCGGGCATGTCCTCGCCATGCACGTCGACGTAACTTTTGTGAGCCGCAAGCTTCGAACGGAAGGCGGACTTGGCCGCGCTCCCGCGGCTGCCCATCGAGGGCACACTCTCGATCGCGGACAGAGCCAGATGGAAGCGATCCAGCTCGTTCATGACAACGAGGTCGAATGGTGTCGTCGTGGTTCCCTGATCGCGATAGCCGTGCACGATCAGGTTCCGCTGTTGGGTGCGACGCCAGGTGAGGCGATGCACAAGGCCCGGATAGCCGTGGAAAGCGAAGATGATGGGTTTGCCGCAGGTGAACAGAGCATCGAAATCAGCGTCCGATAGCGCGTGAGGGTGCTCCCCGTGCAACTGCAATTTCATGAGGTCGACGACGTTGATCACCCGAATCTTAAGGTCTGGCAGGTGCGCTTCCAGCAACTGGACCGCCGCCATGGTTTCCTGAGCCGGCACGTCGCCACAGCAGGCCATGACGATGTCCGGCTCATCGTCATGTTCGCGGCTTGCCCATGACCAGATGCCGATACCTGCTGCGCAATGCGCGATCGCGGCATCGATCGACAGCCACTGCGGTGCGGGGTGCTTGCCTGCAATGATTACGTTGACGTAGTCGCGACTGCGTAGGCAATGGTCCGTGACTGAGAGCAATGTGTTCGCATCCGGGGGAAGATAGACGCGGACGATCTCGGCCGTTTTCGTCACGACGTGATCGATGAAGCCGGGATCCTGATGGCTGAACCCGTTGTGATCCTGTCGCCAGACGTGGGATGTGAGCAGGTAGTTGAGTGAGGCGATCGGCCGGCGCCACGCAATGCCGCGCGAGACCTTCAGCCACTTGGCGTGCTGGTTGAACATCGAGTCGACGATGTGAATGAAAGCCTCGTAGCACGGGAAGAATCCGTGGCGGCCGGTGAGGAGGTAGCCCTCCAGCCAGCCTTCGCACTGATGCTCGCTCAGCATTTCCATAACGCGCCCTGTTGGCGAGACACGGTCGTCACTGCCGATGATTTCAGCGGTCGAGCATCGATCCGTGACTTCGAACACAGCATCCCATCGGTTCGACGTCGTCTCGTCGGGGCAAAAGATGCGGAAGCTGTCGGGATTGAGCCTGACAACCTCTCGCATGAATTCACCTTGGACGCGTGTCGCTTCGGCGGTGACCGCGCCAGGAGCTGGAATCACGACCGCGTTGTTTCGAAAGTCCGGGAGCGCGAGGTCACAAAGCACGGCCCCACCGTTGGCATGCGGATTGGCGCTCATGCGCCGCGAACCTTTGGGCGCCAACGCCGCCAGCTCCGGCAGCAGACGGCCCGCCTGATCGAACAGCTCGCCTGGACGATAGCTCTTCATCCAATCCGACAGGATCTCGAGGTGCCCGGGATGGCTCATGTCGCCCATCGGGACCTGATGCGAACGGAACGAGCCTTCCGTCTTCTTGCCATCGACGGACTTCGGCCCGGTCCATCCTTTGGGCGAACGCAAGACCAGCATCGGCCAGAGCGGGCGCTGGCGGTAGCCATTGGAGCGCGCATCCGACTGGATCTTGCGGATATCGGCGACGACCGCGTCCAAGGCATCAGCCATCAACCGATGCATGGTCATCGGGTCGTCGCCCTCGACGAAGTACGGCTTGTAGCCATAACCGCACAGCAACGCGTCGAGTTCGCCGTGAGGAATGCGGGCGAGCACGGTCGGGCCGGCGATCTTGTAGCCATTCAGGTGGAGAATAGGCAGAACCGCGCCGTCGCGAACGGGATTGAGGAACTTGTTCGAGTGCCAGCTCGTCGCGAGTGGTCCAGTCTCCGCCTCGCCGTCTCCCACGACGCAGGCGACGATCAGGCTGGGGTTGTCGAATGCTGCGCCGAATGCATGTGAGAGCGAATAACCGAGCTCACCGCCTTCATGAATGGAGCCGGGCGTCTCCGCCCCGACGTGGCTCGGAATGCCGCCGGGAAACGAGAACTGCTTGAACAGCTCCCGGAGCCCTTCGGTATCCTGTGAAACGTGGGGATAGACCTCGCTGTAGGTTCCTTCCAGGTAAGCGTTCGCAACGATACCTGGTCCGCCGTGGCCGGGCCCAGTGATGTTCAGGATGTTCAAATCGTACTGTTGGATCAGCCTGTTCAAATGGACGTAGATGAAGTTCAGACCCGGCGTCGTGCCCCAATGTCCCAGCAGCCGCGGCTTGATATCGGCGAGTGACAGCGGACGCTTCAGAAGTGGGTTGTCGTAGAGATAGATCTGCCCCACCGATAAATAGTTGGCTGCGCGCCAATAAGCATCCATTAGGCGGAGCATCGGCCGATCAACGTCATGCGTTGTGGTTTCCGCTTTCGTTATTCTCTTTGTCTTCGTCATCGACCGTGCCTCGCGTCCACGGGATCGACCAATGCAGACATTGGAAGCTGGTCGGGTACATCGAGCCGCGCCACGCCGATACGCTGGTCGGCCATGCCGTAGTACACGTCGATGCGGTCGGGCTGTCCGATATCGATGCGCTGATCGATCGCCGTGGGAAAGACGACGTTGGCGACAATGCCTTCGCGCTCCAGGAGGAGCTCCGGCTTCAATACCGGCTCGGCAGAGCGGTAGCGGATGACCTGCGGGTATTCGTGCGAGAGAACAAGCACGCCGGCCGAATAACAAAGATCTCGCGGAGCCCCCGCCG
>LNFM01006845.1_pt1 | contig 18418 bp, 15 predicted proteins | sample 596031 | NCBI WGS metagenome assembly LNFM01 (sample SAMN04254537, study PRJNA301005) | activated carbon metagenome | isolation source: dual media filters at the Ann Arbor, Michigan drinking water treatment plant | place: USA: Ann Arbor | reverse complement strand
AGATCTCGGGCGGGAAGGGCCCGAAGCCGGCCTTGTAGGGCATCACCTTGCCGGTGAGCGCCACGGCGAACAGGCTGCGGCCGTGGAAGGCGCCGCCGAAGGCGATGACGCCCGATCGCCGGGTGGCGGCGCGGGCGATCTTGATGGCGTTCTCGATGGCCTCGGCGCCGGTCGAGAAGAAGGCCGTCTTCTTGGCGTGCGTGCCCGGCGTGATGGCATTGAGCTTCTCGGCGAGCGACACATAGGCCTCGTAGGGCACCACCTGGTAGCAGGTGTGGGTGAAGCGTTCGAGCTGCGCCTGCAGCGCGGCCACGACCTTGGGGTGGCCGTGGCCCACGTTCATCACCGCGATGCCGCCGGCGAAGTCGATGAAGCGGCGACCTTCCACGTCCCACAGCTCGGCGCCCAGCGCCCGCTCGGCGAAGAAGGGGGCCATCACCCCCACGCCGCGCGGCGTGGCGGCGGCCTTGCGCGCCAGGATCTGTTCGTTGAGCGAATGGTTCACGGGCGGGCCTCCTTGTCGATGCGGATCCAGGTCGTCTTCAGCTCGGTGTACTTGTCGAAGGCGTGCAGCGACTTGTCGCGGCCGTTGCCGCTCTGCTTGAAGCCGCCGAAGGGCACGGTGATGTCGTCTTCATCGTACTGGTTGACGTGCACGGTACCGGCGCGCAGCGCGCGCGCCACGCGGTGGGCGCGGTTGATGTTGTCGCTCCAGACGCTGGCCTGCAGGCCGTAGGCGCTGGCGTTGGCCAGCTGCACCGCTTCGGCTTCCGTCCTGAAGCGCAGCACGCTCATCACGGGGCCGAAGATCTCTTCGCGCGCGATCTTCATCGCGGGCGCCACGCCGTCGAACACGGTGGGCTCGACGTAGTAGCCGCCGGTCTCCGTGCGCACCTGGCGGCCGCCGGCGGCACAGCGCGCGCCTTCGCTGCGGCCGGCCTCGATGTAGCCCATCACCGTCGCGAGCTGGACGTCGTCGACCAGCGCGCCCATCACCGTGGCGTGGTCCAGCGGGTCGGCCGGCGGGTACTTCGGCGCCTGTGCAGCCACATGGGCCACGAAGCGGTCGGCGATGCTGTCGTGCACCAGCACGCGCGAAGGCGCGTTGCAGCTTTCGCCCTGGTTGAAGAACATGCTGCCGGCCACCGTCTCGGCGGCGCGCTCGACATCGCCGAAGTCGTCGAACACCACGAACGCCGACTTGCCGCCCAGTTCGTTGTAGACGCGCTTCAGGTTGGAGCGGCCGGCGTATTCGAGCATGCGGCGCCCGGTGCGGGTGCTGCCGGTGAAGCCGATGGCGTCGACGTCCATGTGCAGCGCCAGCGCTTCGCCGGCTTCGGGCCCATACCCCGGCACGACGTTGAAAACGCCCGGCGGCAGGCCGGCATCGACGGCCAGCTCGGCCAGCCGCAACGCGGTCAGCGGGCTCTTCTCGCTGGGCTTGAGCACCACCGAGTTGCCCGCGGCCAGCGCCGGCCCGAGCTTCCAGGCGGCCATGATCATCGGGTAGTTCCAGGGCACGATGGCGCCGATCACGCCCATCGGCTCGCGCGTGATGAGGGCCAGCGCGTTGTCGCCGGTGGGTGCGACCTCGTCGTAGACCTTGTCGACCGCCTCGGCGTACCAGGCGATGCAGCGCGCCGTCGAAGGCACGTCGACCGAGAGCGAATACTGGATGGGCTTGCCCATGTCCAGCGTCTCGAGCAGGGCGAGTTCGTCGCGCGCGGCCAGGATCTTCTCGGCGAATCGCTGCAGGATCTTCTTGCGCGCCGCGGGTGGTTTGCCGGCCCAGCGACGTTCATCGAAGGCACGGCGAGCGCCGGCCACGGCCGCATCGACGTCGACCGCCGCACCGCGCGCGACATCGCCCAGGCTGCGGCCGTCGACGGGCGAGCGGCAGGCGAAGGTCTCGCCCGAGGCGGCGTGCCGGCGCTGGCCGTCGATCAGCATGCGGCCGTCGGGCCGCAAGGCGTTGGCTGCGGCGTGCCAGTCGGGGGCGGGATGGTTCATGTCGGGACTCCAGAAACGAGAAGGGCGGGCCTGCGGCCCGCCCTGGATCTCACGGCGGGCGCCGGTTCAGAACTGCACGACGACCGAGGCGCCCAGGAGCTGGTTGGTCTTCCTGTAGGCACCGGAGCGCACGTACTGGAACACCGGCTGGTCGGCGCCATCGTAGCGGTACTCCAGCTTGAAGTTGGTGTTCTCATCGAAGAGGTAGTTCAGGCCCAGGGACAGGGCATAACGATTGCTGCCCACGCCTTCGCCCTTCGCGAAGCTGCCATCGGCGTTCAGGCCGCGGCCGATGCCGTTGATGCCGTCGTCGAAGCTGTAGCCCAGCAGACCGCCGCCGTTCTTGCGGTTGTGCACGTAGTCGGCGCGCACCAGGGCTTCCAGACGCGGCGTGACCTTGTAGCCCGCGTAGCCCGACAGGCCCCACCACTTGGCGTCGCGCAGCTGGCCGTCGCTGTTGAAGATGGCGGATCGCTTCTGCTGGCCGTAGCTCAACTGGCCGAACACCGTCCAGTCGCCGCGCACGAAGTAGCCGTCGATCTCCAGGAGGTGGATGCCGGTGTTCTTGCCAGCGCTGTCGAAGAAGTTCTCGACCTGGTCACCAGTGTCGGGATCGACGGTGAAGTAGCTGCCGTCGGCGGCGAAGTTGGCTGCGCGGCCGTGCAGGCCGGTGAATCCCCAGCCGCCGAACTCGCCCTTGGCATAGTCGACGCGGTAGATCAGGACCGGCTGGTTGCCCGACGTGTTGCGCGCCGTGTTCATGTTGGCCAGGCCGACCCGCGTCCACCACTTGCCGCGCGTCACGTCGAGCACGGCACCGGTGTAGTTGGTGGGCGCCATGGTGTCGAACAGCAGGTTGTGCGTGATGAACCTGTTGCCGGCCGGCAGCGTCAGCTCGTAGCCCGTCCAGTCGGGGATCTGCCCCACCCACAGGCGCGTCTGCAGGTCGGTCAGCGGCAGCGAGACGGAGGCCTCGTGCACGATGGAGCCGCTGTTCGTCAGGGCGCCGGTGCCGCGCTCGGGGGCCAGTGTCAGCTTCCAACGGGTCCCGCTGTCGGTCTCCTTCTCGAAGTCGATGACGGCCATGCCGAAGTAGGAGTTGTCGTAGGTGTAGCGCGCGTCGCCGTTGTTCAGCAGCACGAAGCTGCTGTTGTTCTGCGCCCGGTTGTAGATGAAGGTCGGGTCGATCTGCCCGCTGATCTTCAGGCCCTTGAAGCCCTGGTCGGTGAAGTTGTCCTGCAGGGACTCGGCCTTCACCGTCACGCGGTTCAGTTCGCGCACCTGCTCGGGTGTCATGCCCCACTGGCCCGGTTGCGGCGCACCTTGCAGCTTCTTCTCGAGTTCGTTGACGCGCTCCCGCAGCGCGCGAAGCTCCTGCAGCAATTCGGCGTTGCTCTGGGCCGAGGCGGGGAAGGCGGCAACAAGCGCCAGGACGAGGGCGGTCAGGCGTAGGGTGGACATGGTGTTTCTCCTCCTTGGGTCAAGTCTCTGGGCTCTGGGTTCCGGGCACGGGACTCTGGCTGATGCGGCGCTCAGCCCCTGTTGGCCGATGCGAGTTCCTGGGCACGGCGCCGTTCGCCGCGCGCGATGATGTAGCTGGTCAGCAGCACGCCGATGGCGACGATGACCACGGTGATGGTCGCCACGGCGTTGACGGTCGGGTCCAGGCCCAGTCGGGCGCGCGAGAAGATGACCAGCGGCATCGTGGTCGAACCCGGGCCGGACAGAAAGGCCGAGAGCACCACGTCGTCGAGCGAGATCGTGAACGTGAGCAGCCAGGCCGAGATCAGCGACTGCGCGATCATCGGCAGCGTCACCAGCCAGAACACCTGGAACGGCCGGGCGCCGAGGTCCATCGCGGCTTCTTCCAGTTGCGGATTCAGGTCCTGCAGGCGCGACTGGATCACCACCGTGGCGTAGGCCATGCCCAGCAGGAGGTGGCCCAGCCAGATGGTGGCCATGCCGCGCTCGGGGAATCCCAGCGCACGCTGGATCGACACCAGCATCAGGAGCAGTGACAGTCCCACCACCACCTCGGGCATCACCAGCGGCGCATTGACCATGCCCGAGAACAGCGTGCGGCCGGTGAAGCGCTTGTACTTCACCAGCGCATAGGCGGCCAGCGTGCCCAGCACCACCGAGCCGCAGGCGGTGAAGAAGGCGATCTTCAGGCTGAGCCACAGGCCGCCCAGGATCTCGGCGTCCTTGGCCAGCGCGGCGTACCACTTCAGCGTGAAGCCGCGCCAGACGTTGGGCAAGGGCGAGTCGTTGAACGAGAACACCACCAGCGCGACGATCGGCAGGTACAGGAACAGGAAGCCCAGCATGAGCCAGCTGCGGCCGAACCAGCGGTTGAATCCCACCGAGGTGCCCTTGCTCAACGCCGCTGCTCCTGGGCCTGTGCCTGGTACTTGTTGAAGATGGCCAGCGGCACGATGATCAGCAGCACCATGATCACCGCCACGGTGGACGCCATGGGCCAGTCGTTGTTGGAGAAGAACTCGTCCCACAGCACGCGGCCGATCATCAGCGTCTCGGGGCCGCCCAGCAGTTCGGGAATCACGAACTCGCCGATGCACGGGATGAACACCAGCATCGAGCCGGCGATGATGCCGGCCTTGGACAGGGGCACCGTGACCTTCCAGAACGCCACCCACGGGGTGGCGCCGAGGTCGGCGGCGGCTTCCAGCAGGCGCAGGTCCATCTTGGCCAGGTTGCTGTACAGCGGCAGGATCATGAAGGGCAGGTAGGTGTAGGTCATGCCCAGCACCAGCGAGAAGGGCGTGTGCATCAGCTTGCCCGGTGCCGAGATGAGGCCCAGGGCCAGCAGCACCTGGTCGAGCCCGCTGCCGACGATGAGGTCGGCAGCCCAGCCGTTTTCGCTGAGCAGGCCGCGCCAGGCGTAGACGCGCAGCAGGAACGAGGTCCAGAAGGGCAGCATCACCAGCATCAGCAGGGCCGGTTGCACCGACGGCTTGGCGCGCGCCATGAAGTAGGCGAAGGGATAGCCGATCAGCAGGCACAGCACCGTCGTGGCAAAGGCGTACTGCAGGCTGGCGATGTAGGTGCTGAAGTACAGCGCGTCCTGCGTGATGAAGACGTAGTTGCCGAGGTTCAGCGTGAGCTGCAGCACGCCTTCGGACAGGGTGATCAGGTCCTTGAAGGTCACCGTCTCCATCTGCGAGACGCTGATCTTGGCGACGATGAAGAAGGGCAGCAGGAAGAAGATCAGCAGGAACGCGAACGGCAGCGCCACCACGAGGCCGCGGCCGGTGAAGAACTGCTTGAGGGTTGCCATGCAGGCCGCCTACTGCGTGAGCACCACGTGGGCCGAACGCGACCAGTGCGCCCACACCGTGTCGCCCCAGGTCAGCTCGTCGTCGCGGTGCCGCTGGGTGTTGGTCATGCTCACCTTCATCTTCGCGCCGCTGCCCAGCTGGAGCTGGAACACGGTGAAGCTGCCGAAGTACGAGATTTCCTTGATGACGCCGCTGGCGGTGTTGAAGTCGTCGGCCGGCTTGTGGCGCGACAGGTGGATCTTCTCGGGTCGCAGTGCCACCGAGACCGCCATGCCTTCGGTGCCGGTGATGCCGTGGCCGACGTAGTGGCGGCAGTCGGCGCAGTCGATGATGACGTGGTCGGGTTCGTCGACCGCCAGCGTGCCGTCCATCAGGTTGACGTTGCCGATGAAGTCGGCCACGAAACGCGTGGCCGGGGTCTCGTAGATGTCGGCCGGCGGCCCGACCTGCAGCAGCCTTCCCTCGCTCATCACCGCGATGCGGCTGGCCATGGTCATGGCCTCTTCCTGGTCGTGGGTCACCATCACGCAGGTGACGCCGACCTGTTCGATGATGTTGACGAGCTCGATCTGCGTCTCTTCGCGCAGCTTCTTGTCCAGCGCCCCCAGCGGTTCGTCCAGCAGCAGCAGCTTGGGCTGCTTGGCCAGGCTGCGTGCGAGTGCGACGCGCTGCTGCTGGCCGCCCGACAGCTGGTGCGGCTTGCGCTGCGCGAACTTGCCCAGTTGCACGAGCTTGAGCATGGATTCCACCCGCTCGGCGATGACGTCCTTGGCCAGCCCCTCGCGTTCGAGGCCGAAGGCGATGTTCTTCCACACCGTGAGGTGCGGGAAGAGCGCGTAGCTCTGGAACATCATGTTCATCGGCCGCTGGTAGGGCGGCATGTCGGCGAGGTCGACGCCGCCCAGCACGATGCGGCCCGAAGTGGGTGTCTCGAAGCCGGCCAGCATGCGCAGCAGGGTGCTCTTGCCGCAGCCCGACGACCCCAGCAGCGCGAAGATCTCGCCCTTGGCGATGTCCACCGTGACGTGGTTGACCGCCTTGTAGCCGCTGAAGTCCTTGACCACGTCCTGCACCTGCAGGAACGCGGCATCCGGCAATGCAGCGGCGCTCACAGTCCGGTCTTGAAGGAGGTGTAGGTGCGCGTCATCAGGCGACGAAGGTCGTTGTTGAGCGAGTCGGGTGCCACCATCCTGGCCAGGTCCGCCGGCGACAGGAAGACGGTGGGGTTGCTGGCGACTTCGGGCTTCACGTGCTTGCGCGACTCGAGGTTCGGATTGGCGTAGAAGACCTTGTTCGTCAGCGATGCGTGCACTTCGGGCCGCAGGATGTAGTTGATGAACTTGTGTGCATTGCCCGGGCGCGGCGCGTCGGCCGGGATCACCATCACGTCGAAGAACAGCAGGCCGCCGGTGGCCGGGATCAGGGCCTGGATGTTCTGCCCGGTCTTGTTGTCGATGGCGCGCTGGCGCGCGATGTTGATGTCGCCCGACCAGCCCAACGCCAGGCAGATCGACCCGTTGGCCATGTCGTTGATGTAGCCCGACGAACTGAAAAGAGTGATATGAGGCCGCACGGCCTTCAGCAGTGCCGCCGCGGCGGCGTAGTCGGACGGTGTCTTGCTGAACGGGGGCTTGCCGAGGTAGTGCAGGGCGGCGGGCACGACTTCGGTGGCCGAGTCGAGGAAGGAAACGCCGCAGCTTTTGAGCCTGCTGATGTATTCCGGCTTGAAGAGCAGATCCCAGACGTTGGCCGGCATCGGCATGCTGCCCAGCGCGGCCCGGACCTTGTCGACGTTGATGCCCACCGTGGTGAAACCCCACAGCCAGTTCACCATGTACTCGTTGCCGGGGTCCATGCGGGCCAGCTGCTGCTGCACGGCAGGGTCGAGGAACCTGTAGTTGGGCAGCTGGGCGCGGTCGATCTTGCGCAGCAGGCCGCCGTCGATCTGGAGCTTGGCCCAGTTGGACGACGGGATCACGATGTCGTAGCCGGTCCTGCCCGCCACCAGCTTGGCGTGCACGATCTCGTTGTTGTCGAAGTTGTCGTACCGGACCTTGATGCCGGTTTCCTTCTCGAAGTTCCTGATGGTGTCTTCGGCGATGTAGTCGGACCAGTTGTAGATGTTGAGGACCTTCTCCTCTTCCTGGGCAGTTGCGACCGACCCGAAGAGGGTCAGCGTGGCGGCGGCCAGCGCGGCTGCCCAGCGGTTCGACTTCAAGCCCATGAGAATTCCTCCTTCGGTGTTAGACATCGGGTCCCCCGGCGACAGTCTAGAAGCACTGGCTTCGACGGCCATCGGGACAAGCGCGCACATGGTGCGGCCCCTCTTCAGTGCAGCCAGCCCTGCCGCTGTGCGTCGGCCAGCGTGAGGTCGAGGCAGCGGCGGATCAGCACCATCATCTCGTCGATCTGCGCCCGCGTGATGACCAGCGGCGGCGCAATGATCATGCGGTCGCCCACCGCCCGCATGATCAGGCCATTGGCGAAGCAGTGGCCGCGGCAGACCATGCCGACCTCCAGTGCGTCGGGGAACATCGTCCCGCGGACCTTGTCCTTGACCAGCACCATGGCACCCATCAGCCCACAGGTTTCGGCGTCACCCACCAGCGGGTGGTCGGCCAGCTTGGCGAAGTGCTCAGCAAGATACGGGCCGACGTCGTCGCGGACGTGCTCGACCAGGCCCAGCTGCTGGATCAGCCTCACGTTGGCCAGGCCCACCGCGCAGGCCACCGGGTGCCCCGAATAGGTGTAGCCGTGATTGAACTCGCCGCCCTGGTCGATCAGCACGCGCGCCACGCGGTCGCCCACCATCACGCCGCCCAGCGGCACGTAGCCGCTGGTGACGCCCTTGGCGAAGGTCATCAGGTCGGGCCTGAAGCCCATGGTTTCGCAGCCGAACCAGTTCCCGGTGCGGCCGAAGCCGCAGATCACCTCGTCGCTGACCAGCAGCACGCCGTACTTGTCGCAGATGCGCTGGATCTCGGGCCAGTAGGTGCGCGGAGGGATGATCACGCCGCCGGCACCCTGTACCGGCTCGCCGATGAAGGCGCCCACCTTGTCGGGGCCGATCGCCAGAATCTTGTCTTCCAGCCATCTCGCCGCCACCAGGCCGAACTCGTCCCGGCTCGTGTCGCGCCCCAGCGCGTACCAGTAAGGCTGCTGGATGTGCACGATGCCGGGGATCGGCAGGCCGCCCTGGGCGTGCATGCCGCTCATGCCGCCCAGCGACGCCCCGGCCATGGTCGAGCCGTGATAGGCATTCTGGCGGCTGATGATGACCTGGCGTCCAGGCTGGCCCAGCAGGTCCCAGTATCGGCGCACCATGCGGACGATGGTGTCGTTGCCCTCGGACCCCGAGCCCGAGAAGAAGACGTGGTTGAACTGCGGCGGGGTGACCTCGGCCAGCAGTTCGGCCAGTTCGATGGCCGGTGGCGTGGCCGTCTGGAAGAACGCGTTGTAGAAGGGCAGCTGGGTCAGCTGTTTGGTCGCCGCGTCGATCAGGGCCTGCTGACCATAGCCCACGTTCACGCACCACAGGCCGCTCATGGCGTCCAGGATGCGCTTGCCTTCGCTGTCGGTCAGGTAGATGTTCTGCGCACTGGTGATGATGCGCGAGCCCTTCTTCGCCAGGCCCTGGAAGTCGGTGAAAGGGTGCAGGAAGTGCGCCGCGTCGGCAGCCTGCCATTCGGCCGTGGTGCGGGCAGTGGTGCGATGGGAAGTCACGGCATCTCCGATCAAGTTTGGTCGCGAATCCGGCTCTGCCGGTCCGCAGACCGCGCCCCCTCGGGGGGCAGCGAGCGATAGCGAGCGTGGGGGTTAGACATGCAGCAGGAGGTGCTCGCGCTCCCACGGCGAGATCACCTTCATGAACTCGGCGTACTCGATCTCCTTGACCTCGGTGTAGACGGTGACGAAGGATGCTCCCAGCACCTCGGCCAGATCCTTCTCGGCGCGCAGCTGCGCCAGCGCCTCGCCCAGGCTGCGCGGCAGCTGGAAGTCGCCGAGGTAGGCGTCTCCCTTGCACTCGGGGGCGGGTTCGATGCGCTGCTGGATGCCCAGGTAGCCGCAGGCCAGGGTGGCAGCGAGGGCCACGTAGGGATTGGCATCGGCGCCGATCACGCGGTTTTCGATGCGCCGTGCAGCGGCGTTCGCCACCGGGCTGCGGATGCCCACCGTGCGGTTGTCGGTGCCCCACTGGATGTTGATGGGTGCCGCATTGCTGCGCACCAGCCGGCGGTAGCTGTTGACGTAGGGCGCGAACAGGGCCATCGCCGCCGGGATGTACTTCTGCAGTCCGCCGATGTACCAGAAGAACTCTTGGCTCGGCGAGCCGTCCTCGTTGCTGAAGATGTTCTTGCCGGTGGCCTTGCTGACCACGCTCTGGTGCACGTGCATCGCGCTGCCCGGCTCGCCGGCGATGGGCTTGGCCATGAAGGTGGCGAACATGTCGTGGCGCAGCGCGGCCTCGCGCACCGTGCGCTTGAAGAGGAAGACCTCGTCGGCCAGGCCCAGCGGGTGGGCGTGGAAGAAGTTGATCTCCATCTGGCCCGCGCCCACCTCGTGGATCAGCGTGTCGACGTTCAGCTCCATCTTCTCGCAGTAGTCGTAGACGTCCTCGAACAGCGGGTCGAATTCGTTCACCGCGTCGATCGAGTAGGCCTGGCGCGAGGTTTCGCTGCGGCCGCTGCGGCCGACCGGCGGCTTCAGCGGCACGTCGGGATCGGTGTTGCGCGCCACCAGGTAGAACTCGAGCTCGGGGGCGACCACCGGGTCCCAGCCCTTGGCGGCATAGAGGTCGCAGACCCGGCGAAGCACCGAGCGGGGAGCGAAGGGCACCAGGGCGCCGTCGCGGTCGTAACAGTCGTGGATGACCTGCGCCGTGGGGTCGGTGGCCCAGGGCACGATGCGCACGGTGCTGGGGTCCGGCCGCAGGTGCATGTCGCGGTCGGTCGGCATGATGACGTCGTAGTAGGGCCCCTCGTCGGGGAACTCGCCGGTCACGCCCATCGCCACCACAGCCTCGGGCAGGCGCATGCCGCGGTCCTCGGTGAATTTCTTGCGCGGCAGGATCTTGCCGCGCGCCACGCCGGTGAGGTCGGGCACCAGGCATTCGATCTCGGTGACGCGGTGGTTGTCGAGCCACTGTTCGAGCTCGCTGAAGTTGAAGTTCTCTCGGGTGTTCATGGGATGGTCCTGTGGGATCGAGGCGTCGGAAAGGCTTTGTGGACGCCGAAGGGTTCGGAGCAGCCCTGGGGGGCCGGCGTCAGACCGTCACAGGAGCAGGCAAGGGACCTCGCACACGATCGCGATACGCGCGCACGGCGACCCCGAAGGCCTTGAACAGGCGCACCGAGACCGGGTTGCCCGCGGCCTGCCATTCCGGATGCCACTGCACACAGAGGTTGAAGCCCGGGGCGCCGGGTATCGAGAACGCTTCGATCAGGCCGTCGGGTGCGACGGCTTCGACCTGCGCACCGGGCGCCAGGCGCTCGATGCCCTGGCCGTGCACCGAATTCACCTCGACGCAGGTCGTGTCCAGGATGCGGGCCAGCAGGCCGCCCGGCATCACGTCGACCGGGTGCGCGGGCCCGTACTGGACCTCGGCAGGGTCGGCGTCCTTGGATCGGTGATCGTTCAGTCCCGGCACCTCCTGCACCGCCTGGTGCAGCGTGCCGCCCTGGGCGACATTGGTTTCCTGTGCGCCCCGGCAGATGGCGAACAGCGGAATCCCGCGTTCGAGCACGCGCGTGATCAGCGGCAGCGTCCAGGCGTCGCGGTCGGCGTCCAGAGGCAGCGAGGGATCGAGCACCTCCTGGCCGAAGTGGGACGGGTGCACGTTCGATGCCGAGCCGGTCAGCAGCAAGCCGTCGGCGATGTCGAGCAGGGCGTCGAACTCCTGCGGTTCGGCGCGGGGCACGACCAGCGGCAGAGCGCCGGCCAGCCGCACCGCTTCGATGTACTTGCGCCCCACCACGTGGAACGGGTGGGCGCCGAAGAGGCGGTTGCAGGCCGGCACCAGCACGACGGGCTGGCGGGGGGCCGAGCTTGCGGAGGGGTTTCCTGCTGCCATGGCCATCATGCGAGCATATCTCGCAGCCGGTACCAGGCCATGCCCAGCACCAGAGCGGGGGTTCTGAGAAGGGCGCCGCCCGGAAAGGGTCGGTGCTTCAGGCGGGCGAAGACGTCGAAACGCGCCGCGTCGCCGCCCATGGCCTCGGCCACCAGGCGTCCGGCCAGGCCCGTGAGTGCCAGGCCGTGGCCGGAAAAGCCCTGGAGGTAGTAGACGTTCTGCGGCGCGCCGGCGGCAGCCGGAAGGCGGCCGAAGTCGGGCGCGCGGTTCATCGAGATGTCGACGAAACCGCCCCAGGCGTACTCGACGGCAGCGTCGCGCAGTTGCGGAAAGGTCGCCACCATGCGGCGCCGCATGCTGTCGGCCAGATGGGACGGCGTGACGGTGCTGTAGCTGACGCGGCCACCGTACAGCATGCGGTGGTCCGGGGTGGTGCGGAAGTAGTCGAGCACGAAGTTGGTGTCGCAGACCGCCGATCGCGAGGGAATCAGGCGGTCGGCGAGCTCACGGTCCAGCACGGCACTGCACGCAATGTACGTGCCGACCGGCATGATGCGGGGCTCGATCTGCGGCGCCACGCCTTGAAGGTAGACGTTGCCGGCCAGCAGCACCTGGCGTGCGCGCACCTCGCCGCCGGAGGTCCGGAGCAGCGGGGCCATGCCGGGCACCAGCGCACTGACGGTGGTGTCCTCGTGCAGGCGCACCCCCAGGCTCGCCGCGGCGCGCGCCAGGCCCAGAGTGTATTTCAGCGGATGCAGGTGGCCCGAGCGTGGATCGTGCACGCCGCTGTGGTATCGCGGGCTGTCGATCCAGCGACCGATCTCGGCCGCCGGGATGCGCGTCAGACCGAAGCCGTAGACCTGCTCCATGCGGTCGGCCGAGGCGGCCAGCTCGGCCCCCTTTCGCGCGCCCACCGCCAGGCCCAGGTAGCCGTCGCACCAGTCGCAGTCGATGTCGAACTGCCGGATGCGTTCCTTGATGAGGTCCAGCGCCTCGAGCGACATGGCCCAGACGCGCCGCGCGTCGTCCAGGCCGAGCTGCGCTTCGACGGTCGTCTGGTCGCAGGCCAGGCCGTGGATGGCCTGGCCGCCGTTGCGTCCGCTGGCTCCCCAGCCGAGCTGCCTGGCTTCGAGCAGCACCACGTCCAGGCCCTGCCGGCGCAGTTCGATCGCCGCCGACAGCCCCGCGAGGCCGCCGCCGACGATGGCGACGTCACACGAGGTGCTGCCCGCCAGCGGCGCATGCCGCGGGCCGCGCGCGGCCGTGGCGGCGTAGTAGGAGTTGCGCGACAGCGCCTGATCGACCGCCAGCAGCCGCATCCACCCTCGCGGTCGTCCCCGGGCTCAGGCTGCGCGGCGGATGGCGCCGCGCAGCATGTCGACGATCTGGTCGATCTGGGCGCGCTCGACGATCAGCGAGGGCGACAGCGCCACGATGTCGCCCGTGGTGCGCACCAGGATGCCCTTCTCGTACAGGTCGAGGAAGATGTCGAAGGCGCGCTTGGTCGGCGAACCGGCGATGGGCGCCAGTTCGATGCCGGCCACCAGGCCGATGTTGCGGATGTCGATCACGTTCGGCTCGCCCTTCAGCGAGTGCACGGCCTGCGCGAAATAGCCTTCGAGTTCGCCGGCCCGCGTGAGCAGGCCTTCCTCGGCATAGGTGTCCAGCGTGGCGATGCCGGCAGCGCAGGCCAGGGGGTGTGCCGAATAGGTGTAGCCGTGGAAGAACTCGATCAGGTGCTCGGGCCCGGACATGAAGACGTCGTGGATCTTCTGCTTGGCCAGCACCGCGCCCATCGGCACGCAACCGTTGGTGATGCCCTTGGCCAGTGTCATCAGGTCGGGCGTGACGCCGAAGGTCTGCGCGCCGAAGGGGTTGCCGGTGCGGCCGAAGCCGGTGATGACCTCGTCGAAGATCAGCAGGATGCCGTGCTTGTCGCAGATGTCGCGCAGGCGTTGCAGGTAGCCCTTGGGCGGGATCAGCACGCCGGTGGAACCGGCCACGGGCTCGACGATCACCGCGGCGATGGTCGACGCATCGTGCAGGCCGACCAGACGCTCCAGGTCGTCGGCGAACTCGACACCGTGCTCGGGCTGGCCGACGCTGAAGGCATTGCGCGCCGGGTCGTGCGTATGGCGGATGTGGTCGACGCCGTTGAGCAGCGTGCCGAACATCTTGCGGTTGCTGACGATGCCGCCCACCGAGATGCCGCCGAAGTTCACGCCGTGGTAGCCGCGCTCGCGGCCGATGAGGCGCGTGCGCGAACCTTCGCCGCGGGCGCGGTGGTAGGCAATGGCCATCTTCAGGGCGGTTTCCACCGACTCGGAGCCCGAGTTGGTGAAGAAGACCTTGTTCATGCCTTGCGGCGCCAGCTTGGCGACGCGGTCGGCCAGTTCGAAGGCCTTGGGGTGGCCCATCTGGAACGAAGGCGCGAAATCGAGTTCGGCCGCCTGCTCCTGGATGGCCTTGACGATGCGCGGCCGGGCGTGGCCGGCGTTGACGCACCACAGACCCGAGACCGCATCGAGGATCTGGCGGCCGTGCTCGTCCCAGTAGTACATGCCTTCGGAGCGCGCCAGCAGGCGCGGCGCCTTCTTGAACTGCCGGTTGGCCGTGAAGGGCATCCAGTAGGCGTCCATGGCCGTGGAGCCGGTGGCTTCAGCGGCTTGCATCAGGGCGGGATCGATGGCCTTGTTCATGAGGGTTCCTCGGGGTGGTGGGCGCGGCGCCGACTGGGGGCGGTCGCGCTGAAGGGGTCAACACGGCAGCATCACGAAGTGTGCACCCCGTGTGACGTGGAAGTCTAGACAGGCGCCAGCGCAATGTGTGGGCGGTTTCGGCTGGGGTTCTCCCTCGCCGACGCAATATCATGCGGCTTCCATGCCATTCTGAAGCAGAAGATGCGAAACGCTCGCCCGCTCGTGCAACTGGATTCGATCGATCGCGCCATCCTCGAAGCCTTGCAGCAGGATGGGCGCATCTCCAACCAGACCCTGGCACAGGCCGTTCACCTGTCGCCGTCGGCCTGCCTGCGACGCGTCAAGGCCCTCGAGGAGAGCGGCGTCATCGCCCAGTACGTGGCCTTGCTCGACGCCCGGGCCGTCGGGCGGCACGGCACCAGCTACACCATCATCAACCTCGAGAGCACGCAGCCGCAGCGGCTCGAAGCCTTCGAAAACGCGGTGCGGGGAGAGGCCGAGATCCTCGACTGCTTCTATGTCGCCGGCAGCAACGACTATCTGGTGCGCTTTGCCTACCGCGATGCCGAGGACCTCGAACGGTTCCACCGCGAGGTGCTGGCGCGGCTGCCTGGCGTGGTGCGCAGCAACTCGATGCTGGTGCTGCGCACGGTGAAGAAGACCACGGCGCTGGCGCTGTAGTCGCGCCGCGAACGCCCGGCGGCGACGCTCACTCCATCGCACGCGAGGCGATGGCTTCCAGTTCGACGGCGCGGCGGCGCTTGGCCGCCGGATAGACCTGCGTCTCTTCCAGTTCGATGTGCTCGCGGTACAGCGCCGTGAACAGGGGCAGGGCGACGCGCAGCATGTCGAGGTCGTACCAGTTGTAGCCGCCGGCGATGGCCTCGAGCTGCGGGCCGAGTTCGCGCCAGTCCTGCTCGAGCCAGGCGTGGTCTTCCTGCAGGCGGTGAACGTGGGCCACCAGCTGCTCGTCGCCGCTGGCCAGCAACTGCGGAAACACCAGGGATTCCTCGTCGGCGTGGTGCTGTCGACCCGGGCCGTCGAAGAACCCGATGATGGACATCGCATGCTGACGGGCCAGGTCGTCGGTGCCATGGCTCTGCAGGCGCGCCAGCAAACGGTCGAATTGATCGAGCATCTCCAGGGCGGCAGCGTGTGCGCGGTCCAGCGGTTCGAAGCCGGGCAGTGAGGCTGCCGCGGGGCTGGAGCGGCTGGCGCGGTGGGCAAAGATGTTCCGGGGCATGGTGGACCTCCTCGTTGGTGGGTCCATCTTGCGATGACTGGCGGCGCGCGGTTTGTCGCGCGTCAAGGTCGCGGCGCGACCTGCGGCGGAAGTCAGCGCGTCTGCGCGAGCTGCCCGCAGAGATAGGTCCACACGAAGTGCGCCGCGGCCTGGCTGGTGAGCTCGGCATGGTCGAACGGCGGGGAGACCTCCACGCAGTCCATCCCCACGAAGGGGAAAGATGCCATCTCTTCGAGCAGCGTGAGCACCTGGTTGGTGCTCATCCCCCCAGGTTCGGGCGTGCCGGTGCCGGGCGCGAAGGCCGGGTCGAGGCAGTCGATGTCCAGGCTCAGGTAGACCGGCGGGTGGCCGTGCTCGGCCAGGCGTGCCTTGACGGCCAGGACAGTGTCGCGAAGTTGCGACGGACCTTCCAGGCCTCGCAGGTCGCGCGCGGTGAAGATCATGCCGCCCTGGTCGCGCACGTAGTCGCGTGCCTCGCGTTCGCCGGCCGAGCGGATGCCGAACTGGATGGTGCAGGCCGGGATCAGCAGGCCTTCCTGGAGGGCTTCGTAGACCCACGTGCCGTGTCCGCTGGGCTCGCCCATGTGGTCGGTCCAGGTGTCGCAATGCGCGTCGAAGTGGATCACCGCCAGCGGCCGGCCGAGCCAGGCGCGGTAGGCGCGCAGCAAGGGCAGGGTGATGGAGTGGTCGCCGCCCAGCCAGGCCATGTGGTGGCTGCGGATCAGCCGCTCGGCCTGTGGCATCAGGGCCTCGCGCATGCCTTGCAGCGAGGTGTTGGGCAGGGACAGGTCGCCCACGTCGCCCACTGCACCCAGCGGCGACAGCCCGAAGACCGGGTGACCGCCGTCGCAGAGCATGTGACTGGCCTGTCGGATGGCCCGTGGTCCGAAGCGCGCCCCTGGCCGGTTGGTGGTGGAGCCGTCCCACGCGATGCCGGCGACAGCGAAGCGCTGTGCCGGCGTGACCGGCCCGCCGCGCAGGAAGGTCTGCTCGGACAGGAACGCGAACTCATGCATCGGAAATCTCCATCGGCCCGCGGCGCAGCCGCCGCGGCGGCATCATAAGGATCCCCCGACTCCGCCGCCGCACACCATGGCCCCTGTTCTCGTCCTGCAGCACCTGACGGGCGACGGCCCCGCTTACCTGGCCACCTGGCTGCGTGCCCGGGGCATCGCATTCGAGCTGCGCAACGCCGAAGCCGGGGATGAGTTTCCCGACGACCTCGAAGGTCGCGAGACGATGGCCATCCTCGGCGGAGAGATGAGCGCCAACGACGACCTGCCGTCGCTGCGCCGAGCCGAGCGCCTCATCCGCCTGGCAACGCAGGAGGGCGTTCCCGTGCTCGGACACTGCCTGGGCGGGCAGTTGATGGCCCGCGCGCTGGGGGCGCGCGTCGTCGCCTCGCCTCGTCCGGAGGTAGGCTGGCACCGCATCGACATCGCCTCCACGCCGGCAGCGCTGTCCTGGTTCGGCGCGGCGGCCGATGCGGGACATGCCCTGGTCTTTCAGTGGCACTACGACGCCTTCGAACTGCCGTTGGGGGCCGAGTCGCTGGCCGGCAACGCTTCGTGCCCGCACCAGGCCTTCGCCATCGGACCTCACCTGGCGATGCAGTTCCATGTCGAGGTCGATCGAGAGAAGCTGGACCGCTGGGTCGCCGAAGACGGCGCGCGCCACCGCCAGGCCCTGCGCGAGCACGTCACCGTGCACGACGCGAAGCGGATGCTGGATGACGGTGTGCAGGGCCTGGCGGCTCAGCAGCGCCTGGCCGACGGCATCTACGCCCGCTGGTGGGCGGGCCGGCGGCGCCGGGTCTGATTTTCCACCGATGAAATGCTCGTTTCGCAATGCGGAATTCAGCCGTGCGGCGGCGCAGCAAAATTCACCATACGAGAGAACGCTATTTTATAATGCGGAATTTCAGATCTAAGTCATTGATTCATCATGGTTTAATCTTCTGTCTTATATAAGACATAAGTATTCACACTGCGGGCGAACCCGGCTACGCTTGAGGCGTCCTTTGTCCTCTTTTGCACTGACCCTCAGGAGCCTCCCATGACCCGTCAAACCCGTGAACAACAGATCGCTGCCCTCGAAAAGGAATGGGCCGAGAACCCTCGCTGGAAGGGCATCAAGCGCGGCTACACCGCCGCCGACGTGGTGCGCCTGCGCGGCTCGATCCAGATCGAGCACACGCTGGCCAAGCGCGGCGCCGAGAAGCTGTGGAACCTCATCAACACCGAGCCCTTCGTCAACAGCCTTGGTGCCCTGACCGGCAACCAGGCCATGCAGCAGGTCAAGGCCGGCCTGAAGGCGATCTACCTGTCGGGCTGGCAGGTGGCAGGCGACGCCAACAGCAATGGCGAGATGTACCCCGACCAGTCGCTCTACGCCGTCGACTCGGTGCCCAAGGTCGTCAAGCGCATCAACGCCACGTTCAAGCGCGCCGACGAGATCCAGTGGAGCGAGGGCAAGAACGACATCGACTATTTCGCCCCCATCGTGGCCGACGCCGAAGCCGGTTTCGGCGGCGTGCTGAACGCCTTCGAGCTGATGAAGTCGATGATCGACGCCGGAGCCGCCGGTGTTCACTTCGAGGACCAGCTGGCGTCCGTCAAGAAGTGCGGCCACATGGGTGGCAAGGTGCTGGTGCCGACGCGTGAAGCCGTTGCCAAGCTCGTGGCCGCCCGTCTGGCTGCCGACGTGATGGGCACGCCCACCATCCTGCTGGCCCGCACCGACGCCGAAGCCGCCGACCTCGTCACCAGCGACGTCGACGCCAACGACAAGCCCTTCCTGACCGGTGAGCGCACCGTCGAAGGCTTCTTCAAGACGCGCAACGGCCTCGACCAGTCGATCAGCCGCGGCCTGGCCTATGCCGAGTACGCCGACCTGATCTGGTGCGAGACCGGCAAGCCCGACCTGGCTTTCGCCAAGGCCTTCGCCGACGCGATCCACGCCAAGTTCCCGGGCAAGCTGCTGGCCTACAACTGCTCGCCGTCCTTCAACTGGAAGAAGAACCTGGACGACGCCACCATCGCCAAGTTCCAGCGCGAGCTGGGCGCCATGGGCTACAAGTTCCAGTTCATCACGCTGG
>LNFM01006844.1_pt1 | contig 18421 bp, 15 predicted proteins | sample 596031 | NCBI WGS metagenome assembly LNFM01 (sample SAMN04254537, study PRJNA301005) | activated carbon metagenome | isolation source: dual media filters at the Ann Arbor, Michigan drinking water treatment plant | place: USA: Ann Arbor | reverse complement strand
GACGTGGGTGTAGATGGTCGTTGTCGAGATGTCGGTATGCCCTAGCAACATCTGCACCGCCCGCAGGTCGGCACCGTGGTTCAGCAGGTGGGTGGCAAAGGCGTGCCGCAAGGTGTGCGGCGACAGCGGCACATGCACCCCGCCGCGCAGCGCGTGCTGCTTGATCAGCCGCCAGAACATCTGCCGGGTCATCGGTCCGCCGCGGGCAGTGACGAACAGCGCGTCGCTCACTTGCTTCTTCAAGATGTCGGCCCGCGCCGATTCCAGATAACGCACCAGCCACACCCGCGCCTCTTCTCCAAACGGCACCAGCCGCTCCTTCGCACCCTTGCCGGTGATGCGCAAGGCACCCTCGACCAGGCCCAGGTGCACCGTCTTCAGCGTGACCAGCTCGGTGACGCGCAGCCCGCTGGCGTACATCAGCTCCAGCATCGTGCGGTCGCGCAGGCCGAGCGACGTGTCCACATCGGGCGCGGCCAGCAGCGCCTCGACCTGCGCTTCGCTGAGGATCTTGGGCACGCGCAGTGGCTGCTTCGCGGCGAGCAGCTTCAGCGTGGGGTCGGCAGTGATGAGGTGCTCGCGCAGCGCCCAGCGGAAGTAGCGCTTGAACACCGTCATCCGGCGGTTGGTGCTGCTGGCCTTGCTGCCGGCGTGGCGCGCCACCGCGTAGTCGCGCAGGTGGGTTTCGGTGGTGGCGTTCAGCGCTGCGGCCGGCGCGCCGGCGAGCCATTGCGCATACAGCGTCAGGTCGCGCCGGTAGGCGGCCAGGGTGTTGGCCGACAGGCCGTCCTCGATCCACAGCGCATCGATGAAGCGGTCGATCGCGGCAGCGCTGTCGTGTAGCGGGCTCATGGCGTGATTCTCGCTGTCACACTCGCTCGATATGTCGAACGCCCTGGTGCTGGTGCCCGATCTGCTGCTGATCGTGGTCGGATTCCTGCTATGCCGCTACACGCTGCTGAACCGGACGGTGTGGGACGCGGTCGAGCGGCTGACCTACCACCTGCTCTTCCCGGTGCTGCTGTTCGTGTCGATCACGAAAAGCCCGCTGCACCTCGCACAGATGGCCAGCCTGGCGGTGGTGGGCGTGGTCACCCTGCTGTGCGGCGTGGCGCTGGCGTATGCGCTGAAGTTGTGGCCGGGCGTCGATGCACGGCTGCATGCCTCGGGTGCGCAAACGGCGTTCCGGTTCAACTCCTTCATCGCGCTGGCGGTGGCCGAACGTCTGGGTGGCGCCGAGGCGCTGACATCGATGGCGCTGCTGATCGCGCTCGGCGTGCCGATCGGCAATGTGGGCGCGGTGTGGCCGCTGGCGCGCCACGGCGGGCATCACTATGGCCGCGAGTTGCTGCGCAACCCGTTGATCCTGAGCACGCTGGCGGGGTTGCTGTTCAACGTGGCCCAGCTGCAGCTGCCCGATGTCGTCGGCACCACGCTGCACCGGATGGGTCTGGCAGCGATCCCGCTGGGTTTGATGGCGGTGGGGGCGGGCCTGAAGCTCGGTGGGTTGAAAGCGGCCCCGAAACTGGCGGCGGCACTCATGGCGATTCGCCATGTGGCGCTGCCGCTGGTCGCGCTGGGGTTGTCCTCCTTGCTGATGCTGCCGCCCACGCAGCGTGCGGTCGTGCTGGCCTTCGCCGCCTTGCCCACCGCATCGAGCGCCTATGTGCTGGCAGTGCGCATGGGTGGGCACGGCCCGTTCGTGGCCGGGCTGGTGACACTGTCAACGCTGCTCGGAATGGTCAGCGTGCCGCTCTGGCTGGCGATCGGCGCTGTCGGGTGAATCAGGCGCCGAGTGCCCAGTCGATGTGCTCGCGCACCAGGTCGCTGGCCTCGTCGCGTGCTGCCACCAGGGTCGCTCGCAGTGCTGCAGTCAGGGCCGCGTCGGTGGAGACTCTGATCGCATTGCCCATCGCCACGGCGAGATTGCGTCGCCACCGCTCGTGGCCGATGCGGCGGATGGCGCTGCCTTCGGTGTGGCGCAAGAAATCGGCGGCGGTCCACGCCCACAGCTCGAGCAAGGTCGGGTTGGCCAGCGCCGGGCGCACATCGAAATCGGGCAGCGGGCTGCGCTGCGCGTACTTGTTCCATGGGCACACCAGCTGGCAGTCGTCGCAGCCGTAGATGCGATTGCCCATCGGCTCTCGGAACTCGAGTGGAATCGGGCCGGCATGTTCGATGGTCAGGTAGCTGATGCAGCGGCGCGCATCGAGGCGGTACGGCGCCACGATGGCCTGGGTGGGGCAGACGTCGATGCAGGCGCTGCAGCTACCGCAGTGCGCGGTCACCGGATCGCTGACCGGCAACAACAGCGGCAGCGGCAGGTCGAGGTAGATCTCGCCGAGAAAGAACATCGAGCCTGCGTCGCGGTGCAGCGCCAGCGTGTGCTTGCCGCGCCAGCCGATACCGCCGCGCGTCGCCAGTTCGACTTCGAGCACCGGCGCTGAATCGGTGAACACGCGGTAGCCGAACGGGCCGATGGCGCTGGCGATGCGATCGGCCAGCGTCTGCAGGCGCTGCCGCAGCACCTTGTGATAGTCACGGCCCCGGGCATAGACCGACACCGTGGCTTGCTCGGGCGCTTTCAGGCGCTGCCATTCGATGGCCTGCCAATCGCTGGATTCACCTGGTGCCGCGGCGGGCAGGTAGTTCATCCGCGCGGTCAGCACGCGCCAGGTGCCTGGCACCAGTTCGGCCGGCCGGGCGCGTTTCAGGCCATGCCGCGCCATGTAGTCCATGGAACCGTGGCAACCATCCGACAACCACGCCTGCAGGCCGGGTTCTGCACTGCTCAGATCGACGTCTGACACACCGATCTGGGAAAATCCCAATTCGGTTGCCCACGCCTGCAGGCGCGACCACAACAGCGATGGGTCCACACGGTCCGCAGTCAACATGCCTTTGTTCTCTCCTCGCCAACGACAGCACCGCCACGCGCCGGCATGCCGATCTTAGAAGCCCGCGCCACGCGCACCGTGCTGTGGGCCGACGAGGCCGACTGCGCAGTCACCGCCCAGACGTTGGCGGGACGAGCGTCGCTGCGAACCGCCTGCATCGAACTGCACGGCAACCTCGGCGCAGGCAAGACCTCCTTCGTGCGCCACCTGTTGCGCTCACTCGGCGTGAGTGGCCCGATCAAGAGCCCGACCTACGCGGTGATGGAGCCCTACGCCCTGCCCGGTCTGAGCATCTGGCACTTCGATTTCTACCGCTTCGAAGACCCGCAGGAATTCGAGGACGCCGGCTTCCGGGAGATCTTTGCAAGCAGCGGCCTGAAGCTCATCGAGTGGCCTGAGCGGGCCGCCGGTTTGCTGCCCGCGAGCGACCTGCGCATCGAGATTGCGATGGTCGATGCGCCATCGGGGGATGCGACCGATCAGGACGACACGCGTCGGCAGGTCACGTTCCAGGCCGAGACACCGCTCGGCCTCACGCTGCTGCCATGAAAGCCGTGGCGCGCCCGCGATGCCCCTCTCGTCGCCGGGCGCTGGCCCGCATGGGCACGCTGGTGCTGGCGTTGGGCGCGCGCCATCTCGCTCACGGTGCGGCCATCGTCGCGGTGCGGGTGTGGCCGGCCGCCGACTACACGCGGGTCACGATCGAGTCCGACAGCGCACTGGAGGCGAAGCATTTCCTGGCCGAGAACCCGCCGCGGCTGGTGATCGACGTCGACGGGCTCGACCTGATCCCGCAACTGCGGGACCTGGTCGGCCAGATTCGTGCGGACGACCCGTTCATCGCCGGTGTGCGTGTCGGGCAGTACCAGCCCCGCGTGGTGCGGCTGGTGATCGACCTGAAGCAGGCCATCAAGCCGCAGCTGTTTGCGCTGACGCCGGTGGCCGCCTACCGACACCGGCTGGTGTTCGACCTGTACCCGACGCAGGAGCAGGACCTGCTGCTCGCGCTCATACACGAGCGGGAACAGGCCGAGCAGCAGGCGGCGCAGGCCGTGCAGGATGCGCTGGGCGAGTTCATCGGCCAGGTTGATCGACCTGCAATCGCTTCGGCACCCGGACCCGGGGCCAGCGCACCGGCCACGCCGCAACCGACCGGCGCCGACAAGGCAACATCGCACCCTGGCCCGACCCGTGCGGCGGCCGAATCCAGCAGATCAGGCTCGAAGTCGGCCGGTCGCACTAACCGCCTGGTGATCGTCGCGCTCGACCCCGGCCATGGTGGCGAAGACCCAGGGGCCATCGGTCCTACCGGGCTGCGCGAGAAGGACGTGGTGCTGGCGGTCGCCTTGCAGCTGCGCGAAAAGCTCAATGCCGTGCCTGGCATGCGCGCGATGCTGACGCGCGACGCAGACTTCTTCGTGCCGTTGCGAGACCGGGTTCGCAAGGCGCGGCGGGTGCAGGCCGACCTGTTCGTGTCGATCCACGCCGATGCGTTCTTCACGCCCGCGGCGCGCGGCGCCTCGGTGTTTGCGCTGAGCCAGGGAGGCGCTACCAGCGCAGCCGCCCGCTGGATGGCCAATCGCGAGAACCTGGCCGATGCAGTCGGCGGGATCAACGTCAAGGTGAAGGACACCTCGGTGATGCACGCCCTGCTCGACATGAGCACCACCGCGCAGATCAAGGACAGCCTGCGCCTGGGCAGCGAAGTACTGGGGCAGATCGGCCGCGTCGGGCGGCTGCACAAGGCCCGCGTCGAACAGGCCGGTTTCGCGGTGCTGAAGGCGCCCGACATCCCGTCGATCCTGGTGGAGACCGCGTTCATCTCCAATCCCGACGAGGAAGCGAAGCTGCGCGATGAGCGCTACCGGTCGCGGCTGGTCGAAGCGTTGTCCACAGGCATCAAACGCTACTTTGCGAAGAACCCGCCATTGGCCCGCAACCGCGGAACCTGAGGTCGAACGGGTATCCTTCGAGTATTGTTTTTTTGATGTTCCATCGTGACTGCTACCGCCACCCTTGACGAGCCCGTCGTCAACGCATCGCCAAATACTGCACTCGATCCCGCCTGGCAGGAACGGGCCCGCAGTCTGATCGGCGACCTGTTCAGCCGCTCCGCTGCGATCTACTGGACCGATCTCCTGCTCAGCTCTGCGGCGGCCTGGGCGCTGACGGCGATCTACTTCACCGCGCCCGCCTGGAGCGCGCTGCAGATCTTTGCGTTCCTCGGTGCCAGCGTGCTGTTCTTCCGCGTCGGCACCTTCATCCACGAAATCGTCCACATGCCGGGCGGCCAGATGACTGGTTTCAAGCGCGCCTGGAACGTGCTGCTGGGCATTCCCCTGCTGATGCCGTGGGTGCTGTACCGCAACCACATCGAACACCACAACCACCTGCAGTTCGGCACGCCCGCCGACGGCGAGTACCTGCCGCTGGGCTCTTCGCCGCAGACCGAGACCCTGAAGTACGTCGGTCAGGCACCTCTGCTGCCACTGTTCATGATCGTGCGTTTCGGCGTGCTGGGCCCGCTGTCATGGCTGCACAGCGGAATGCGCGAGTGGGTGCTGACGCGGGTGTCGGCAGCCGTCTCGAACCCGTATTACACCAAGCGCTTTCCAAAGCGCGACGAGCGTCACCTGCTGATCGTCGAGGCGCTGTGCTTCGCGTATCTGGCCACGATCGCCTTCCTGATCTGGCAGGGTTCGATCAGCATCACGCAATTCTTCATGGGCTATGCGTTGCTGGCCTTCACCCTGGCGCTGAACTGGGTGCGCAACCTGGCGGCACACCGTTATGTCAATGGTGGCCAGCGCATGACGATGGCCGAGCAGGTGGCCGAGTCGATCAACATCACCGGGCAGACCTGGTTGACGGTGTTCATGTTTCCGGTCGGACTCCGATACCACGCGCTCCACCACATGTTCCCTGCCTTGCCCTATCACCACTTGGGCGAGGCCCACCGGCGACTGATGGCAGGTCTTCCCGCCGACGCGCTCTACCGGGGCTGCAACCGCGACAGCTACTTCACTGCCGTGCACGAGTTGTGGCAATCAGCCCGGCAGACGCCTCGCGGCGAGTCGGCGATGCGTGCCTGGTCGCCGGGCAACGGGCGCTCTTGAACGCGCGCGCGCCCGCGCTGGCGACACCCGTTCCCCCGATCGTTGCCACAGCAGGCACGCCGCCTTGCCTGATCGTCAACCCACGCAGCTTCAGTGCTTCGCGAGGCCTGGCGAGTCAAGCCTCGGCGCTGGCGAAATCTCACGGCGCCGAGGTGATCCACGTCGACGGCCCGGACGCCACGCGCGCCGCCATCGCAGCGATCCTCTTGCGACGCCAACATCAGGTCATGCTGCTGGCTGGCGACGGTACGGTCTGTGCCATCGTCGATCAACTGTCGAGCCTGCCTGTCGGCGCCTGGACGCCAGACCTGCTGGTGCTGCCTGGAGGGCGAACCAACCTGACGGCGGCCGACCTGGTGCCGGGCGGCCGGGCCTTGCCGACCTTGAAGCGGGCGCTGCTGCTCGCCCATGAGCATCGCTGGGACACTGCGGTGGAAGAGCGCTGCGCGCTTCGCATCGAACAGTCCGGGGCGCCAATGCAGCATGGCTTCTTCTTCTCGGCAGCGCTGATCGACAGCGTGATCCGCCAATGCCATCAGCACCGGGCCGAGCTCAAATCTCAAGGTGACCTCAGCACGATGGGTTATCTGCTGCGGCTGGCCGCGCGCTCGCTGCTCGGGCGTTCCGGCATGAGTTGCCCTCGCCTGCACGTCGACGCCGGCGCCGGCGGCGCACAAGACGGGCCAGTGCGGCTGCTGCTGGCAACCACGCTGCTGCACCGTACCGGTCTTTTCGATCCGTATGCCCCGCGGGGGCAAGGTGATGTGCGAGTGACCTCCGTCAGCGAAGACGCGCCGCGTTTCTGGCGAACGCTGCCGCGGCTGTTGACCGGGCGGTACACCTCGGCGATGAGTGCCGACAACGGCTACCTCAGCGGCCGCTGCAATCAAGTGACGATCAACGGCCTCACCAGCTACATGCTGGACGGCGAAGCCTTTGACGCCGACCCGAATCAGCCCGTCGTCATCGGCTCGGGCCCACGCCTGCGTTTCATTCGGCCATGAGCAAGAAGCAAAAAGCCAAGGCTCAGCCCAGCCGCGCGCTGCAGATGATCGGTGCGTTTGTTCGCGCCTATCCGGGGCGCAGTGCGGCAGCACTGGTGGCGGTCTTCGTGGCAGGGCTGACGGACAGCCTTGGCATGTCGATGTTGCTGTCCATGTTGTCGTTCGCCACGAACACGGGCGCCCACACACCGTCGATGCCAGAGAAGGTTGCAATACAGGTGACGCAGTTCCTGGGGCTGCAGCCCACCACGGCAGTGCTGTTGACGCTGTCGACGGTGCTGATCGCGCTGAAGGCGGTTTTGTCGCTCGTTGCCAACCGACAAGTCGGCTACACCGTCGCCAACATCGCCACCGACCTGCGGCTCGCGCTGATCCGCTCGGTGATGTCCGCACGCTGGACCCACTACCTGGATCAATCGGTCGGGCGCCTGACCAACGCCGTCGCCAGCGAAGCACAACGCGCCTCCGAAGCGTTCCAGCACAGCGCCGAGATGACGGCCATGATCCTCAATGGCCTGATCTTCCTGGCTGTCGCGCTGTCGATTTCGTGGGAGGCCGGCGTGGCCGCGATCATCGCCGGCGCCTTGCTGCTGCTGGCGCTGCACACGCTGGTGCGCAGTTCGCTGAAAGCGGGCCGGCAGCAGACCGCGCTGCTGAAATCGCTGCTGTCGGTCATGGGCGGGCAGATGGCAGCCGCCAAGGCGCTGAAGGCCATGGCGCGCGAGGACCACGTCGATGCCTTGCTGTCCGACCAGACGCGTGCCTTGCGGCGGGCCCTGCGCCGTCAGGTGATCAGCCGCGAGGCGATGAGCGCGTTGCAGGAGCCGCTGCTGGCGATCATGGTCGGCGTTGGGTTCTTTTTCAGTCTGATCGTGCTGGAGATGCCACTGGCCGAGGTGCTCGTGATGGTGTTCCTGCTCGCGCGCACCGTCAGCTACCTCTCGAAGGCACAGCGTGCATACCAGCAGGTGGTCGTGCGCGAAAGTGCCTACTGGTCGGTGATGGAGCACATCAACGTCGCACGCGCCGAGGTCGAGCCCCGGGGCGGAGACCAGCGGGTGGCTCTGGTCGAGGGCATCCGTTTCGAAGATGTGAGCTTCGGCCACGGTGAACGCCGTGCGGTCGTCGAGCACGGCACCTTCACCATACCGGCACAAGAGTTGACGGTGATCGTCGGCCCGTCGGGCGCGGGCAAGACCACCTTGCTGGATCTGGTCGTCGGTTTGCTGAGACCGACTGACGGTCGCATCCTGGTCGATGGGGTAGACCTCAGCGAGCTGGATCTGCGCCACTGGCGGCGTCAGATCGGCTACGTGCCTCAAGACTCGGTGATGGTGAATGAATCGGTGGCCTACAACGTGACACTGGGCGAGGTCGGGATCAGCGATGAGCAGATCCGCACGGCGCTGCGCGCTGCGGACGCACTCGCTTTCGTCGAGGCCATGCCCGAGGGGCTGCAGACACGCGTTGGCGAAGGAGGCTCGCGTCTGTCCGGTGGACAGCGCCAGCGCCTGGCCATCGCCCGCGCGCTGGTCCATGAACCGCGCCTGCTGATCCTCGATGAAGCCACCAGCCACCTCGACGCGGAAGCACAGGCCACGGTCATCGAAGCCGTCAAGCACTTGCGAGGCCAATTGACGATCCTGGCCGTGGCACACCAGGACCTGCTGATTCAGGCGGCCGACCGCGTCTATCGCCTGGCCGACGGGCAACTCACCTCGTTGCAGCCGCAGGTCCACCCCACCCCAATCGCAGCGCACGCCTGAATGAACTGGGCTCGGGATCTGCGACGTGGGCGTCGCCGCGCGATGTTCCTCAGCCTGCGCACGCTGCTGCGTGTGATCGGCTTCCGGCACGCGCGCACCCTGGGCAGTTGGCTGGGCGACTTGCAGTTCTGGTTCGGATGGCGAGAGCGCCGACGGTTGCAGCGCGAGATCGCCCAGGTGCTGGGGCGACAGGCCAACGACCCCTCAGTGCCGGCACTGCTGCTGCAGGCCTACCGGGTGAACAACGGCGCCTTGACAGAGATCATGGCGATGTTCGATCAGCGCCAGGACGAAAGCACACTTGCGGCACGCTGCGAGCTGGACGGCCTTGAGCACCTGCGCACGGCCATGGGCCAGGGGCGTGGCGCGATCGTGCTGGCCACCCACATGGGCAACGCCAGTCTGGCGATGGTTCGGCTGGCGCAGTCCGGCTTGCCGGTCTCGTTGCTGTACCGCAAGGCCCGGATGATGTCTGACGGGTTTTTCCAGGATGGCCTCGAGCAATACGGCATCCAGGCCATCCTGGCCAATGGCGGCATCCGTGCCTACGGCCAGATGCTGGCCGCGCTGAAGCAGGGCCGCGTGCTGTTCCTCATGATGGATCAGGGCCTGCGCAGAGCCGAGGACGGCGTCATGCAGCGCTTCCTTGGCAAGGACGTGCCGATGCCGGCGGGTCCGGCGCAGCTGGCACGCGTTTCTCGGTCTCCAGTGCTACCAATGGTGGCCGTGGCGGCCTCGCCGGTGTGGCGGTTTGAAATCCAGCCCCAACTGACGCTCGGGCAGGGCACGCTGGAGGCCGATGTGGATTTGCTGACACGCCTGACCGAAGACCAGGTGCGGCGACACCCGGAGCTGTGGAGCTGGCACCACCGACGCTGGAGCAAGTTTCCGATGGTTGCTACCAGCACACAGAGTGTCATCAATCGCGTCGACACTTAAGGTCCGCAACAGGTGAGTGAGGTCGAATGCCGGACTGAAAGTCAGGGCCCGCGAGTCTTATGTCATCAGAGCTGAACACTGTACCGGTCTGGGTCTTGCTGGGTGCCAGGCATGGCGACAACCAGCAGTTGCTGGCCATCGCCGAAGCGATGAATCGGCCTTACCGTGTCATCCCGCTGAAGTTCAACCGCGCGGCTTGTTTTCCACCGCTGGTGCTCGGCACCGGTCGGCTGAGCTGGCGCACTGAGTGCGCTCTACAGCCCCCCTGGCCGCAGGCGGTACTGGCTGCAGGCCGCAAATCCGTCCCTGCGGCACGCTGGATCCGCAAGCAGTCGGAAGGCCGTACGCGGCTGATCCATGTCAACCGCCCGTGGGCACCGTTGGCCTGGTTCGATCTGATCGTCACGACCCCGCAATACGCGGTGCCTCGCCGCGCCAATGTGCTCACCAACCTGATGCCCTTCGTGCCGCCCGCGCGAGATGACGCCTCTGAGACATTGCTAGCCAACCGGGCAGCGAGCATGCCACGCCCGTGGACGGTGGTGTTGGTGGGTGGAAACAGCCGCCCCTACGTGCTCAACGAATCCAGCGCCCGTTTGCTGGCGCAGACGGTGAATGAACACGTGCGCGAGACCGGTAGCAGCGCCTGGGTCCTGGGGAGCCCTCGGACCCAGGATTCGGCCATGGCCATCATCGAAGCGACCCTGCAGGGCCCCGTGCATGTCTCGCGCTGGGGAGATGGCGAAAATCTCTATCGCCCATTGCTGCGGGAGGCCGACCGATTCATCGTCACGGCCGACAGCGCCTCGATGCTGACCGAAGCGCTGCTCAGCGGCCGCACGGTCACGCCGTTCACGCTGCCAGCGCGTCCGCACTGGCGTTGGCGTCTCGCCTCAGCCTGGCGCACGGCTGCCGAGCGGCATCCCACCTCCGCGATGGCGCGCATCTACGAGTGGGCAGTCGATGTCGGCCTGCTTTCGGCCGTGCGTGACATCGGGCACCTGCAACGTGCGCTGGCCGACGCCGGTATGTTCGGTGCCGACGGACGGCCACAGGAAGTGTCCGCGCGCGAGCGCCATGCAACGCTCGCTCGCATCACACAGACGATCAGCAGGTGATCGGCGACCGCACGCCCTGATTGCGATCAGGCCGCAGGCTGACGAGCACGGGCGATGCAGTCATGGGCGTCGCTGCGGATGTGCTGGCGGGCGATTTCGTCCTTGAGCAACGCTGCAGGCACCGACCCGTTGTCAAGGCACTCGCCGAGCAGCCGGAAGAACAAATGCTCCTGCGCTGGATCGGGGTGCGGCTTGTAGCGCCCGGCACCCCTCCCTTTGAGCGAGCGCAGCCAGATCCCCATGCGCGACTTCAAGGTCGTCCCGCGCGGCGTGAAGTCCGACGGCAGCCCTGTCTTCCATGGCTGCGTGCGGCGGTGGGTGTTGTGCAGCAGCCGGGTGTCGGCACCCAATCGGTCGAAGTCGTTCCAGACCGACTCCAGTGGCGCCACGCTGCCAGGCGGTTCGAGCAACAGCCACATCCAGTCGCGGTAGTCGCGTTCGCTGCGGAAGACCCGCTCGAAGTCGGCCTCCCACTGCCAGTGCGTCAGGCGGGCGCAGTCGAGCAACATCACGCTCGAGGCAAAGTGGAGCGGGCGGCGAGAGTCGCTGTCCATCTGGCGCGCCATGACCGCCGAGGCACCCATGTCGCGCTCCAGCAGTTCGTTGATGTCGCCGAGCGCAAAGACGTCGGGATCGATGAGCACGGCACGGCCTGCGTAGCCCATCGCTTCGGGCACGGCGAAGCGCAGCGGCGTGAAGGATTGCAAATCGTCGTTGAGCCACACCGCCTGCCGCCGCTCGCGCAGATAGCGGCGCCCTTCGAAGCGCTGCAAGGCGGGGAAATCGGTAGTTTGCAGAATGCGCACCTCGAAACGCTCCGGTGCTGGGCTGTATCGACGCAGCGCATGCTGCGCCACCAGTGCGCCAATCACCTGCTTCGGGTTGGTGTGAATGAAAACGGTATTGCGCATGTCGTGATGCTGCGAGAAGTTATTCTATGAGGACGATATGCGCAGCCACTGGCAGTGCAGTCACAGGCCCCTCCCATTCGATGACCGCCTCCCAGCCCCCTCAACCGATTCAGTTTGCAAACACGCATGGGCCTGCACCGCTGGCCGCCGTGACCGGGGCCAGCGGTTTCATCGGGCAGCACCTGGTGCGGCTGCTGATCAGCCAGGGTTGGTCGGTGCGACTGCTGTTGCGCAGCGAGCCCAGCATCGGCGAGTGGCGCGGTCGCGGCGCCCAGGTGGTGGCAGGTTCTCTGGCCAATGCATCAGCGCTGGCACAGCTGGTCGACGGCGCAGGGGTGGTGATCCATGTCGCTGGCCTCATCAAGGCGACGGACCGGGCCGAGTTCTTCAAGAGCAACCGCGATGGCACACGGGCGCTTGCTGAGGCCGTGCAACGCGTGGCCCCAACCGCGCACTTCCTGCATGTCTCCAGCCTCGCCGCGCGCGAGCCCCTGCTCTCCGATTACGCCGCGAGCAAGCGCGCGGGCGAAGATGCGGCACGCGCGATGCTGGGCGAACGCGTGACGGTGCTGCGACCGCCTGCGGTGTACGGCCCGGGCGACCGCGAAACACTGGTGTTTTTTCAGCTCGCCCGGCATCGCCTGGTGCCCTTGCTCGGCTCGGCCAGCGCACGTGCGGCAATGATCCATGTCGACGATCTGGTGCGCCTGATCGAACGCTTGGCCAGCGTTGCACCTCGTGGGCAGGTGCTGACCGCTGCCGATGCGCGGCCCGAAGGGTACCGCTGGGACGAAGTGCTGGGTGCGGCGGCGCGGGCGGTTGGCAACGAGCGCGCGCGGCTGGTTCGTGCGCCGCAAACGCTGCTGCGTGCAGTGGCACTGGTCGGCGACGCAGGCCGCAGGCTGGGCGTGGCGAACATGCTCAATTCACAAAAGCTGCGCGAGCTGCGTCACGAAGACTGGTCGGTGTCAGCCAGCGAGTTGGCCACGGCGCCGGAATGGGCGCCACAGTTCGACCTCGACACGGGCTTTGCCGACGCAGTGGCCTGGTACCGGGCCCGATCGTGGTTATGAGCGGCGACGCGTCGGCGGCAGTTGCCAGCGTCGAGCCAAACCTCGACGCGCGACCCTCCATCCACCCCTGATCGTCGAACGTCCCTACAAGAGGCACGCCACTCGTTGGGTGATGACGCCGGGCGTCGTTATGATTCGTTACGTTTAGGCACAGTCTGGTTGACTCCACCGATCGTCTGAGGGCGCTGGAGGTACTTTTCCGGTGCGCGGTGCCTCAGGCACCCTCCAGCAGCGTAGACACTTGCCCCATCCGCTCATGACGATCAGTCCCTCCACCTTCATCATTCCGGTCGAGAACCAGGTGCGCGAGCTCGACGCCAAGCTGCTGCTGGCGTGTGCGGCGGCCGAGCGAGGATTCCCGGTGGTGCTGGGTTCACGCACGTACGTCAATTTCGTGATGCCGTCGCTGCCACGCGGCTTGTTTCTCGCCAAGAGCATGCGGTCGCTGAGCAAACGCTCTCTGAATTTGATTCATGGCTTTGGGCACGACATCGTGGCCTGGGACGAAGAGAGTCTGGTTCGATACAACTCGCCTGAGTACTACGACTGGCGCTATTCGGAAGACACCTTCAATGTCATCGACCGCGTGTTTGCCTGGGGCGCGGACGACGCCGAGTTCTTCGCCAGCTACCCGGGCTACAGCGGTGCGCCGTTGCATGTGACTGGCAACCCGCGCATTGACCTGCTTCGGCCTGAGTTGCGCGGCTACTTCGCGCCCGAGGTGGAGGCGCTCAAGCAGCGCTATGGGGACTTCATCCTCATCAACACCAATTTTTCGTTCGTCAACAACTTTGTGCCGGCCCTGAATCTGATCGAGCGCGACGCGCAGGGCCAGCCGCAGGTCAGCCGCACCGGCCTGGGCATGAGTGTCGGGTTCGCTCTTGGCATGGCCGCTCACCAGCAGGCCATCTGCGATCATTTCCGCGCGCTCTTGCCCCAGTTGGCCGACTGGTTCCCGAACCATCGGATCGTGCTCCGGCCGCACCCCTCTGAGAACCACGATGTGTGGCGGCAACTCCTCGCGGGCAGTCCGCAGGTCGAGGTCGCGCACGAAGGCAACGTGGTGCCGTGGCTGATGGCCGCGCGCGTGCTGCTGCACAACGGGTGCACCACCGCCGTCGAGGCCAGCGTGCTGGGAACACCGGCCGTGAGCTACATGCCCGTGACATCCGACATCTACGACTACCACCTGCCCAACGGACTGAGCCATGGCGCACGCACGCCCGAAGCGGTTCGCCAGGCGTTGGCCGAGGTGCTTGAGGGTCGCCGTGGCGCAGTGGACAGCGCCACGCGGGACCGTTTTTTCAGCCGACATCTGGCCGCCACACAAGGCCCCCTGGCCTGTGACCGCGTGCTGGACGTGCTAATCGCCAGCGGGTACGCTGACCGCGCGCCACCACGGCCGGCCACGCTGCCGTGGATAAAGACCTGGTTGGCATCTCAGAAGCGAACCGCCACCAAGCGCATCAACAGCCTGCGACCCCAACACCGCAACAGCGCGGCGTACCATGCGCACCGTTTCCCGGGCGTGACCGCGCCGGAGTTGAACGAGCGCATCGCACGGTTCGGCAACGAATTGGGCCGCTTCGGTGGCGTGCGAGCGGTGGCCCACTCACCCTACGTGTTTCGCATCCACGACCCCGAAGCCGCGTCCCGCCTGGAACGCGCGCGGGGCAAGGCAGCCAGTTCACCGGGCATCAGCATCCATCACCAAGGAGTCAGTTTGTGAGCCATCGACCACGTCCCCGCGTCATCGCTGAAATCGGCTGCAATCACAAAGGCGACATGAGCATCGCCCGCGACCTGATCGAGTCGGCGGCACGATTTGCCAAGGCTGATTTCGTCAAGTTTCAGAAGCGCTGCAACCATGAACTGCTGACGCCGGAGGAATACAACGCCCCGCACCCGAATCCCGTCCACAGCTACGGCGACACCTACGGCGCGCACCGCGAATTCCTCGAGTTCGATATCGAACAGCACCGTCGAATCCAGCGCTGGTGCGAGGAGTTCGGCATCGGCTATTCGACTTCGGTCTGGGACATGACCTCCGCTCAGGAGATGGCGTCACTGAACCCACCCATGCTGAAAGTGCCTTCCGCCTGCAACCTGCACTTCGACATGCTGGACTTGCTGGCCCGCGAATACGAGGGCGAGATCCATCTCTCACTTGGCATGACGACGCCTGACGAACAAGAGAGCATCGTCTCCCTGTTCGAGCGGCTGGGCGTTCAAAACCGGGTCGTGTTGTATGCCTGCACCTCCGGCTACCCCGTGCCTTTCGATCAGGTGTGTCTGCTCGAAGTGGCGCGCTTGCGCGAGCTGTACGCCCACCGCGTTCAGGACATCGGTTTCTCCGGACATCACCTCGGCATCGCGGTCGACATCGCCGCGTTGACCTTGGGCGCCAATTGGGTGGAGCGGCATTTCACACTCGACCGCACCTGGAAGGGCACCGACCACTCGGCCTCGCTGGAGCCCGATGGCTTGCGCAAGCTGGTGCGCGATCTGCGCGCCGTGGCCAGCGCGTTGACGGCCAAGCCGAGCGACATTCTTGACATCGAAGCCCCTCAGCGAGCCAAGCTCAAGCGGCTGCCCGGCGTCCATCTGCGCTGATGCGCTGGGTGGCGCTGCTGCCGCTGCGCGGTGGCTCGAAGTCGATTCCAGGCAAGAACCTGCGGCCGATGGCAGGGCGCCCGCTTTACGCCTGGAGCCTCGAAGCGGCATTGGACTCCAATTGCTTCGATGCGATTTACGTAGCGTCCGATTCCGCGGCGATCCGGGACGACGCGCGCGCTCGTTATGGTTCGCGCATCGAAGTCGTTGATCGAGCGCCTGAGAACGCCACCGACACCGCCAGCAGCGAATCGGTGATGCAGGAATTGGCAGAGCACATCGACTGCGATGTGCTCGCCTTGATCCAGGCCACCTCCCCGCTGACGCAGGCCGAGGACTTTCGCGCTGCGCGCATCCGCTTCGAACAGGAATCGCTGGACTCGCTGCTCACCGGCGTGGAAGTGAAGCGCTTCTTCTGGCGCCCTGACGGTCAGCCGTTGAACTACGACCCCGCGCAGCGGCCACGCCGCCAGGATTTCCTCGGCTCGGTGATGGAAAACGGCGCGTTCTACTACACCCGCCGCGCGCTGTTCGACGCCACCGGCGTGCGCTTGGGCGGTCGCATCGGCGTGCATGTGATGGACGAAGCCTGTGCCGCCGAACTCGATGAGCCCGCGGATTGGCCTCACATCGAAGGCCTGTTGCAGCAACGATCCCGCCCTGCTCTCGAGAGCATCCGCCTGTTGATCGTCGACGTGGACGGCACCCTGACCGACGGCGGCATGTACTACGACGGCAATGGCGAAGCACTCAAGAAGTTCGACACGCGGGATGCCAAGGGCATGCTGATGCTGCGGGATGCCGGGGTGAGGGTGTGTGTGGTGACGGCAGAAAACAGCGCTGTGGTGACCGCGCGCATGCGCAAGCTGGGCATCACCGACTATTTCCCTGGTGTGAAGGACAAGCTCGGCTGGCTGAACGAGCATGGCACGCGCTGGCAGATCCCGCTCACGCAGACTGCCTACATCGGTGACGACCTGAACGATCTGCAGGGCCTGAGGGCCGTTGCCGCGTCGTTTTGCCCTGCCGATGCCGTCCCGACCGTGCGACGCTCGGTGGGACACGTTTGCTCTGCGTCAGGCGGAGCCGGGGCGGTGCGAGAAGTCTGCGACTTGATTCGCGCCCACGTCGCGCAGCAAGCACCGGACTGAAAGAGCGCCGCCGTCAGGCATCAGTGCGACGCGCGCCGAGAAATTCAAGTATGCGTGCCGCGCGGTTTTCCCAGGTGTAGGCGCGCAGTGCCTCTTGTGCTGCCTGTGCGAGTTGCAACCTCAGCGCACCGTCGCTGGCCAGACTGCGGATCGCCGCCGCGTGCGCTGCTGGGTCGTCGGGGCTGACCATCAAGGCGGTCGCACCATGGCTCAGGATTTCCTTGAGCACTGGCAAGTCCGATGTGACGATGGGCAGCCCCGCACCCATGTACTCGAAGAGCTTGAGTGGCGACATCCAGGCGGCCAGACTTTCATGCGCTGGCGTGCGCACGCCGCGAACCACCGAGCCATAGGGCGCCAGTGCGATGTCGTACTCGGGGAGCAGGCGCTGGGTTTCGTCGTAAGGCAAGCGCCCCAGGAAGCGCACGTTGGGAGGCGCCAGTGCACTCATCGCTTGCACCTGTGCGGGTGCGCCGCCGATCACGTCAAACGTCACTTCCGGAACCATCGCAGCCGCCGCGATCAAGGTCTCGACACCTTTGCCCTGGTGAAAACTGCCACAGTAAACCGCACGCACGGCGCCCGTCTGCCGCAGTCGGGGCACCACGATGCGGTCGGCACGCACACCGTCGTGTGCCACCAGAATGCGCGAGGGATCCACTGCAGGAAAACGAGCCAGCAAGTCCACTCGCAGGCTCTCGGTGGTGACGACCAGGCCCCGCAAGCCGGGGGCTTCGACGATGCGCCGAAGCTTGGCCAGTTTTTTCGCGCTGCGCGGCGGGTGGTGCAACTCGAAGCCAACGGGGTAGCCCCAAGCCGCGAGCTGCGCGATGTCGGACAGGTTGCGACCGTAGTACAGCACCCCGGAGGCGCGCTCGGTGCGGCGGTACAGACTTCGACCGACCTTCCACAGCGTGTTGCCCATCCACGAGGGAAGGCAGATGGGAAAGCGGTTGCGCAGACCGTAATGCGCGACCACCGATGTACCGGTTCCGGGTTTGCCACGCAATTCCACTGGCACGCCCAGTTCGGCGAACGCATCGCACATCTGCGCCACATGCACCGCGTTGGCTTCGCCGGAAGGCAGGGTCGAGGCGGAGACGTAAACGAGGCGGCGCAGAGCGGAATTCATCGGATCACGGGGCGGAAGCGTCGTGCCATTGTGTAGGCACGATGTGCGGTCAATGGTGAAATTGACCAAGATGGACCGAGCATTGAGGTCAGGAGCGATTCGCAACAATCCGCACGCTGCCGACCGCAGACCCTGTTGACAGGAAGAAGGACGTTTTTGCAGGACCACGCCACATGAGAGTCGTCTTTCCCTACTTTGCTCAACTGCACCAGGTTTTCCACTCGCTGCCGATCGCCGCCGAAATGTCCCTGCGGCATCGTCAGGTCGAGGTGCATGTGGCTGCAGCCACTCCAGCGCATCGCGACTTCATCAAGACCTTGCTCGCAAAGCACGCACCCGATGCCAAAGTGCATCTTGATTTGCTGTCTCGGCCGTGGTTCAAAGCCAACCCTGGCAAGAAAAAGATGATGGCGACAAACCTTCGCTACCTGCGCTCTTTCAATGCAATCGTGGTGCCGGAGCGAACTTCACTGTTCATGCGCCAGCTCGGTCTCGGAAAAACGCGCTTGATCTGGACGCGTCATGGTGCAGGCGATCGTGCGGTTGGGTTTGCACCCGATGTCGATCAGTTTGATTTCGTGCTGGTCTCTGGCCGCAAAATCGAACGTCGCCTTTTGAATGCCGGTTTGATTCGTCCGGGAAACTATTCAAGTGGCGTTTATGCCAAATTCGACTGGATGGGCCAATCTCACGATCCTCAT
>LNFM01008464.1_pt1 | contig 18424 bp, 16 predicted proteins | sample 596031 | NCBI WGS metagenome assembly LNFM01 (sample SAMN04254537, study PRJNA301005) | activated carbon metagenome | isolation source: dual media filters at the Ann Arbor, Michigan drinking water treatment plant | place: USA: Ann Arbor | reverse complement strand
GGTCGCGCTGTGGGCGACGCTCATCACCTTTGCCGTGTCGCTGATCATGGTGTGGCGGTTCGATGCCACGTCGGCTGAATTCCAGTTCGTCGAAAAGCTGCCCTGGCTTGGCGTCGCCAGCTACCACATGGGCGTCGACGGCATCTCGCTGCCGTTCGTGATCCTCACCACCGCGCTGATGCCGCTCTGCATCCTGGCGAGCTGGACCTCGATCCAGACCCGGGTGAAGGAATACATGATCGCGTTCCTGGTGCTGGAAACGCTGATGATCGGCACCTTCTCGGCGCTCGATCTGGTGCTGTTCTATCTGTTCTTCGAAGGCGGCCTGATCCCGATGTTCCTGATCATCGGCGTCTGGGGCGGCCCGCGCCGCGTCTATGCCAGCTTCAAGTTCTTCCTCTACACGCTGGCCGGCTCGGTGCTGATGCTGCTCGCCATCATGGCGATGTACTGGCAGGCCGGCACCACCGACATCGTCGAGCTGCTGCGCCACGGCTTCCCGCCCGGCCTGCAGACCTGGGCGTGGCTGGCGTTCTTTGCGTCCTTCGCGGTGAAGATGCCGATGTGGCCGGTGCACACCTGGCTGCCGGACGCGCACGTCGAGGCGCCGACCGCCGGTTCCGTGATCCTCGCCGCCATCCTGCTGAAAATGGGCGGTTACGGCTTCCTGCGTTTCTCGCTGCCGATGTTCCCGCTGGCCAGCCAGGACTTCGCACCGCTGGTGTTCGCGCTCTCCGTCGTCGCCATCATCTACACCTCGCTGGTGGCGCTGATGCAGGAAGACGTCAAAAAGCTGATTGCCTATTCGTCGGTCGCGCACATGGGCTTCGTCACCATGGGCATCTTTGCCGCCAATACGCAGGGCGTCGCCGGCGGCATCTTCCAGATGATCTCGCACGGCATCGTGTCCGGCGCGCTCTTCCTCTGCGTCGGCGTCGTCTACGACCGCATGCACACGCGTGAGATCGCTGCCTATGGCGGGTTGGTGAACCGCATGCCGGTCTATGCCTTCATCTTCATGGTCTTCACCATGGCCAATGTCGGCCTGCCGGGCACCTCCGGTTTCGTCGGCGAATTCCTGGCGCTGATCGGCGCCTTCAAGGCCAACGTCATCGTCGGCTCGCTGGCGACCCTCGGTGTCATCTTGTCCGCCGGCTACGCGCTGTGGCTGTACCGCAAGATGGTGTTTGGCGCGCTGCGGCCGAGTATGGCCGGCATCCGTGACATCGGCTGGCGCGAGGGCGTGATCTTCGCCCCGCTGGTGGCGCTGACCATTCTGTTCGGCGTCTGGCCGAAGCCGGTATTGGACATGTCGTCGGCCTCGGTCGCCAATCTTCTCGACAATTACAACCGGGCGATCGGCACGACCAAGACCGCCGTTACAGCCGCGCCACCGGGCGGCACGGGGAGGGCGGTGCCATGACGAACCCGGCGATTCAAGACCTGCTGCCGATCCTGCCGGAAATCGTGCTGGCGCTCGGCGCCATGCTGATGCTGATGGTCGGCGCTTTCTCCGGCGAGCGCTCCTCGGCGACGGTCAACGGCTGGTGCATTGCGCTCATCGCCATCACCGCCGGCTTCCTGCTGTCGCTGCCGGCCGGCCGCTTTGTCCTGTTCGGCGGCAGCTTCGTGGTCGACGACTTTGCCCGCTTTCTGAAATTCCTGACGCTGGCGGGCTCCGGCGGCGCGCTGCTGCTGTCGATGAATTACCTGACGCAGGAACGGCAGCAGAAATTCGAATACGGCGTGCTGATCCTGCTGGCGACGCTCGGCATGATGCTGCTGATCTCGGCCAATGACCTGATCGCGCTCTATCTCGGGCTCGAGCTGATGAGCCTGCCGCTTTACGTGGTGGCGGCGTCGAACCGCGACAGCGTCAAATCGACCGAAGCCGGCCTCAAGTATTTCGTCCTCGGCGCGTTGTCGTCCGGCATGCTGCTCTACGGCGCCTCGCTCATCTATGGCTTCACCGGCACCGTCGAGTTCGCCGGCATCGCCAAGGCGACGCAGGGCGGCGCCAGCATCGGGCTGGTGTTCGGCCTGGTGTTCCTGTTCGTCGGCTTCTGCTTCAAGGTTTCGGCGGTGCCGTTCCACATGTGGACGCCGGACGTCTACGAGGGCGCGCCGACGCCGGTCACGGCCTTCTTCGCCGCCGCGCCGAAGGTTGCCGGTATCGCCATGTTCGTCCGCGCCTCGATCGTCGCCTTTCCCGGCATCGCCGATCAGTGGCAGCAGATCGTGGTGTTCGTCTCGATCGCCTCGATGGTGCTCGGCGCCTTCGCCGCCATCGGCCAGAAGAACATCAAGCGGCTGCTGGCCTATTCGTCGATCGGCCATATGGGCTTTGCGCTCGTGGGGCTGGCCGCCGGCACCGCCGACGGCGTGCAGGGCGTGCTGGTCTACATGACCATCTATGTGGTGATGACGCTGGGTACCTTCGCCTGCGTTCTGTCGATGCGCCGCGACGGCGGCATGGTCGAGAATATCAGCGACCTGTCGGGCCTCGCCCGCACCCATCCGACCATGGCGTTCTTCCTGGCGATGCTGCTGTTCTCGCTCGCCGGCATTCCGCCGCTGGCCGGCTTCTTCGCCAAGTTCTACGTCTTCCTCGCCGCGATCGAGGCCGGACTTTACGTGCTGGCCGTGATCGGCGTCCTGGCCAGCGTGGTCGGCGCCTATTACTACCTGACCATCGTCAAGATCATGTATTTCGACGCCGCCGCCAAACCGTTCCAGTCGATGCCGCCGCTGCTGCGGGTGGTGCTCGGCGTGACCGGATTGGCCAACCTTCTGTTCTTCGCCTATCCGGGACCGCTGCTAGGCGCGGCGACGGCGGCGGCGAAGTCGCTGTTCTAGTTTCGAGCGCGCCGCGGTCTTTAAGACCGCCGGCGCCACGGACCTGGCGGGGGTCCGGCACATATCGTACGAGACGCTCGGCTCCACCAATGCCGAGGCGCTGGCGCGTGCGCGTGCCGGTGAGCGCGGTCCGTTGTGGATCAGCGCAGAGCGCCAGAGTGCCGGGCGTGGCCGCCGCGGCAGCGCCTGGGTCTCGGGGTCGGGCAATGTCGCCGCCACGCTGCTGCTGACCGATCCGTCGCTGCCCGCATCCGCATCGCAACTGGCGTTTGTCGCGGCCTTGGCCGTGCATGACGCGGTTGCCGAAAGCGCGCCGCAGGTCGGGCCGCTGCTCAAGGTCAAATGGCCTAACGATCTGCTGCTCGGCGGCGCCAAGCTCGCCGGCATTCTGATCGAGGGAGAGGCCGTCCCGTCTTTCGCGGTCTGTATCGGCATCGGCGTCAACTGTGCCAGCCATCCCGACGACACACCGTACCCGGCGACCGATCTTGCGACGGCCGGTGCGCTGGTCACTCCGGCACAGCTTCTGGCGGCGCTGTCCGTCGCCATGCAGCGGCGGCTGTCGCAGTGGCAGCGCGGCGACGGCTTTGCCGGCATTCGCGCCGACTGGCTGAAGCGCGCCGCGGGCCTCGGCGAGGACATCCGGGTGCGCCTCCCTGACCACGAATTGAGCGGCCGCTTTCGCGGTCTCGACGACGACGGCCGGCTCTTGTTGCAACAGGCGAACGGCGTGACCGCCGTGACCGCCGGTGAAATATTTTCGATAGGACATTGACCATGAACCAACCGCAACAGGACCTCGTCTTCGCGCCGCTCGGCGGCGTCGGCGAAATCGGCATGAACCTTTCGGTTTACGGACTGGGCAGTGGCCGCAATCGCGCCTGGCTGGCGGTCGACCTCGGCGTGTCGTTCGGCAACGAGGAAAGCCTGCCCGGCGTCGACATGATCTTCCCGGACATCCGGCATCTGGTGTCGGAACGGAAGAACCTGGCCGGCCTCATTCTGACCCACGCGCATGAGGATCATTACGGCGCGCTGGTCGACCTGTGGCCGCGGCTGAAGATTCCGGTGTTCGCGACGCCCTTCACCGCGGCGATGCTGGCGGCCAAGCGCATGGGCGAGCCGGGTGCGCCGGAAATCCCGGTGACCATCGTGCAGCTCGGGAGCCGCTTCAAGGTCGGGCCCTTCGATGTCGAACTGGTGTCGATGGCGCATTCGATTCCGGAATCCAACGCGCTGATCATCCGCACGCCGAGCGGCACCGTGCTGCATACCGGCGACTGGAAGCTCGATCCGACCCCGGTGCTGGGCGACGTCACCGACGAGAAGAAGCTGCGGGCGCTGGGCGAGGAGGGCTGTCTGGCGCTGGTCGGCGACTCCACAAATGCCGTGCGCGAGGGCCGTTCGCCGTCGGAGGCCGACGTCGGCAAGGTGATCACCGATCTGGTCAAGTCGGCGCGCGGCCGCGTCGCGGTGACGACCTTTGCCTCGAACGTGGCGCGGTTGCGCACCGTGGCCGAGGCGGCGCGGGCGGCGGACCGTGAAGTGGTCGTGGTCGGGCGCGCCATGGACCGCACGGTGCAGATCGCGCGCGAACTCGGTTATCTCGACGGACTGCCGGATTTCCGTTCGACCGAGGCCTACGGCTACCTGCCGCCGAACAAGGTGGTGGCGATCTGTACCGGCAGCCAGGGAGAGCCGCGCGCCGCGCTGTCGCGCATCGCCGAGGATCAGCATCCCGACGTGACGTTGTCGCGCGGCGATCTTGTCATCTTCTCCGCCCGCACCATTCCGGGCAACGAGAAAGCGGTCAACCGCATCATCAACGGCCTGATCGACCAGGGCATGGAGGTGATCACCGACCGCACCCATCTGGTGCACGTATCGGGGCATCCGCGCCGCGACGAAGTCGCCGAACTGATCGGCTGGGTCAAGCCGAAGATCCTGATCCCGGTGCACGGCGAATCCCTGCATCTGTCGGAGCACGCCAAGCTGGCGCGCAAGCTGGGCGTGCCCGAGGTGGTGCAGGTCCGCAACGGCGATCTGGTGCGGCTGGTGCAGGGCAATGCCCGGATCATCGACGAATTGCCGGCCGGCCGCATGTACAAAGACGGCCGCATCATGGTCGAGTCCGACCAGCGCACGGTGGCCGACCGCAAGCGGCTGAGCTTTGCCGGCGCCGTGTCGGTCGCGTTTGCACTGTCGGCCAAAGGCGAGATGGTCGACCTGCCGTCGGTGGATCTGATCGGCGTGCCGGAACGCGACCGCGACGGCGCGCTGTTCTACGACACGGTCTACGACGTGGTGATGGAGGTGTTCGGCTCGCTGCCGCGCAAGCGCCGCGCCGATCCCGATGCGGTCGCTGAATCGGTGCGGCGGGCGGTGCGCGCCGCGGTCAATGACCGCTGGGGCAAAAAGCCGATGTGCTATGTCCACGTCCTGACGGTATGATGGATCAGCCGGGCAGCGCTATTTTCAGGGGAAGGTCATGATCGGTCGTCTCAACCACGTCGCCATCGCGGTGCGCGACATCGCCAAGGCCACGAAGGTCTACAGCGACACGCTCGGCGCCGAGGTATCGGCGAAAGTCGCGCAGCCCGACCACGGCGTCTCGACCGTGTTCATCACGCTGCCCAACACCAAGATCGAGTTGCTCGAGCCGCTGGGCGAGGGGTCGCCTATAAACAAGTTTCTCGACAAGAACCCGGACGGCGGCATCCACCACGTCTGTTACGAGGTCGAGGACATCCGCGCCGCACGCGATACCTTGAAGGCGCAAGGCGCGCGCGTGCTCGGCGACGGCGAACCGAAGATCGGCGCCCATGGCAAGCCGGTGCTGTTCCTTCATCCGAAGGACTTCTGCGGCACCCTCGTCGAACTCGAGCAGGAATAGGCGCGCCGCACGCCGAGAGCGGATACCGTTTTTCGGACACGATCCTGCGCAAGGAAACCCGATGGCCGTCACCACTTATTTCGCGATTTATTTTCTGATCTGGTGGCTGACGCTGTTCGCGGTGCTGCCGTGGGGCGTGCGCAGCCAGGAAGAGGGCGGCGATGTTGTGCCCGGCAGCGATCCCGGCGCGCCGATGACACACCTGCTGGGCCGCAAGCTGATCTGGACGACGCTGGTCGCCGGCGTCGTGTTCGCGCTTTTCTATGCCATCTATACGTCGGGAATAATCCCGTACGAATTCCTGATGCGCATTTCCGGACCGCCGCAACGCTGAGATGGCGTCGCGCGACAGCGGCTAATTGCGTGGCAGCACGGGCCAAAAAAAAGAGCAGGGCACGGTGCCCTGCTCATTTGCTTCTTATAGTCCCGAACCTCGATTGTTGTTTTGTTTTATCGAGGCGGCTGCGTCGCCGCGCCAGGACTGCTTCCCTCCCAAGACTTGGACCGCACGCCAGGAACCGGTCTTACGTGCCGGAATCCCCAATCACACGGCCTAGTAAGGGTAGCCGAAGATTTCGTGGCTGTCATCAAAAACCGAAAAATATTTCGTTTTTCCGCATTGCACGATCACAATCGGACCCGGTCGATTGAAACCTGCGTCGTTATTAAGCGTCGATCGTCGATAGACGACAGGAACATTCCGATTGCCCATTTTCTGACCTGTGGATTGTAGTCGTGGCATCTCCCCAGCCGCGAAAGAGGGACCAAATTCGCGGTATGGGCGAAAATTTCACGCAGCGCTGCGCGCGATTACCGATGGTCGGCGTCGCTGTGGCTGTGCGCGCCCGCCGTGCCGTAGGCCGTCTCGGCTGTGTCGGGATGGCGATGCGCGGCGGGCGGCAAAGTTCCCAGAAAGCCGACCACCAGAAGTACGGCCAATCCCAGCGCTGCCTCCGCCATGCTGTTGCGGCGGAGAGCACCGGCGGTCGCGGGCAGACGTGGCGTCAGCCGGAACCGGTTGATCGCGGCGATCGCGACCATGATCAGGAACAGGGCGATCTTGACTGACAGCGCCTGGCCATAGGGTGTCGCGATCAGGTCGCCGGGACCGGACAACAGCTGCCAGCTGTTGATCACGCCGCTGGCGGTGAGCGCCGCCACGCTGACGATGCCGAGCAGCGAAAACCGTCGCACCACGGTGCCGATGAAGGCGGCATCGCCGCCGCGGCCGAGCACCAGAATGAGCCCGGGCAGGGCGCCGACCCAGGCGCAGGCCGACACCAGGTGGATCATGTCAGATGCCATATGGACCCGGCCGGCCAGGCCCGGCGACGCGCCGGCGTGTCCGGTCAGCGCCGGAAGGGCGGCGAAGGCCGCCGCCGCGGCCAGTTGCAGCGGCAGCGTCCCCGGCCAGACCAGCAGCCCGATGAGCGCCAGCGCCAAGCCGGCGCGAACCATGGTCACCAGGCCGAAGCGGGTCCCGGTCAGCACGGTCCACAGATCGCCGCTGCGCAGCGCCGCGGCGACCGGCTGGTCGAGAATGGCGGCGCCGAGCAGCGCCAGCCAGCCGAAGCCGGACAGCAGCGCGACCCCAAGCGCGATTCCTGTCATCGCCTTCAGGCGCCGCCGCAGGATGCCGATGCCGGCCTCGGCGGTGCGTCCGCCTGCGTCCAGCACCAAAGCCTGGAAGACGATGCTGCCGACCGCCACCACGGTCGCCGCGAAATGGACGGCGCGCAACAGGACCAGGGGATCGATCACGCGCCCGCCCTCGTCACGGTGCCACGGTGAAAGCGAACTCACCGCTGGTGCGGTGGGTGTCGACCGACAGGATGCGCCAGATCACCTGGTAGCGTCCGGGCGGCAGCGGATGAACCGCGACGCGCAGCTCCGCCGTGTTGTCCGGTCCCGGCGTGGCTTTCCCGGTGTGCACCGCCACGCCTTTGGCGTCGCGGACCTCGATGGTGCTGAACTTTGGCTCGAGCGCCTCGGTGAACCACAGCGTGACCTCGGTCGGTGCCGGCCCTGTGCTGCCGGCGGCCGGCGTCGAGCGGTCGAGGTGGGCATGGGCAAATGCCGCCATCGGCGACAGCACGGCCGCCGCGACCACACCGGCGAGGATATGCCGCCGTGCGGCGTTGAAGGCGTTGCGGTGCAGCGTCATTCGCCGTGCCTTTTCGCTTTCGGCAACAACTTCAGCACCGCCGCGGGGCTGCCGAGACTGTCGGCGGGCTTGTCGGCCGAGGGTACCTCGACCCAGTTGTTCACGCCCTTCTCGCATTCCTGCACCACCGGGAAGTACAGGTTGCCGCCGGCGGGCAATTCACCGGCAATGAAGGTGGTGAGCACGAACTCGTCGTAGAAGGCGTCCGGCAAATTGCCGCCCGACCAGATGACTTCCTTCGGGCCTTCGCTGAACTTGGCGCCGTGCAGGAAGCTGTAGGATCTGGCATAGGCGCCGCGCTTGACCTCCAGCGTCCAGCCGGGCTTGACCATCGGCTTGACCGAGATGACGCCTTCCGGGATCTGCACGCGCAGGCGCGTGGTGGCGGAGCCTTCGCAGCCGTGCGGCACGCGCAGCACCGCCTTGTAGAACGAGCCGACGGACGCCTCGCGCTGCTCCAGCGTGACGTGGGCGCTGGCGCCGGACGGCCATGCCAGCGACAGCACGGCGGCGACGGAAGCGGCGGCGGCGGGGAGAGTGTTACGCATCATGTGACGTCTCCTTGTGTGAACTGACTTTGTCCGGTCGCGGAACCGCGACCGGATCGGTGTTGATGGTCACGCTCGCGCACGCTCACATCCGGTAGCGCAGGCCGCCGTAGATCGCCCGCCCGGTACCGGGCTCGAACAGCGCCGAGGCCGCGTTGGCGGTTTCGGCGATGCTCGTGCTGGCGATGTAGCGGGTGTCGAGCAGGTTGCGGGCTTCGATATAGCCGGACCAACCGGTACCCCGGTCGTAACCGATCTTGAAGTTCAGCAACGCGTAGGGGTCGGTCGATACCTGGTTGGCGTTGTCGACGAAGTAGGCCTGCGGCACCCACTCGATATTCGGCCCCGCATAGAAGCCGTTCTCGTGCTTGTAGAGGACTTCCGCCCGGATGCTGTGCGGCGGCGCGCCGGGCAGCTTGTTGTTGCCGTAGCGGGCGTCACCGTCGAAGAAGAAGTCGTTGTACGTGTAGGCGAGGTTGAACCAGACGCGGTCCTGCGCGGCGAAGAGTGCCTCCAGGAAGGCGACGCCGAGCCCGGCTTCGATGCCCTGATGCACGGTGCGGTCGGCATTGGTCACGTTACAAGCGCCCGGCGTTGCCGGCGCCGTCAGGCATTGCAGTTCATTCCTGATCTCGGCGCGGTAGACGGCAAGGTCCCAGGTCACATCGGACCGGCGGCCGCGCGTGCCGATCTCATAGGTGGTGGCGGTCTGCGCCTGCAGGCTCGACAACGCCACGTTGGCGAAGGTGTTTTCGCCGAAGCTCGGCACCTCGGCGCTGCGCGAGATGTTGCCGAACACCTGCCAGCCCGGATCGACATCCCACAGAAGGCCGATCTTCGGGCTCCAGATATCGAAGCTGGCGCGCCCCGACTGATCGCCGTTTGCCAGGAAACGGTCGCGGCGGTCGCGCGTCGCATGCAGGAACTGCGTGCCGGCGACGACCGCAACGTTCGGCAGGAAGAAGAACGAGTCTTCCAGGTAGGCCGAGAGATTGCGCGAGGTGTCGAGCGACGACGACTGCAGCGCGCCCTTCATGGCGCCCGGAAGATTCGTGAACTGCTGGTTGTCGACGGTGCCGTTGTGCAGGTTGACGCCGGCGATCAGGCGGTTGCGAAAGCCGCCGATGAGCCGGTCGTCGGTGGCGCGGGCGAACGCGCCATAGTCCTGGTAGCGATAGTCGAGCCACTGGAAGATCGGATGCATCAAATGGCGGTCGACTGCGAACACGCCGACATCGACCGTGGTCGGCCCGAAGCGCAGCGTCGTCTTGTTGGCGACACGCAGCGTGTCGATGTTGCGCTGCCAATCCCCCGTGACATTGCCCGCCGCGGCCGTCTCCGGCGCATTCAGCGCCGACGACTTGGTGACCGCGCCGGGAATGCGCTGCCGAACCGTGTTGGCGTTGAGGTAGAAGCGCGTCTCGGCGTCCGGCGAGAACTGGTAGCCGACGTTGGCGCTGCCGCGGAGGGCCTGCCCGTCGCTGTGGTCGCGGAACCCGTCGGCGCGTTGCGCCGACGCGGTGACGAAATAGTCGAAAGGACCGCGTGCGCCGCCGGTGCTGGCTTGCGTTTTGGCGTAGCCGAATCTGCCGGCATCGACACGGCCGTCGAACAACGAGGCATCGCGGCCGGTCGGCATGACGAAATTGATGGCGCCGCCGAGCGAATTGGCGCCGAAGCGCAACGCATTGGCCCCCTTGTAAACCTCGACATAGCGGTAGGCGGTCGGGTCGATCTCCTGGAAGTCGCCGTAGCCATCGGCCGTGTTGATGGGGATGCCGTCCATATAGAGCTGGATGCTGCGCAGGTGGAAATTGCGCGACAGTCCCGATCCGCGAATGGAGAGGCGGGTGTCGTCACCCCATTTGGGTTGCGCAAAGACGCCCGGCACCCAGTCGAGCATGTCCTTGATGGTCTGGGCGGGACCATTCTTGAACGCCGTATCGGGCACGACCTCGACCGCACCGGGGGTGCGTTCGATGTCCCGACGCGCGGTTGCGGTATTCGGGCTGACGAGCGAGCCGCCCGCCTGCGACGTCACGTCGATGGCCGGCAGCGGGATCGGTGTTTGGGCGAGAGCAGATGACGCAAAGGCGAGCGTGCACAGCGACACGCAGCCGAGCAGAGACAGGCAAGACATAGTCCTCAGTCCTTCCAAGAGCGATGAGCGATGACGCGGCCGGAGAGGCCGCGAGCGATCACGCGTTGGACGGAGGACCCTGGGGTTGCCTTGGATTGGCGGCGGCGTCGGCGCGCGGCACGGCCGGCGCCGGCGTCGCGACACGGAGCAGCTTCACCGGCGTCAACTGGCCGGCGAGGATGTTGTCGAGGGTGGCCGCGGGCGGCGGCGTGGCGCTGCAGAGCGTGCAGTGGTCGCAGGCCGTGCCCGGCGTGGGCGACGGTGTCGACGGGTCGCCGGCATGGTTGACGACGGCGCCGGAGCAGATCACTGCCAGCGTATCGCCGTTCGATCCTGCCGCCATCGGGGCCGCCATGCCGGACAGCACGGTGTAGAGGGCGATCACCAGGATCGCCACATACCCCGTTGCAAATCTGCCGATCGCCGCCATCAGCCCCAAGCCTTTCAGCCGGGGACGCTATAACGGGATTTTCAGGGAGGGAATAGGCCCGGGCGGCCGATTTCCTCGCCCTTGTGTTTTTGCAGCCGATCCGCTTTCACAGGGCGGCCCGTTTCCTTCCAGCCGATTCCGAGATGCCCGCCATGCGCCTGTCCCGCTATTTCATGCCGATCCTGAAAGAGCCGCCCCGCGAGGCGGAAATCGTGTCGCATCGACTGATGCTGCGCGCCGGCATGATGCGCCAGGAAGCTGCCGGCATTTACGCCTTCCTGCCGCTGGGCCTGCGGGTGCTGAACAAGATCTGCGCCATCGTGCGCGAGGAGCAGAACCGCTCCGGCGCCATCGAACTGCTGATGCCGACCATGCAGCCGGCCGACCTGTGGCGCGAGAGCGGCCGCTACGACGCCTATGGCAAGGAGATGCTGCGCATCAAGGACCGGCACGAGCGCGACATGCTGTTCGGGCCGACCAACGAGGAAATGATCACCGAGATATTCCGCGCCTATGTCAGGTCGTACAAGGACCTGCCGCTCAACCTCTATCACATCCAGTGGAAGTTCCGCGACGAGGTGCGCCCGCGTTTCGGCCTGATGCGCGGCCGCGAATTCCTGATGAAGGACGCCTATTCGTTCGACGTCGATCAGGCCGGCGCCGAGCACTCCTACAACAAGATGTTCGTCGCCTATTTGCGCACCTTCGCCCGATTGGGATTGAAATCAATCCCAATGCGCGCGGATACCGGACCGATCGGCGGCAATCTCAGCCACGAATTCATCATCCTCGCCGACACCGGCGAGTCCGAGGTGTTCTGCCACAAGGATTTCCTCGACCGCGCCACGCCGCCGGAAGACGTCGACTTCGACGACCGGGCGGCGCTGAAGACGATCTTCGACACCTGGACGTCGCAGTACGCCGCCACCAGCGACATGCACGACGCCGCCGCCTTCGCCGCCGTGCCGGCCGACAAGCAGGTTTCCGCGCGGGGCATTGAAGTTGGCCACATCTTCTATTTCGGTACCAAGTATTCCGAACCGATGAAGGCCATCGTGGCCACCGGGCAGGGCGGCGACGTTCCGGTGCACATGGGCTCCTACGGCATCGGGCCGAGCCGGCTGGTCGCCGCCATCATCGAAGCCTCGCACGACGACGCCGGCATCATCTGGCCTGAGGCCGTGGCGCCGTTCCAGGTCGCGGTGCTCAACCTCAAGCAGGGCGACGCCGCGACCGGCGCCGCCTGCGAGGAACTGTACCGCGGCCTCGGCGCCAAGGGCATCGACGTGCTTTACGACGACACCGACAAGGGCGCCGGTGCCAAGTTCGCCACGGCCGATCTGATCGGCATCCCCTATCAGGTCATGGTCGGCCCGCGCGGCCTGGCCGAGGGCAAGGTCGAGGTGAAGAACCGCAAGACCGGTTCCAAGGAACTCATGAGCCCGGCGGCAGCGCTCGATCTGCTGACGCGCTAGGCGGGAACCCGGGCGAAAAAAGAGACGAAAAGAAATCGCGCCGGCCTGTCGATCCTGACATGGCCCGTTCGTCGGGGTGTTATGAGGCCGAACCCGGCCTCCGCAACCAAGGAGAACGACGATGCGTGTCATGGTTCTGGTCAAGGCGACCGAGGATTCCGAGGCCGGCCGGATGCCGCCGCCCGAAATGTTCGAAGCCATGGGCAAGTTCAACGAAGAGCTGGTGAATGCCGGCGTCCTGCTGGACGGGGACGGCCTCAAGCCCTCGTCCCAGGCCAAGCGCGTGGCCTTCGACGGCCCCAAGCGCACTGTCATCGATGGTCCCTTTGCCGAGACCCGGGAACTCGTCGCCGGCTACTGGATCTGGCAGGTCAAGGACATGGCCGAGGCGGTCGAGTGGGTGAAGCGCTGCCCGAATCCGATGTTCGGCCCGAGCGAAATCGAAATCCGGCCGTATTACGAGATGAGCGATTTCGGCGACGCGGTGACGCCGGAAATCCGCGAGCGCGACGAGCGCCTGCGCGGCCAGCTCAAGGACCGCTAAACCGTTCCGGGCCGCTTGCCTTGCACCCCGCTTCTTTTTAAGCGGGGTGCGTGGCCAGCCCCGACACCCACAAGACGATCGAGACCGTCTTCCGCATCGAGCAGGCCCGGCTGATCGCCGGCCTGGCGCGGATGCTGCGCGATGTCGGGCGCGCCGAGGACCTGGCGCAGGAGGCGCTGCTGAGTTTTCTGTTCCTGCTCGACTCACCCAGCGCGTTCGGCTCGCGCATCGGTTTCCTCGCCGGCCCGCTGTTTGCCACCGTGATCAACAGGCGGGTCGCCAGTACCGAACTCGGCAGCGACGACGGCTGACGCTGATCGACCTCATTCACATCGGCACGCTGATTCTCATCTTGACGGTCACGGTGCTGACCAGCCGCCGACCGCAGGCTCGACGCCGCCGACCGCGACGCTGCGCGCGGGTACGATCTGCACAATCTGATCGTCTGCGCCCTCGTGTATGTTGCGGCGAATGTCGCCTTGATCGCCAACCCCGCGATACAAGGCTAGAGTCGACCGGCGACGCATGGTCCGGCGCATGGGACAAGCCAACATTTCCTGTGTGCTTCCAAGGGCTTTCGCGGCATACAGGGCACGAAACCGCCCGAATCGTGTGAGAATCGGAAAGTCGGGAATCAATAACCTCAATGTCAGAGCCAAACGGGACGCGGCCCTTTTCGCCGTTCGAGTGGATGCTGTCGCTGCGCTACCTGCGGGCGCGGCGCAAGGAAGGATTCATCTCGGTCATCGCCGGGTTCTCCTTCCTCGGCATCATGCTCGGCGTCGCCACGCTGATCATCGTCATGGCGGTGATGAACGGCTTTCGCAAGGAACTGCTCGACAAGATCCTCGGCCTCAACGGCCATCTGCTGATTCAGCCGCTGGAAAAGCCGCTGACGGACTGGAACGAGGTGGCGTCGCGGCTCGCGGCGGTGCGCGGCGTCAAGCTCGCGGCGCCGATCGTCGAGGGTCAGGCGCTGGCGTCGTCGCCGTTCAACGCCGGCGGCGTGCTGGTGCGCGGCATCCGGCTCAAGGACCTCGAGGGCCTGCCGTCGATCATCAACAACATCAAGCAGGGCTCGCTCGGCGGCTTCGACGAGGGGCAGGGCGTGGTGATCGGCCGGCGGCTGGCCGACCAGCTGTCGCTGAAATCCGGCGACAACATCACGCTGGTGGCGCCGCGCGGCGCGGTGACGCCGATGGGCACGACGCCGCGCATCAAGATCTACCGGATCGCCGCCGTGTTCGAGATCGGCATGTCGGAGTACGACGCCGCCTTCGTCTTCATGCCGCTGCCCGAAGCGCAGGCCTATTTCAACCGCGCCGGCGACGTCACCGCCATTGAGGTCTATACCGACGATCCCGACAAGGTCGTCGCGTACCGCGCGGCGGCGCAGGAGGCGGCGCAGCGGCCGATCTTCATCATCGACTGGCGGCAGCGCAACGCGACTTTCTTCAACGCGCTGCAGGTCGAGCGCAATGTGATGTTCCTGATCCTGACGCTGATCATCCTGGTGGCGGCACTCAATATCGTCTCCGGCCTGATCATGCTGGTGAAGGACAAGGGCAAGGACATCGCGATCCTGCGCACCATGGGCGCCACCCAGGGCGCGATCATGCGCGTGTTCCTCATCACGGGGGCGGCGATCGGCGTGGTCGGAACGCTGTTCGGGTTCCTGCTCGGCGTGCTGATCTGCTCCAATATCGAGAGCATCCGGCAGTTTCTGTCGTGGATGACCAGCACCGAGCTGTTCTCGCCGGAACTGTATTTCCTGTCGCGGCTGCCGGCGCAGATGGATCCCGGTGAAACCACCGCGGTGGTCGTGATGGCGCTGACGCTGTCGCTGCTGGCGACGCTCTATCCGTCCTGGCGCGGCGCGCGCCTCGATCCGGTGGAGGCCCTCCGGTATGAGTGACGTCGATCAGGCCGAAAACGTCGCGCCGGCGCAGGACGAGCAGGAAATCCCGGTCCTGTACCTGCAGGCGGTCGAGCGCACCTATACGCAGGGCGACGCGACGCTGCATATCCTCAGCGGCGCGGAACTGGCGATCTGGGCCGGGCAGTCGGTGGCGCTGGTGGCGCCGTCGGGCGCCGGCAAGTCGACGCTGCTGCATATCTCCGGGCTGCTCGAGCACCCCGATCACGGCGAGGTCTATATCGACGGCCGCGCCACCGCGATCCTGCCCGACCAGGAGCGCACCCGGATCCGCCGCAACGAGATCGGCTTCATCTACCAGTCGCACCATTTGCTGCCGGAATTCACGGCCATCGAGAATGTGCTGCTGCCGCAGATGATCCGCGGCCTGTCGCGGGCGGAGGCGCGCAAGCGCGGCGAGGAGCTTCTGGCCTATCTGGGCCTGAGCGGCCGCCTGCATCACCGGCCGGCCGAACTGTCCGGCGGCGAGCAGCAGCGCGTGGCGATTGCCCGCGCCGTCGCCAATGCGCCGCGGCTGCTGCTGGCCGACGAGCCGACCGGCAACCTCGACGTCCACACCGCCGACCATGTGTTCAATGCGCTGATGCAGCTGGTGCGGGCCTCGGGGCTGGCCACCATCATCGCCACCCACAACATGGAGCTGGCGGCGCGCATGGACCGCCGGGTGACGCTGAAAGAGGGCAAGGTGGTGGAGTTGCCGTAAGGGCGGCGGCTCTCGCCTCACTTGCAATTCGGCAGAGAACTATTTGATTTCATTCAATAAGGCTGAATTCTTGCGTCGGCGCTGACCGGCTCTTGACTCCAGAACAAAACCTGAACTATGTTCTCTCTACGTTCTTGGGGAGAGAGCACATGTTCAAAGCCGTTCTGCAGGAAGCCGCCGCTTTGGCCTCGTTGTCGCTGTTCGTCGGCATGATCTTCATCTGGTCGCAGGTGCTGGGCAGCCTCTAGCCCGGGCGGCGCGCAAAAACCGGTTTCCCGGCCGGAGGATGGCGGGGAAAGGCCGGGCCGCGGCGGCCGGCGCGGTGGACTTGGAAGCGCCGCATCCGCACTCTGGGTGCGCTACAGAATCACCCGGAACCTTCGGACAGCCATGGCCGCGCTCGATTTCGTGCATCTGCACGTCCATTCGTCCTATTCGCTGCTGGAGGGCGCGATCACCATCGCCCGCCTGGCCGAACTGGCGAAGGCCGACAAACAGGCGGCTCTGGCCATCACCGACACCGACAATATGTTCGGTGGCCTGGAATTCTCGGAGAAACTTGCCGGCTACGGCATCCAGCCGATCGTCGGCTGCGCGCTGGCGATCGATTTCGGCGACACCGAACTCGGCGCCCGCACCGGCATCGCCAACCAGTTCGAGCGCACCCGCATCGTGCTGCTGGCGGCGCGGCCCGAGGGCTACCGCAGCCTGATGCGGCTCAACTCGCGCGCCTTTCTCGACAGCCCCGCCAACGAGCCGCCGCGCCTCAAGCTGGAATGGCTGGAGGGCGAGACCGACGGCATCATCGCACTGACCGGCGGGCCGGGCGGGCCGCTCGATTCGGCCATCGCCGCCGGGCAGAGCCACCTGGCCGGTTCGCGGCTCGAGGCGCTGCAGCGGCTGTTCGGCGACCGGCTCTACATGGAATTGCAGCGCCACGGCACCGCGGCCGAGCGCGTCAGCGAGCCGCTGCTGATCGATCTCGCCTATACCCGCAACATCCCGCTGGTCGCGACCAACGAGCCGTATTTCGCCAATGCCGCCGATTACGAGGCGCATGACGCGCTGATCTGCATCGCCGAGGGCCGCGTGGTGTCGCAGAGCGACCGCCGCCAGCTCACCGTCGAGCACCGCTTCAAGACGCGCGCCGAAATGGTCGCGTTGTTCGCCGATCTGCCGGAGGCCTTGGCCTCGACCGTCGAGATCGCCGAGCGCTGCCACTTCCGGCCGCGCACCCACCAGCCGATTCTGCCGCGCTTTTCGCTGGGCGAGGGCGGCAGCGTGGTCGACGAGGCCGAGGAACTGCGCAAGCGCGCCGAGGCGGGGCTGACGGCGCGGCTCGCCAGCGCCGGCGTGGCCGACGGCTTCACCGAGGCCGAGTACCGCGCGCGGCTCGAATTCGAGCTGAACGTCATCGCCAAGATGAAGTACCCCGGCTACTTCCTGATCGTCGCCGACTTCATCCAGTGGGCCAAGAAAGAGGGCATTCCGGTCGGTCCCGGCCGTGGTTCGGGCGCAGGCTCGCTGGTGTCCTATGCGCTGACCATCACCGACCTCGATCCGATCCGCTTCGGGCTGTTGTTCGAGCGCTTTCTCAATCCCGAGCGCGTGTCGATGCCCGACTTCGACATCGACTTCTGCCAGGACCGCCGCGAGGAGGTGATCCGCTACGTGCAGGAGCGCTACGGCCGCGACCAGGTGGCGCAGATCATCACCTTCGGTACGCTGCAGGCGCGCGGCGTGCTGCGCGACGTCGGCCGCGTGCTGCAGATGCCCTATGGCCAGGTCGACAAGCTGTGCAAGCTGGTGCCGCAGAACCCGGCCGCGCCGGTGACGCTGGCGCAGGCGATCGAGAGCGAGCCGAAACTGCAGGCCGAGGCCGACAGCGATCCGACCGTCAAGCGCGCCTTCGCCATCGCCCGCAAGCTCGAGGGCCTGACCCGCCACGCCTCGACGCACGCCGCCGGCATCGTCATCGGCGACCGCGCGCTGTCCGAACTGGTGCCGCTCTACCGCGATCCGAAGTCGGACATGCCGGTGACCCAGTTCAACATGAAATGGGTCGAGCAGGCGGGGCTGGTGAAGTTCGACTTCCTCGGCCTCAAGACGCTGACCGTCTTGCAGACCGCGGTGGCGCTGGTGAAGCGCCGCGGCATCGACATCGATCTCGCGGCCATCCCGCTCGACGACGCCAAGACCTACGACCTGCTGGCGCGGGCCGAAGCGGTCGGTGTGTTCCAGCTGGAAAGCGCCGGCATGCGCCGCGCGCTCTTGGACATGAAGCCCGACCGTTTCGAGGACATCATCGCGCTGGTGGCGCTGTATCGCCCGGGCCCGATGGCGAACATCCCGACCTATTGCGCCCGCAAGCACGGCCTCGAAGTGCCGGAATACATCCATCCCAAGCTCGAGCCGATCCTGAAAGAGACCTTCGGCGTCATCGTCTACCAGGAACAGGTGATGCAGGCGGCGCAGATCCTCGCCGGCTATTCGCTCGGCGACGCCGACCTGCTGCGCCGCGCCATGGGCAAGAAGATCCGCTCGGAAATGCAGAAGCAGAGCAGTATCTTCGTCGCCGGCTGCATGAAACACGGCATCGACAAAGCGCAGGCGGAATCGATCTTCGAACTGCTCGAGCGCTTCGCCGATTACGGCTTCAACAAGAGCCACGCCGCGGCCTATGCGCTGGTCGCCTACCAGACCGCCTACATGAAGGCGAATTATCCGGTCGAGTT
>LNFM01006842.1_pt1 | contig 18425 bp, 21 predicted proteins | sample 596031 | NCBI WGS metagenome assembly LNFM01 (sample SAMN04254537, study PRJNA301005) | activated carbon metagenome | isolation source: dual media filters at the Ann Arbor, Michigan drinking water treatment plant | place: USA: Ann Arbor | reverse complement strand
CGATGCCGACGTTGGGCTCGATGGTGCAGAACGGGTAGTTCTCGGCCGCGATGCCGGCCTTGGTGAGCGCGTTGAAGAGGGTGGACTTGCCGACGTTGGGCAGCCCGACGATGCCGCACTTGAGGCTCATCGACAGCTTTCTGCGAAAGAGGGAACAGGGCGGGATTGTAGGCGCCGGGGGCGCCTGCCCGTGACCCCGATCCCGCGCGCGCTCAGCGCAGCGTCAGCATCATCAGGCGGTCGGCCGTGGCTTCGGCGTTGACCGTGCGCTGGCCCACCACGCAGGCCACCGCGTTCTTGCCGCTGTCGGTCTCGCGCCGCACCGGAGCGGGCAGCGGCACGCCCTGCGTCGAGGTCAGGCAGGCCACCACCGGCGTGGTGACGGTCGGGCCGCGCTGCACCACCACGGCCAGCTCGCCGCTGACCAGCCGCACATGGCAGCCCGGCGGATAGACGCCGAACTCCTTCACCAGGGCCGCCGTCATGGGGTGGCCGGGGTCTTCCATGAACATCTGCCGGCCTGCGATGTCGGCGCCCATCGCGTCGCGGTGGCCGCGCGAGGCGAGCTTGGAGGTGTAGACATCGGCGCGGCGCACCATCGAGGCGATGTCACCCACGTCGGAGGTGCCGCTCGGGTAGCCGCTGCCGTCCTCCATTTCGTGGTGGCGGGCAACGGCCCGCAGCCAGTCGTCGTCGGCCACGCCGGCGGCCTGCAGCATGTCGACACTGCGGTGCGGGTGCGTCTGCAACGCCAGGCGCTGCTCGTCGGTGGGCGCGGTGCGCTGGCGTGCCAGTTCGCCCTGCAGTTCCAGCATCGACAGGTTGGAGGTCAGCGCCACCTTGAAGACGCGTTCCATGTCGGGTGCCGCCCAGCCCAGGCGCTGGGCCACCAGGAAGGCGGTGACGGCGGTGTTCAGCGAGCGTTGCACGCCGTAGGCGACGTGGGCAGAGGGGTCCTGTCGCAGCACCTGGAAGATCGCCAGATCCGGGTCGCGCTCGACCAGCGCCAGCACGGGCTCGGTGGCATCTTCCAGTGCGCCCTTGAAGCTGTGGTGCGGCGCGTGGAGCAGCGCTTCGCCGACGCGTGACAACCCTTCGGTCCACAAACGCGGCAAGGCCTCCCGCGGCGCCTGTCGCACGCGGTCGCGCGCCGTCTGCAGCTCCGCCAGATCGACCAAGGCGCCGCGCTTGAACAGCGAATCGAGCTGGTCGAGGCTGGCCACCGGCTGGCCCCGGGCGAGCAGCAGGGTGTGGTCGGCACTGCGTACGTTGAAGGGCAGAGGCGCGCCGACCTGGATGCGGTGCTTGACGCTACGGAGTTCCGTGGTTTGCATTCGAAGTGGCCGTCTCGAGGGTGCTGGAGCGGCAAGAGACGCCGCGATGAGCGAGATTTCGGCGCCTGTCGCGCAAACTTGACGGCAGGCAAGCGGATTCGCCCTGATAAGGTGCATGGCTGCCGCTGCTTATGCTCCATTGCATGACTGCTCGTCTTCCAGCCGGCGATGTACACGCCCGCCTGCATGCCGGTTTCCGCTGGCAGGTGCCCAGGTTCTTCAACATCGCCGAGGTCTGCTGCGGCCGCTGGGCGAGGCGCGCGAAGACGGCTGCGCGCACGGCCATTCGCTGGGAGCGGGAGGACGGTACGGCCGGCACGCTCAGCTACGGGCAGTTGCAGGCGCAGGCCAACCAGCTGTCGCACGCGCTGTCTCGGCTGGGCGTGCGGCGCGGCGACCGGGTGGCCGTGGTGATGGCGCAACGGCCGGAGACCGCGGTGGCGCACATGGCGATCTACCAGTTGGGCGCCGTGGCCATGCCGCTGTCCGTGCTGTTCGGGCCCGATGCCTTGGCCTACCGGCTGCAGGACAGCGCCGCGCGCGTGGCCATCGCCGATGCCGGCGCCTTGACCGCACTGCGCGGCGTGCGCGCCGAGTGCCCGGGCTTGCAGGCGCTCGTCGCCGTCGATGCCGCCTTGCCAGGCGAGGTCGACTGGCACGACGCCCTGGCACGCGAATCAGCCACCTTCGTCGGCCTGGTGACCGCCGCCGATGATCCGGCGGTGCTGATCTACACCAGTGGCACCACCGGGCCGCCCAAGGGCGCGCTGATCCCGCAGCGCGCGCTGATCGGCAACCTGACCGGCTTCGTGTGCAGCCAGAACTGGTTCGGCAGCGGTCGCGGCGAAGTCTTCTGGAGCCCCGCCGACTGGGCCTGGACCGGCGGCCTGATGGACGCCTTGCTGCCCACGCTGTACTTCGGCCGCGAGATCGTGGCCTTCCAGGGGCGCTTTTCCGCCGAACGTGCCTTCGACCTGCTGGAGCGGCACGCCGTCACGCACAGCTTCCTGTTTCCCACCGCGCTGAAGGCCATGATGAAGGCCGTGCCCGACCCGCGCAGCCGCCACCGCCTGAAGCTGCGCGCGCTGATGAGCGCCGGCGAGGCGGTGGGCGACGCGGTGTTCGGCTGGTGTCGCGACGGCCTGGGCGTGGGTGTCAACGAGATGTTCGGCCAGACCGAGATCAACTACGTGGTGGGCAATTGCGCCAGCTACCTCGATGCCGACGGCCGCCGCCATGCGGCCTGGCCGGCGCGACCCGGCAGCATGGGCCGCGCCTATCCCGGCCACCGCATCGCGGTGATCGGCGACGACGGCCGCGAAGTGCCGCGCGGCACACCCGGTGACGTGGCCGTCCACCGCCAGGACGTGCACGGCCATGCCGACCCGGTGTTCTTCCTGGGCTACTGGAACAACGATGACGCCACGCGCGCCAAGTACACCGGCCGCCCCGAGAACAGCTGGTGCCGCACCGGCGACACTGCGGTGATGGACGAGCAGGGCTACCTCTGGTACCAGGGACGCAGCGACGACGTCTTCAAGGCCGCCGGTTACCGCATCGGCCCCAGCGAGATCGAGAACTGCCTGGTCAAGCACCCGGCCGTGGCGAATGCCGCGGTGGTGCCCAAGCCCGACGCCGAGCGCGGCGCGGTGGTGAAGGCCTACGTGGTGCTGGCCCTGGGCGTGACCGGCAATCCGGCGCTGGTGAGCGAGCTGCAGCAGCACGTGCGCGGGCAGCTCGCGCCCTACGAGTACCCCAAGGAGATCGAGTTCATCGACGCGCTGCCGATGACCACCACCGGCAAGGTGCAGCGCCGCGTGCTGCGGCTGCAGGAAGAAGCGCGTGCGCTCAGCACGGCCCCGAGCCCCGGGCCTTCGGCGACGCGGCCTGGTTGAAGGGGTCCAGCGCGCCGTCGCGCGACGGGCTCGAGATCATGCACTTCTCGCCGCGGCGGTAGCGCACCCGGCCGTCGCCCAGAGCTTCTGTGGTCCAGTCCGCCGCAGTGGCCTGGGCGATGCGCGAGGCAAGCGAGGCCGGTGCCGTGCGCGCACGCGCATCGTCCAGCGCCGGGTGGCGCGAGGGCAGGGCCGTGCGCGGCAGTTCCAGCCGCAGCGGTGCCGACGCCGGCTCGGCAGGCGCGGCGCTGGCCACGGACAGCGATGGCGTCGACGGTGCAGCCGACGCCGCCACCGCGGCTGCCGTGGTCGGAGCCGCGGGCAGCGCGGCGGCCTGAGGGACCTGCAATGCAGCAGTGTCGGGCTCCATGCGCCGAGCACTCGTCGACTCACGAGGCCTGGCCGGCGTGCGCCGCGCGGGGTCGGCCAGTGGCTGCGGCGCGGGCGGTCGGGCCAGCGCCTGGCGCGGCGGCGACCGCTCCAGCAAGCGCACGACGAGCGGCGGCGGCGTGCTGGGCGGCGGGCGAGAAGGGTTTTGGATCGCCGCCGTCAGGGCGCTCCAGGCCCAGGCCAGCAAGAGGTGGGCGACGACGACGGCGCCGGCGATCGCTGCGCGCTCAGGCGCCATCGACGGGCTCGTCGCCGGGCACCCACTGCAGCAGGTCGCCGGGCTGGCACTCCAGCACCTCGCAGATGCGCGACAGCGTCTCGAAGCGCACGCCGCGCACCTTCCCGCTCTTGAGCAGGGAGACGTTGGCTTCGGTGAGCCCGATGCGCTCGGCAAGTTCGCGCGAGCGCATCTTGCGGCGCGCCAGCATCACGTCCAGGCTGACGACGATGGCCATGGCGGGTTCGTCCACACCTTCTCAGACGAAGCCGCGGTTTTCTTCGGCCACCTGCACGGCCTGCCGCATCACCAGGGCCACGGCCAGCAGGGCCACGGCCGTCAGCAGCGCCAGGTAGTCATTGCCTGACACCTGCAGTACCAGCATACGCTGGCCCGGCGGCTGATTCATGGTCAGCACCACGGACAGGGCGGCACGCGTCAGGGGCTGCAGCAGTGCCAGGGCCAGCAGTGCCCACGCCACGCCTTGCAGCTGGCGTTGTGCCGGGGTTTGCAGCGCGCGACCCTGGGCGTATTCGCCGAACAGCCGCCACACCATCACGAACAAGCCCAGGCCCACCGCCATGGGCAGCAGCGAGACGGCCAGGCCCCAGGCGCGCATCGAGGTGTCGACCTCGAACGACTGGCATCCGAGGCCGGCGAACTGGGGGCCAAGGTGGGCCACCCAGGCCGGCTGCGACCAGAACCACAGGGGCATCAGCAGCGTCACCAGGCCGCCCAGCGCGGCGCCGATGCGCATCGTGAGGCAGAGTCTTCGCAGGGTTGGGGACGCAGGAGGGATATCGGCGGGGCTCATTTAATTATTGTTAAACAATAATTTCTGAAAGACAAGCCCGGCACTGCGGCACACTGCTGCCATGGCGAAGAAGACACCTCACGTCAGCGAGACGCCAGCCACGCAGTTCCTGCGGCGTGCCGGGGTCGATTTCAGCGAACACGTCTACGACTACGTCGAGCATGGCGGCACCGCCGAGTCGGCGCGCCAGCTCGGCGTGCCTGAGCACGAGGTGGTGAAGACGCTGGTGATGCAGGACGACAAGGCCCAGGCCATGATCGTCTTGATGCACGGCGACCGCCAGGTGTCGACCAAGTCGCTGGCCCGCGAGATCGGCGTGAAATCGGTCGAACCCTGCAAGCCCGAGGTGGCGCAGCGCCACAGCGGCTACCTGGTGGGCGGTACCTCGCCCTTCGGCACGAAGAAGGAACTGCCGGTCTACGTCGAGGCCTCGGTGCTCGTGCTGCCCCGCATCCTGATCAACGGCGGCCGGCGCGGCTTCCTGATCGGCATCGACCCGGCCGTGCTGACCGGCTCACTGCGGGCGCGGGCCGTGCACTGCGCACTGGCGGTCCGGGACGACGCGTGATTGAACGCCTCGAAGGGCGAATCGACGCCTGGCTCAGTGGCCGCCGGTCGGCGCCAGGCCGAACAGTTCGGCCAGCGCCTGCCGATACTGCGGCTGGCCCATCGAATTGGTGTTGTGGTGCGAGCCGCCTTCGACCAGCACGAAGCGCTTGGGCTGCGGTGCACGCTCGAACAAGGCGCGGCCGAGTTCCGGACTGATGAGCCGGTCTGCGCTGCCGTGCACCACCAGCACCGGCGAGCGCACCTGGCCGATGCGCGCCGCGGCGTCGAAGCGCTGGGTGATGAAAGGCCCCACCGGCAGCCAGCCCCACTTGAAGGTGCCCACCACCGCGGGGATGGACGTGAAGCTGCCTTCCACGATGAGGCCTGAGGCGTCTCGAACCTGGGTCGCCAGGTGCACGGCGATGGCGCCGCCCAGCGAGTGCCCGAAGATGTAACGGGGCGCTGCCGGTTCGCGCGCCGCCAGCCAGCGCCAGGCGGCATGGGCGTCTTCGTAGGCCATGGTCTCCGAAGGCAACTCTGCAGTGCTGCGCCCGAAGCCGCGGTAGTCGATGCCCAGCACCGAGAAGCCCAGGTCGTGCATGCGGCGCATGCGATGCGCGCTGCCTCGCACGTCGTAACGTGCGCCATGCAGGTACAGCAGCACCGGCGCGCCAGGTCGGGCTTGTGGAAGCCACAGCCCGTGCAGCTTCGCAGCTTCGCGCTGATCGCCCGGCTGGAACTCGATCCAGACGTCCTCCATGCCTTCGGCGGCCTGCAGGCCGCCCCACCAGGTGCGCTCGCTGGGCTGGAAGATCCATTTGCGCTGCTGCTGGTCCAGGGTGGCGCAGCCGCCCAGCAGTCCGGCCACCAGGCCCACCGCGGCCAGCGCTGCAGCCAGGCGACGCCAGAGTGTGCGTGCTCGCAGAAGGGGCTTGACCGATGTCATGGCCTCGAATGTTCGCATGACGCGGGGAAACACGTGGGCCAAGGGCTGTCCGGACGGCCCGGCTTTGTGTAGTCTGCGCATACCGGCGTTCGCGCCGTCTCGACGAGGTGCTGCGATGAAGCCTGTCTCCGAGATCCTCAAGCGCCACGACGGCACCTTGTGGCACGTGCGACCCGAAGACACCGTCTTCGACGCACTGAAGCTGCTGGCCGACTACGAAGTCGGTGCCCTGATGGTGATGGAGCGAGGCCAGCTCGTCGGTGTCTTCTCTGAGCGCGACTACACGCGCAAGGTGGCCCTGCAAGGGCGGAACTCGAAGGACACCAAGGTCTCGGACATCATGACGCGCACCGTGATCGTCGTCTCGCCCCAGACCCGCACGCGCGACTGCATGGCCCTGATGCGGGAAAAGCGCATCCGTCACCTGCCGGTGATCGACAAGGGCACGGTGCAGGGCATGATCTCGATCCGCGACCTGATGGACGACATCATCGCCGACCACGAGTCCACCATCGCGCAGCTGGAGAGCTACATCAACTCCTGATCCTGCGAACCGTCGACGTCGGGACTGCTTCTCGGGACGGAACGACGCCGGCGGCAGGGGCAGCAGCGCCATCCGAAGCGGGCCGCCGGGCGGGCAGCGGGCCGGGGGCCGACATGCTCAGCGCCCTCGCAGGAACAGCGCGTCGAGTTCCTTGAAGCCGATCTGTCGCCAGGTCGGGCGGCCATGATTGCACTGGTCGGCGCGTTCGGTGGCTTCCATGTCGCGCAGCAGCGCGTTCATCTCTTCCAATGTCAGTCTGCGATTGGCGCGCACGGCGCCGTGGCAGGCCATGGTGGCCAGCAACTCGTCGCGCGCCCGGCGCACCACGGTGCTGGAGCCGACCTGTGCCAGATCGGCCAACACGGAACGCGCGAGTTCGGCCACGTCGGCATCGGGCAGGGCCGCCGGACGGCTGCGCACCGCCAACGTGCCGGCCGACAGCGGGGCGACGTCCAGGCCCAGTGACGACAAGGCCTCGAACTCGGCCTCGGCAGTGGCGATCTCCGCCGCGGTGGCCGCGAAGCTGACAGGGATCAGCAGCGGCTGCGCCGGCAGCCGGCCGTCGCCCTGCGTCGCCTTCAGCCGTTCGTAGACGATGCGCTCGTGCGCGGCGTGCATGTCCACGATGACCAGGCCGTGGCGGTTTTCGGCCAGCACCCAGGTACCGCCGATCTGTGCCAGCGCGCGGCCCAGCGGCCAGGCGTCCGTTTCGGCGGTGGCCCCGGCGCGGGCGGACGACGGCGTTGGGGCCTCTGCGGCCGGCGTCTCGCCGCGCAAGGCGGCCCAGGCCTCCAGGCCGGCGGGGCCTCCGGGGTGCGGCCGGACTTCGGACGCCGACCAGCGCGGCGCATCGGCCCAGCGCCTGGCCGGCTCTTCGGCCGGCAGCCGCGTGGCCTCGGGCAGCGCGAAGCTGCGCTGCTGCATCGTCGGAAAATCGGGCATCGGGGGAGATGCAGAGACTGCCGTCGGCGGGGCCGGCAGGGCTGCGCGTGTCGCCGCCAGCGCGTCTTCCACCGCATGGCGCACGGCACCGTGCAGCGCGCGACCGTCGCGGAAGCGCACCTCGATCTTCGTCGGGTGCACGTTGACGTCCACCAGTTCCGGCGCGATCTGCAGGAACAGCGCATAGGCCGGTTGCCGGCTGCCGTGCAGCTGGTCTTCGTAGGCCGAGCGCACGGCGTGGGCGATCAGGCGGTCGCGCACGAAGCGGCCATTGACGAAGACGTACTGCAGGTCGGCGCGGCTGCGCGCGGCTTCGGGCTGGCCCACGCGTCCGCCCAGGGACAAGGGTCCGGCCTGGGCGCTCAGCGCCCGGCTGGCCCCGATGAAGTCGGGCCCCAGCACGTCGGACAGGCGGGCTTCGGCGGCGCCGTCACCCCGCTGGGCGCGCCACTGCGCCACCAGGCGGCCCTCGTGCCACACGGCGAACCCGACGTCGGGTCGTGCCAGCGCGTGGCGCCGCACGGCATCCAGGCCGTGGGCCAGTTCGGTGGCGTCGGTCTTCAGGAACTTGCGCCGTGCCGGCGTGCTGAAGAACAGCTCGCGCACCTCCACCGTGGTGCCTGCGGCACGCGCCGCGGCCTGCAGTTCACCGCTGCGTGCGTCCAGCCGCCAGGCGTGCGGCGCGTCGGCCGTGCGACTGGTGATGGAAACCTCGGACACCGACGCGATGGCGGCCAGCGCCTCGCCCCGGAAGCCCATGGTGGCCACCGACTCCAACTCGGCCAGCGAGCCGATCTTGCTGGTGGCGTGGCGCTTCAGGGCCAGGGGCAGCTCCTCGGCGGCAATGCCGCCGCCGTCGTCTTCCACCGCGATGCTGCGAATGCCGCCGGCCGACAGGCGCACGGTGATCTGCGAGGCGCCGGCGTCCAGCGCGTTGTCGACCAGCTCGCGCACCACGGAGGCGGGTCGTTCCACGACCTCGCCGGCCGCGATCTGGCTCACCAGCTCGTCGGGCAGTTCGCGGATCGGCCGGCGCATGGCGCCCGGCAAGGTGGCATTCATTGCCGAGATTGTAGGAGGGGGTGGTGCGGGTCCATCGGCACACAGGCCTTGCGGGCGGGCCGACGCGGCCGCAGGCTACAACTGCCGGTTGCGATGCAGCGGCGGATTGGCCGCGAAGTAGCGGCGGATGCCCGTGGCCAGCGCGTCGACCAGCTTGCGCTTGAACTCGGGGTCGCGCAGCTTGGCTTCTTCCTCGGGGTTGGAGATGAACGCCGTTTCCACCAGGATGCTGGGCACGTCGGGCGCCTTCAGCACCGCAAAGCCGGCCTGTTCGACCTGTCTCTTGTGCAGCTTGCCGACGCGGCCGATGTGGCTGAGCACCTCGCGGCCCAGCTTCAGGCTGTCCTTGATCTGCGCCGTGGTGCTCATGTCGAGCAGGGTGCGCATCACCTGTGCGTCCTTCACGTCGATGTTGACGCCGCCCACGAGGTCGGCGCGGTTCTCGCGGTCGGCCATCCAGCGCGCCGCGGTGCTGGTGGCGCCGCGTTCGCTGAGCGCAAAGACGCTCGCCCCCCGGGCCTCGCGCCGGAAGAAGGCGTCGGCATGGATGGACACGAACAGGTCGGCCTGCACGCGGCGGGCCTTGCGCACGCGTTCGTGAAGCGGCACGAAGAAGTCGGCGTCACGCGTCAGCATCACGCGCATGCCGCGCTGGGCGTTGAGCTTGTCGCGAAGCTGCAGCGCGATGGACAGCACGACGTCCTTCTCGCGCAGCCCGGTGGGGCCGATCGCGCCGGGGTCTTCGCCCCCATGGCCCGGGTCGATCGCCACGATGATGAGACGGTTGACGCGCTGCCTTTCCCCCGCGGTGACCGGTGGCGGCTCGGGTGCCGGGGCAGGCGTGTTGAGGGCCGGCGGCGCCGCCGCGACGCCGACCGTTGGCGGCGACGACGCAGCCGGCGCCGTCGGCGTGGTGCCCGCCGGCGCACGTTCCATCCTCGCGATGAGATCGGCCAATTGGTCTTCGACCTGTCGCGCCGCGTTCTTCTCGGCGAGCTCCTTCTCGCGCAGCAGCGTCAGCAGCGGGTCGGTCTCTTGTACCGGGTAGAGGTCGAGCAGCAGCCGGTGCTGGTAGGCGGCCACCGGCGGCAGCGTGAACTGCTGCGGCGCCACCGGTTGCTTGAGATCGATCACCAGGCGCACCACGCGCGGCTGGAACTGACCCACGCGCACACCTGCGATGAAGGGGTCGTCGGCGCGGATCTTGCCCACCAGTTCGCGCAACGCCGGGCTCAGCTCGAGTCCATCGACATCGATCACCACGCGCTGCGGGTCTTCGGTGATGAAGTGGCGCGCTGCCAGGGCCTGGTCGGACTCGATCGTGACCCGCGTGTAGGCCTTGGCCGGCCAGACGCGCACCGCCAGGATGGTGGCCCCGACGGCGATCTCGCTGGCGCCCAGCAGCAGCACCAGGCTGCCCATGCGGGCCAGGGCCTTTCGGCGGCCGGGGCTGCGGTGCGCCGTCATGCAGGCAACGGCGCGGCGAGCAGCTGCACGCCCCGCGGGCTGAAGGCGTTCAGCGTCACGAGTCGGGCTTCCGCCGGCTCGACGGGCTCGATCGACAGCCGCAGGTCGGGCGTCGGCAGGAAGCCGGCGGCCTTGTCGGGCCATTCCGAAAGTTTCAGGCCGGGCGCGGCAAAGACATCGCGCAGCCCGGCGTCGGCCCACTCGCGCGGGTCGGCAAAACGATAGAAGTCGAAGTGGGAAATCACCAGGCCGTCGGCCTCGTAGGGCTCCATCACCGTGTAGGTGGGGCTCTTGATCCGACCCTGCACGCCCAGCGCTCGCAGCAGGTGGCGCACGAAAGTGGTCTTGCCGGCGCCCAGCGGGCCCTGCAGTTCGATATGCGCCTCGCGCAGGGCGGGCAGGGTGGCCAGGGACTGCGCAAAGGCACTGCAATCGGCCTCGCGGGCCCATTGGAGCGTGCGGCTTCCTAGAATGGGCGCATGGCTCTGCAGCTTCAGGTCGACGGGCGGCAGCTCATGCAAAGGCTGCGAGAGTGGGCGCATGAGCTGGGATTCTCCCAGATCGGTGTGGCCGGAGTCGATCTGCGGCAGGCTGAACCCGGTCTGGCCGAATGGTTGCAGGCCGGCTTCCATGGGTCCATGGACTACATGGCGCGCCACGGCATGCGCCGGGCGCGTCCGGCGGAACTCGTGCCGGGCACGGTCAGCGTGATCACCGCACGCCTGGACTACCTGCCGCGCGATGCGCCAGACGACTGGCTGGAGCGCGAGCAGTCGGCGCTTCGCGACGCGGGGCGCGCCGTGGTCTCGGTCTATGCCCGGGGCCGCGACTACCACAAGGTGCTGCGCCGGCGCCTGCAACAGCTGGCCGACCGCCTGCAGGCCGAGGTGGGGCCGGTGGGACACCGCGTGTTCACCGACTCGGCCCCGGTGCTGGAAGTCGAACTGGCCGCGCGCAGCGGCATCGGCTGGCGCGGCAAGCACACGCTGGCGCTGCACCGTGACGGCGGCTCGATGTTCTTCCTGGGCGAGATCTACGTCGACCTGGCGCTGCCGGCCAGCGAGCCGGTCACGCCCCACTGCGGCACCTGCAGCCAGTGCCTGGACGCCTGTCCGACGCGGGCCATCGTCGCGCCGTACCGGCTGGACGCCCGGCGCTGCATCTCCTACCTCACCATCGAGCACGAGGGCGCCATCCCCGAAGAGTTCCGTGCCGCGATGGGCAATCGCATCTATGGCTGCGACGACTGTCAGACGGCCTGCCCCTGGAACAAGTACGCGCGCCGCTCGTCACTGCCCGACTTCGACGAGCGCGCGGGCCTGGGCCACGCCACACTGCTGGGCTTGTGGCGCTGGGACGAAGCGGAGTTCCTGCGGCGCACCGAGGGCAGTGCCATCCGCCGCATCGGCTGGTCGCGCTGGCGACGCAACCTGGCGGTGGCGTTGGGCAACGCGCTGCGTGAAGGCAGCGACGAAGCCACGGCAGCAGCCCTTCGCCAGGCCCGCGATGCCGCCTGCGACCTGGTGCGCGGACACATCGACTGGGCGTTGGCGCAGCAAGCCGCATCAGGGCCTTGACGCCAGCTGCAGTCCAGCCAGGGCCAGCGGCAAGCCGGCCATGGCCAGCACCGTCGAAACGGTGACCAGGCCGGCCACGAATCCACCATGCCCACCCATGCGGACGGCCAGCACGTAGGCGCTGCTGGCCGTGGGCATGGCGGCGAAAGCCACCAAGATGGCCTGCTGGGACGGCGGCAGCCGCAGGCCGATCGCCAGGGCGATGCCGGCCAGCGGCAGCAGCGCATGCCGGATGGTCAGCAGGGCGGCGGCCAGCCGGGGCGACTCGCGCAGCGCACCCAGCTGCAGGCCGGCGCCGACGGCCATCAAGCCCAGCGGCAGTGCGGCTGCGCCCACGCGCGACAGCGTGGTGGCCGCGATTTCCGGCAGGCGCAGGCCCAGCAGGTTGCAGCTCAGTCCGGCCACGGTGGCCAGGATCAGCGGATTGCGCAGCAGCTCACGCCACCAGCCGAAGCCGCCCTGCCGTGCCAGCGACCAGACAGCCGCCACGTTGACCAGCGGCACGCACAGCGCGATCAGCAAGGCCATCCAGGCCACCCCCTGCGTGCCGCCCAGTCGCTCGCCCAGCGCCAGCGCCACGTAGCTGTTGAAGCGGAATGCCGTCTGCGCGCCCGAGGCGTGCAGATGTGCGTCGACGCCGCGCCACAGGCGCAGCGCGAGCGCCGCCGCGATGCCCAGCAGTGCCAGCGCAACCCCGGCGCCGGCCAGGGGCAGCACCTGTGCGGGTTCGATCGGGTGCCGCAGGATGGAGTAGAAGAGCAGGGCGGGGAACAGCAGGTAGTACACCAGCTTCTCGACGCCTTGCCAGAGCGCCTTGTCCAGCAGCGTGCAACGGCACAGCAGGTAGCCGATGGCGATGAGCACGAAGTCGGGCAGCAACAGCAGTGCGTAGGACATCGGCCGAGTGTGCCAGGGCGGGCACGGCGTCGGACCGTGCCCCGGGCCCGGCCGGTAAGTCGATCCAGGGTGTCCTGACGCGGTCCAGGACTTTGTGCCGAAGCGAGGCGGCCAGCGTCGGCCACAATACCCGGCTTGTCATTTCCCACAGACATCGGAGACCCGAACCATGAAAAGACGCGCGCTCGGTGCCTTGCTCGGCACGTCCCTGCTGGCCGCCATTCCCCTGGCCGCCCAGGCCCAGGCCTACCCCACCAAGTCGGTGCGCCTGATCGTGCCCTTTGCGCCCGGCGGCACCACCGACATCGTGGCCCGCATCGTCAGCGAGAAGATGGGCGCGTCACTCGGGCAGACCGTGGTCGTGGAGAACAAGGCCGGCGGCGGTGGTTCGATCGGCGCGCTCGAGATGATCAAGGCCCCGCCGGACGGCCACGTGCTGGGCATGGCCACCGTGTCGACGACGGCCTCCAATCCGGCCATCAACCCCCGCATCGGCTATGACCCGGCGGTGGACTTCACGCCCATCATCAACATCGCCGCCACGCCCAACGTGATCGCCGTGCACCCGTCGTTCCCGGCGCGCGACTACAAGGGCTTCATCGCCGAGTTGAAGAAGAACCCCGGCAAGTACAGCTACGCCAGCTCGGGCACCGGCGGCATCGGTCACCTGCAGACGGAACTCTTCAAGAGCCTGGCGGGTGTGTTCATGTCGCACATTCCCTACCGCGGCGCGGGTCCGGCACTGAACGACACCGTGGCCGGCCAGGTCCAGATCATCTTCGACAACATGCCCTCGGCGCTGCCCTTCATCAGGGACAACCGTCTGATTCCCATCGTCGTGGCCGCGCCGCAGCGCCTGGCTCAGCTGCCCAATGTGCCGACCTTCAAGGAAGTCGGTCTGGAGGAAGTCAACCGCATGGCCTACTACGGTGTGCTGGCACCCAAGGGCACGCCCAAGGCCGTGGTCGACAAGGTGGCCGCGTCGGTCAAGCAGGCGCTGGAAGACCCGAGCGTGCGCAAGCGCATCGAGGACACCGGATCGCTCATCATCGGCAACACGCCCGAGCAGTTCGCGGCCCAGATGAAGGCCGAGCTGGAGGTCTACAAGACCGTCGTCGCCAGGCAGAAGCTCAAGCTCGACTGACCCTCCCATGGCGGCGCTGCCGGCGGCCAGCGCCGCGGCCATCGACCGTTTCGTCGATGCCCTGTGGATCGAGGACGGCCTGGCGCCGCTGACGCTGGCCGCCTATCGCCGCGACCTGACGCTCTTCGCCGCCTGGCTGGATGCCGAACGCCAGGCCGGGCTGGACGAAACGCGCGAGTCCGACCTGCTGGGCTACATCACCGCCCGCTTCGGGCAGACGCGGGCCACCACGGCCAACCGCCGGCTGACGGTGTTCAAGCGCTACTTCCGCTGGGCGCTGCGCGAGCACCGCGTGCGCGCCGACCCGACGCTGAAGCTGCTCGCCGCGCGGCAGCCGCTGCGTGTGCCCAAGACGCTCAGCGAGTCCCAGGTCGAGGCGCTGCTGGCCGCACCCGACGTCGGCACGGCGCTGGGGCATCGCGACCGCACCATGCTGGAGGTGATCTATGCCAGTGGCTTGCGCGTGAGCGAACTGGTCACGCTGAAGTCGGTGCACCTGGGCTTGAGCGAGGGTGTGCTGCGCGTGCTGGGCAAGGGTGCCAAGGAGCGCCTGGTCCCCTTCGGCGAAGAGGCGCACCGCTGGCTCACCAGCTACATCGCCGAAGCGCGCCCCGCCATCCTGCAGGGGCGCAGCAGCGACGCCTTGTTCGTCACCGTGCGCGGCGCCGGCATGACGCGTCAGATGTTCTGGCAGATCATCAAGCGTCATGCGGCGCAGGCCGGCATCACCGCACCGCTGTCGCCGCACACCTTGCGCCACGCCTTCGCCACGCACCTGCTGAACCACGGCGCCGACCTGCGCGTGGTGCAGATGCTGCTGGGCCACGCCGACATCGGCACAACCACGATCTACACCCACGTCGCGCGCGAACGGCTGCGGCAGCTGCACGCGAAGCACCACCCTCGGGGATGAGGCGCGGGGCGCTCAAGGGCTGCGCTGCAGCGCAGCCAGTTCTTCGGGCACGAAACCGGCGCGGCGGCGGGCTTCGAGGTTGAAGGGGCCTTTCAGGGCCGGCGCCCGGTAGCGCAGCGCGAGTTCGGCGTACGTGGTGATCGGGTCCAGGCTACGCTGCTGGCACAGCCAGCGGTACCAGCGGTTGCCGATGGCGACGTGGCCGACCTCGTCGCGCAGGATGATGTCGAGGATGGCGGCGGCCTCGTGGTCGCCGGCGGCGGCGAGCTTGGCGCGTATCGGCGGGGCGGCGTCCAGGCCGCGTGCTTCCAGCGTGCGCGGCACCAGGGCCAGGCGGGCCAGCAGGTCGCCGGCCGTGCGTTCGGCCATCTCCCACAGGCCGTTGTGCGCGGGCAGGTCGCCATAGTCCACGCCCAGCGTGCGCAGGTGCGCGCGCAGCAGCGTGAAGTGGTGCGCTTCCTCGCGCGCGACGAGCAGCCAGTCGGCATAGAAGGCCTCGGGCAGGTCGGGGAAGCGCCACACGGCGTCGAGCGCCAGGTCGATGGCGTTGAGCTCGATGTGCGCCAGCGCGTGCAGCAGCGCGGCACGGCCCTGCAGTGTGTTCGGGCTGCGTGTCTTCAGCGAAGAGGGATGCACCAGCAGCGGCTTGGTGAGCCGGCCCGGCAAGGGACCCGCAGCCTGCAGCCGAAGCGCGGCGCCTGACGGCGCGGTCGTTTCGATGACCGTCGCGGCGGCGGCCTTGTCCGCCGGTTCGGCGGTCTGCAGGGCCGCCAGGGCTTGTTCACGCCAGGTCGGCGGCATCGGGGTTGCGGGGCCGGCGTCGCCGCCGTGCCGTCATTGAAAGTGCGACAGCATACGCTCCAGCACCATCGTGAACGGCACCTGCAGCGCGGGCAGCGTCAGCAGCATGCCGATCAGTCCCACGCCCAGCGTGATGGGAAATCCGATGGCGAAGACATTGATCTGCGGCGCGACGCGCGAGATCACGCCCAGCACGAGGTTGACGATGAGCAGAAGCGCGATGACGGGCAGCGCGATCCACAGGCCCGTGGCGAAGATCTCGCTGCCCCACTCCTGTGGCTGCGTGGCCCGCAGGAAGGCGAAGGGCTCGGGGCCGACCGGGAAGGCCGTGAAGCTCTTCACCAGCGCCGCGATGATCATCAGGTGACCATTGATCACGATGAACAGCCACGCGATCAGCGTGCCGAAGAAGCGGCTGCTGCTGGTGGCCGTGCTGGCGCTGATGGGGTCGAAGAAGGCAGCGAAGTTCAGGCCCATCTGCAGGCCGATGAGCTCGCCGGCGAACTCCACCGCGGCGAAGGCCAGGCGCACCGCGAAGCCCAGCGTGAGCCCGATCAGCACCTGCTGCACGACCAGGGTGGCGGCCAGGGCGGAGTCCAGCGGCACCACCGGCATCTCGGGCAGGCTGGGCTGCGCCGCCAGCGCGATGAAGGCGGCCAGCGCCACGCGCACGCGTGTGGGCACCGTGCGCAGGCTCAGGATGGGGAGCGAGCTCAACAGCGCCAGCGCCCGGATGAAGGGCCACAGCAGCGGCGTGATCCAGCCCAGCACCTGGGCTTCCGAGAAGCTGATCATCCGATGGGCCGCGCGGCAGCGCCGGTCCGTGGCCTACAGCACCGCGCCGGGCAGCGCCTTGAGCGTGCGCTGGATGTACTCCACCAGCGTGGTCAGCATCCAGGGCCCGGCGATGGCCAGCGTGGCCACCGCGGCCAGGATCTTGGGCACGAAGCTCAGCGTCGACTCGTTGATCTGGGTGGCGGCCTGGAAGACGCTGACGATCAGGCCCACCACCAGGATGACGATGAGCACCGGCGCCGAGACCACCAGCAGCATGGTCATGGCCTGCTGGCCGACGGTGAGGACTTGTTGGGGATCCATGTCAAAGACTCCTGCGCGCGTCGCACGCTTGTGCCATCGTGAACCGGCCGCTCGTCCCGCCAAGGGACAGGTCAGCGCGCAGTGCAAGGGCGGACGCCAGGTGGCCGGGGGTCGTCATGTCGCGAAGGAGGCCGCCAGCGAGCCGAGCAGCAGGTTCCAGCCATCGGCCAGCACGAACAGCATCAGCTTGAAGGGCAGGGCCACGAGCACGGGGCTCAGCATCATCATGCCCAGACTCATCAGCACGCTGGCCACGATCATGTCGATGATGAGGAAGGGGATGAAGATCATGAAGCCGATCTGGAAGGCGCTCTTCAGCTCGCTGGTGACGAAGGCCGGCACCAGCACGCGCAGCGGCATGTCCTCGCCCTTCACCTCGGGCGGCAGCTTGGCCAGCCTGGCGAAGAGCTGCATGTCGCTCTGCCTCGTCTGCTTGAGCATGAACCCGCGCATCGGAACCTCGCCGCGCTTGAGCGCCTCGTCGAAGGCGATCTGGTTGGTCGAGAAGGGCTGCCAGGCGTCGGCGTAGACCTTGTCGAAGGTCGGTGCCATCACGAAGAAGGTCAGGAACAGGCTCAGGCCCAGGATCACCTGGTTGGGCGGCGCAGCCTGCGTGCCCAGTGCCTGGCGCAGCAGCGACAGCACGATCACGATGCGCGTGAAGCCCGTCATCAGCAGCAGCAGCGCCGGCAGGAAGCTCAGTGCGGTGAAGAACAGCAGGGTCTGGATGGGCACCGAGTAGCTCGTGCCGCCCGACCCCTGGGCCACCATCAGCGGCAGGTTGCCGCCCGCACCGATGCCGCTGCCGGTGGACGCCTGCGCCCAGGCCGCGCCCGCTCCGGTGGCCAACAGCAGGGCCAGCGCCGCGCGGGCTGGGCGCAGGCCCGTGGCCAGGCCGCGTCGACCTTCAGCGAGGGAGGCCATCACCGGGGTTTCCCTTGATGCGAGTGAGCAGCTGGGCGAAGCCCTCGGCCGGCGTGGTGGGGGCGGCCGGCGGCGCGTCGCCCGCATCCGGCGGGCTCAGCATGTAGAGCAGGTTGACGTTGGCGGCGGTCACGCCCAGCACCAGCCAGCGACGTTCTTCGCCCTGGCCGATCTCGACCGTCACCACGCGGGCCTGCGGGGTCAGCGCCAGCGTGCCGGTCTGGCGCATCGGGCCCTGGCCGAGGTTGCGGCCCATGGGCGAGCGCTTGAACATCCACAGCAGCAGCGGGATGAGCACCACGATGGCCAGGAACCATCCGATCGCGCTGAGGCCTTGTCCGGTCGTCATCGTGTTGTCCCGCTTCCGGCTCAAGTCCGGCTCAGCCTGCGCATGCGCTCGCTGGGCGTCACGATGTCGGTCAGGCGGATGCCGAACTTGTCGTTCACCACCACCACCTCGCCCTGTGCGATCAGGTAGCCGTTGACCAGCACGTCCATCGGCTCGCCGGCCATCGCCTCGAGCTCGACCACCGAGCCCTGCGCCAGCTGCAGGATGTGCTTGATCGGGATCCTCGTGCGGCCCAGCTCCACGGTGAGCTGCACCGGGATGTCGAGGATCATGTTGATGTCGTTGCCCGCCGCGATCACCGGCGCTGCCGAGAAGTTCGTGAACGACGCCGGCGCCACCGTGTCGGCCGCCGTGGTCACGTCGGACGCCACCTCGTTGGCCGGCTTGTCCTCGGACAGCGCGGCTGCCCATTCGGCGGCCATGCGGTCCTCTTCGGACATTTCGGCATTGTTGTCAGCTGGCATTGTGGGCTCCGATCCAGCTCAGTTCGGAGCTGGACAGCAATTGATCGACCTTGATCGAGTAGCGGCCGTTGGACGTGCCGTAGTGGCAATCCAGCACC
>LNFM01006841.1_pt1 | contig 18426 bp, 23 predicted proteins | sample 596031 | NCBI WGS metagenome assembly LNFM01 (sample SAMN04254537, study PRJNA301005) | activated carbon metagenome | isolation source: dual media filters at the Ann Arbor, Michigan drinking water treatment plant | place: USA: Ann Arbor | reverse complement strand
ATATTTTGTGGTTGCGGGGGCAAGATTTGAACTTGCGACCTTTGGGTTATGAGCCCAACGAGCTACCAGGCTGCTCCACCCCGCGACTGAGCCTCGCAGTGTAGCATCCTTTCGCGTCGATTCACCGGCTGCCCGCTCCGGGTCGGTGGCGGGCCGCGCGCCACCTGGTCGATCCACAGCCTGTGTGTGACAACGTACAGACGCTGCCGCACGCCGCGGGGCAGCATGCAACACGCCGCTACGGGTCTCGTTCGGTGCGCCAGCTTGCCTGGCGACCGATCAACCCCTCGCGCCACCTGATCTACATGCCCTCAGTTCTCCCCAAGCCGGCGAGTCGCCCGCCCGCGCGGTCGACCACGACGGCGCCTGCTCGTGGCAGCGCCAGGGCACGCCGCCAACGCGCAGTGCTGAAGACCGGGGCGCTGCAGACCGCGATCCTGAACAGCGAGAACTTCTCCAGCATCGCGACCGACGAACACGGCGTGATCCAGGTCTTCAACGTCGGCGCCGCGCGCATGCTCGGCTACGACGCGGCCGATGTCGTCGACCGCATCACGCCGGCCGAGCTGTCGGACCCGCTGGAACTGGTGCAGCGCGCACACATGCTCAGCACTGAATTCGGCCAACCCATCGCACCGGGCTTCGAGGCGCTGGTGTTTAAGGCCTCGCGCGGCATCGAGGACATCTACGAACTGACCTACCTGCGCCAGGACGGCAGCCGCCTGCCTGCCGTGGTCTCGGTGACGGCGCTGCGCGGCGTCGACGACGCGCTCATCGGCTACCTGCTCATCGGCACCGACAACACCGCACGCAAGCGCGTCGAGGCCGAGCAGGCGCGCCTGGACGAGGCCCTGCAGCGCAGCAACCTGGAATTGCAGGCCGCGCGCATCGCCGCCGACACCGCCAACCAGGCGAAGTCGGACTTCCTCTCGCGCATGAGCCACGAGCTGCGATCGCCGCTGAACGCCATCCTCGGCTTCGCGCAGCTGATGGAGTCGGGCACGCCCGAACCCACCGCGGCGCAGCAGGACAGCATCGTTCAGATCCTGCACGCGGGCTGGTACCTGCTCGAGCTGATCAACGAGATCCTCGACCTGGCGCTCATCGAGTCGGGCAAGCTCTCGCTGTCGCCCGAGCCGATGTCGCTGGCAGAGGTGCTGGCCGACTGCCGGGCCATGACCGAGCCCCAGGCCGGCAGCGCCGGCATCGCGCTGCACTTCTTCCCGCCCGAGCCCGACCTCTTCGTGCGTGCCGACCGCACACGCGTCAAGCAGATCTGCCTGAACCTGCTGTCCAACGCCATCAAGTACAACCGCAGCGGCGGCAAGGTCGAGGTGCGTTGCAGCATGCGGCCCAACGGCCGCGTGCGCGTGGCCTTTCGCGACACCGGCGCCGGCCTCGCGCCCGACCAGGTGGCGCAACTCTTCCAGCCCTTCAACCGCCTGGGTCAGGAAACCGGCCTGCAGCAGGGGACCGGCATAGGCCTCGTGGTCTGCCAGCAGCTGGTGCGGCTGATGGGCGGCGAGATCGGTGTCGCCAGCGAACCCGGCGTGGGCAGCGAGTTCTGGATCGATCTGCTTGCCAGCCACGGGCTGGCGCAGCCGGCCGAGGCCGAACTGGCCGACCTGCAGAACGCCACCGCTCCGGCCACCGGCGCGCCGCTGCGCAGCGTGCTTTACGTCGAAGACAACCCGGCCAACCTGCTGCTGGTGACACGGCTGCTGGCACGTCGCCCCGACCTGCACCTGCTCAGCGCCACCGACGGCCGCAGCGGCGTCGAGCTGGCGCGCGCCACGCGGCCGACGATGATCCTGATGGACATCAACCTGCCCGGCATCAGTGGCGTCACCGCGCTCAAGCTGCTGGCCGCCGACCCGGCCACCGCGCACATCCCGGTCGTCGCGCTCAGCGCCAAACCCATGCCGCGCGACATCGACAAGGGCCTGTCTGCGCGCTTCTTCCGCCACATCACCAAGCCCATTCACGTGGCCAATTTCATGGTCGCACTCGACCTGGCACTGGCCGCTGGCGCCGCCGGCCCGGCCGCGCCGCCCCTCCAACCCGAGCAGACCACCCCATGACCCTGGAAAGCGACATCCTCGCCGCGCGCATCCTCATCGTCGACGACCAGGACGCCAACGTGAAGCTGCTGCAGCGCCTGCTGGGCGAGGCCGGCTACACCGGCGTCAGCACCGTGATGGACCCGACGGCCGTCTGCGCGCTGCACCGCCAGCACGACTACGACGTGATCCTGCTCGACCTGCAGATGCCCACGATGGACGGCTTCGCCGTCATGGAGGGCCTGAAGACCAACCCGCGCGACAGCACCCTGCCCGTCATCGTGCTGACGGCGCAGCCCGGCCACAAGCTGCGCGCGCTGCAGGCCGGCGCACGCGACTTCATCAGCAAGCCCTTCGACCTGGTGGAGGTCAAGACGCGCATCCACAACATGCTCGAGACCCGGCTGCTGCACCGCCAGCTGTCGGCGCAGAACGAACGGCTCGAAGAGGCCGTGGCCCAGCGCACCGCCGAACTGCGCGAGAGCGAGGCACGCTTCCGCAGCCTGACCGAACTGGCCTCGGACTGGTACTGGGAACAGGACGAGTCGGGCGAGTTCACGCGGGTCTCGGGGCCGGTGATGGAAATGCTGGGCCTGCGTGTCGCCCCGTTGGTGGATGGCGCACCGCCGCCGCCCGACGAAGGCTGGAACGCCGACGAGCGGCAGGCGCTGCAGACGCGTATCGCGGCACGCGAGCCCTTCCTGGACTTCGTCTTCCACCGCAGCCACTCCGACGGTTCGCAGCAGGCCTTCCGTGTCAGCGGCCAACCGATGTTCGACCAGAACTGCCGCTTCGTCGGCTACCGCGGCATCGGTGTCGAGATCACGCCGGGAAAGTGAACATGCGGCTGCCCAACCTGTCGGCACCGGCGCTGCCTTCACCCAACCAGAACCACCTCATCGCCGCGCTGCCGGCGGCCGAGTTCGACGCGCTGTGCAGCGCGCTGGAACCGGTGCCGCTGCTGCTGGGCCAGATGCTCTACGAGCCCGGCGTCCGCCTGCACCACGTCGTCTTCCCGACCACCGCCGTGGTCTCGCTGCACCACGTGATGGCCTCGGGTGCGTCGGCCGAGACCTGCAGCGTGGGCCGCGAAGGCATGGTCGGCGTGGCGCTGATCATGGGCGGCGACACCACGCCCAGTTCCGCCGTGGTGCAGACCGCCGGCCACGGCTACCGGCTGGCCCGCAGCACCTTGATGCAGGCCTTCGATGGCCCGGGCCAGCTGCGCCGCCTGCTGCTGCGCTACACGCAGGCGCTGATCACGCAGATCGCGCAGACCGCCGTGTGCTACCGCCACCACAGCATCGAGCAGCAGCTCAGCCGCTGGTTGCTGAACGCCATCGAGCGCGCGCCGCCGGGCGAGATGGTGATGACGCAGGAACTGGTGGCCAGCATGCTGGGCGTGCGCCGCGAAAGCGTCACGCTGGCCGCCGGCAACTTCCAGGATGCCGGCTACATCCGCTACCGGCGCGGCCACATCACGGTGCTGGACCCGGACGGCTTGCGGATGTGCGCCTGCGAGTGCTACGGTGTCGTGAAGACCGAGCTCGATCGGCTGCTTACGGAGACGCTGCTGCGCCAGGACGAGACCGAAACGCCCTGCGACGTGGCGGACTGAACCGCGCCCGGCCCGGCGAGCGACGTAGGCCGAGTCCTACGCCGATCGGCCCCGGCGGCCGATGGGCGGCGGGCAGCCGGCCACACACACTCGGGGGCCGCCGCCGCCCAAGCCCTCGCACCCGCACCCGCCCTACCCCCGTGCCCCTGCTCAAGACCTACATCGTCGAAGACAGCGCCGTGATCCGCGACAACCTCGTGGCCGCGCTGCAGGAACTGGCGCCGGTGCAGGTGGTGGGCCACGCCGACGACGAGGCCGGCGCGCTGCACTGGCTGGCGGCGCCGGGGCACGGTGTCGACCTCGTCATCGTCGACCTCTTCCTGCTCGGCGGCTCGGGCCTGGGGGTGCTGCGCGGCGCGCACGCGCTGCCCGGCGTCGGCCGCATGGCCGTGCTCAGCAACTACGCCACGGAAGACATACGCCAGCGCTGCCTGGCGCTGGGCGCCGACCGCGTGTTCGACAAGTCCACCGAGATCGACGCGCTCATCGCCTACTGCGTGGCCCTGGCGGAAACACCAGGGCCGACGGCGCGGCTCAACGGATGAGCCCGTTCGTCAGCGCGTAATGCGTGAGCTCGCTGTTCGACGCCAGATGCATCTTCTCCATCACGCGGCTGCGGTAGGTGCTGACCGTCTTCACGCTCAGGCACAACTGCGTGGCCAGGTGGCCGATGGTCTCGCCCTGCGCCAGGCGCAGGAAGACCTGCAGTTCGCGTTCGGACAGGCTCTCGTGCAGCGCCTGCTCGCCGCCCGCGCCCAGGCCCTCGGCCAGGCGCTCGGCCACCGCCGCGGTGATGTACTTGCGCCCGCGGTGCACGGTGCGTATGGCCTTCACCAGGTCGGCCGGCTCGCAGTCCTTGTTGAGATAGCCGCTGGCACCCTGGCGCAGCAGCGTGGTGGCGTAGTCGAGCTCGGCAAAGCCGCTGAGCATCAGCACCGGCAAGGTCGGCGCACGGGCGCGGATGGCGGCCAGGGCATCGACGCCGCTCTGGCCGGGCATCGAGATGTCGAGCAGCATCACGTCGATCTCGCCGCGGCGCACGATGTCCAGGGCCTCGCGGCCGTCGGCGGCCTCGGCCACCACCTCGAAGTCGATCTCCTCGCCCAGAAACTGGCGAAGACCGGCGCGCACCATGGCGTGGTCGTCGACGATGGCGATGCGGATCATGAAAAGCTCCTTCGCGCCGCGGCGCATGATGGGAACCCGAAGCCCGCGCTGCGGCGGGCCACGAAGCTGGGGGCCGGCCCGCAGGCCGGACAGACGAGATGAAGACGCATGGCGAGATCTCCCGGCCGCTGACGGCCTGGTTGTGGCTGGCAGGCGCCGCCGCGCTGATGGCGGCGGCCCTGGGGGTGTTCGAACTGCTGCATCCGGAATCGCCGCCGCCCATGCGCAACGCACCGGCCGCGGCCGCGGCCCTCGTCGGGCTGGGGGCGCTGCTGATGGCGCTGCGCCACGCGCTGACCCTGCAGCGCGAGCAGCGGCGCACGAAGGACGAAACCGGGCGCCTGGAAGCCCTGGTGCGCGAACGCACCGCGCAGCTCACCGAACTGGCGCACCACCTGCAGACGGCGCGCGAAGACGAGCGCCACCGTCTGGCGCGCGACCTGCACGACGAACTGGGCGCACTGCTCACCTCGGCCAAGCTCGACGCCGCACGCATCAAGTCGCGGCTGACCGAGCCGGTGCCGCTGGCCACCGAGGCGCTGGAACGCCTGGCCCACCTGGCCAGCACGCTGGACCAGGTGATCGGCGTGAACCGCCGCATCGCCGAAGACCTGCGCCCCTCGGCGCTGGCCCACCTGGGGCTGGTGGCCACGCTCGAAATCCTGGCGCGTGAGTTCACGCGCAGCAGCGGCGTGGCCGTGCACTGCGCGCTGCAGCCGGTGCCGCTGACGCCCGCGGCCGAGCTCACCGCCTACCGGCTGGTGCAGGAAGCCACGACCAACGTGGCCAAGCACGCGGGCGCCCGGAACGTATGGATCACGCTGGGCCTGGACGGCGGCGTCGAGGGCGGCCAGGTCAAGCTGGAAGTGCGCGACGACGGCAGCGGCTTCGACACCGCCGTGCCACCGCGTTCGGCCTACGGTCTGGTGGGCATGCGTTACCGCGTCGAGTCCGAACACGGCACGCTGGCGGTGAACACCGCGCCCGGACGTGGCACCACGATCCGCGTCACGCTGCCACCGCACGCTGCCGCGGCGCACGCTGCCGGCTGAACCGCAAGGCACGACCGCCGGCGCGGCTGCCGCAATGGCCGCCGCCATGACCTGCCCAGTGACGCCCTTGCGGGCCGCTGTGGGCATGGTCCTACACCCGCGCGGCGCAACGGCCGATCGCCTCTGGCCGCCTCGGCGGCCACACTGAACACGTCGCGTCGAACCTGTTGCGACACCCTTGCGCGGCACGCCGCGCATCCCCCTTCGGAGGTCCGCATGCTGCACTACGCCGTCGTCTTTCTCGTCATCGCGCTCATCGCCGCGCTCTTCGGTTTTGGTGGCATCGCCGCCAGTGCCGTGGGCATCGCCAAGGTGCTGTTCGTCATCTTCCTCGTGCTGGCCGTCGTGAGCTTCATCTTCGGCCTGGTGCGCCGCGGCTAGGCCGCGCTGCACCTGCACGTCAGTCCCCACTTTCCAACCCGCCCAGGAGGCCGCATGTACGACACCAAGACCCCTCTCTCCCCCACCGCTGGCCACAACGTCGTCGACCAGGCCGCTGCGGCCGCCAACCAGGGCATCAATGCCACGCACCATGCGCTGGACGGTCTGGCCGGCGGCGTGCAGTCGCTGCGCGACCAGGCCAGCCCGCGCCTGGACAACGCCAAGACGCAGGCCAGCGACATGCTCCATCGCAGCATGGACGCGCTGCGCGACGGTTCGCATCAGGTCCGCGCCAAGGCCCATCAGGCCAGCGAAAGCACCACCCACTACATCCAGGAGGAGCCGGTGAAGGCGGTGCTGATCGCCGCAGCCACGGGCGCGGCGCTGATGGCGCTGATCAGCCTGCTGACACGTTCGCGCCGCGACGCGTAAGCCCAGGCCGGCCACCGCACTGCCACCCGCACCCGCACCACCATGCTGCCGCCCTGGCTGAAGCTCGTGACCGGCCAGCCGCAGTTGCTGGCCGAACATGCCGAGGCCTACGCCGAACTGCTGCAGGCCGAAGCGGTGGCCCTGAGCACCGCCTGGCGTCGCCAGGCGGTGCTCGGCGCCTTGGCCGTCGGCAACGCTGCCGTGGGCACCGTGCTGGCGGGCGTGGCACTGATGCTGTGGGCGACCACCCCCCCGGCGCAATGGCAGGCACCTTGGCTGCTGCTTGCCGTACCGCTGCTGCCGCTGGCCGCGGCGGTGGGCTGCGCCCTGCTGGCCCGGCAACGCACCGCTGCCGCAGCACCTTTCGGCAGCCTGCGGCAGCAACTGCGGGCCGATTGGGGCCTGCTGCGCGACACGGAGCCGACTTGACACCATTGCCTTCAACCCCGGAACGGGGTGCGCCAGACCTTGGTGCCGGCGGCCACCCGGCCGGCAGACCCGTTCATGCCGCATCGCTGGCCTCGGCGCCGATGGCGAAAGACATCGTGATCGCGCCGCCCGCCCCCACCGTGCTGTCCGCCTGCGCGCGGCTCGTGGCCTCGCGCGCCAGACTGCAGTTGGCCCTGCACGGGCCGGCGAAACCGGCCGCCACCGACGCACCCGCCGCCACCTGGTTCACCGGCTTGATGGACTTTCCCGCCGTGCGCGTGCTGCGCGACGCCGTGCGCGGCTGGTGGACGCAGCACCCCTGGCACACGGCCGGCGACGCCGCGGCGTCCGCCGTGAATACCGCGCTGCGACCGGTAGCCCGACGCCACCCCTGGGCACTGGCGGCGGCCGCGTTGCTGGCCGGCGGCCTGATTGCAGCCAGCCGGCCGTGGCGCTGGCGCGCCCGCGTGGCCGCCGGTGGTGCCGGCAGCCTGCCGCGTCTGCTCAACGAGGTGCTGGCGACATTGCCGGTGGCGTCGTGGCTGGTGCTGCTGGCCGCGCTGGCCCAGGCCATGGCCCCGGCGACGCCGCCGGCCGCCACGGCACCCGAGCCACCGCCCGACCCGTCACCCGGGCCATCCGTCGGCCCGGCGCCCGCCAGCCTCTGAAACAGCGGCAGCGCGGCGTTCACGTGGCGTCGCGCTCCTCGAAGAAGGCATAACCCTGCTGGCGCCGCTTGGCGCTGAACATGGCGGCGTCGGCACGCTGCAGCAGCGTGCTGCCGCTCGTGCCGTCTGCAGGGTCCACCGCGATGCCTATGCTGGGCTGCACGCAGAAGCGCCGTGCGCCCACCTGCAGCGGTGCGGCCACCGCGTCGTAGAGCTTGCACGCCAGCTTGGCGAGTTGTTCACGGCCGGCAGGGGCATCCAGCACGCAGGCAAATTCGTCACCGCCCAGGCGGCACACGGTGTCCTGCGCCCGCAGCGCACGCGCCAGGCGCTGCGCCACGATGCACAGCGTCGCATCGCCGACGTCGTGGCCGTACTCGTCGTTGATGCGCTTGAAGTCGTCCAGGTCGATGAAGAGCACGGCCAGCGAAGCCGCATCGCCCCGAGGCGCGCCCAGGCTGCCCGCAAGCCGCGCGTGAAAGTGGCTTCGGTTGGGCAGCTGCGTCAGCGTGTCGTGCAGTGCTGCGTGCTCGGCGCGCTGGCGTCCGACCTGCGTGTGCGCCAGCTCGGCACGCGTGCGCGCCAGCTGCGCCCGGGCGGCGGCGAGTTCGGTGCGCAGCTGCGCGCTGGAGCGCAGGCCCTCGTCGAGCCCGCGGCGCAACATCCGCAGCGCGTCCACACATTCCTGCAAGGGCAGGCGCTGGGCGGGCCCGCTGGCCGACGCGGTGTCGGCGCTGCCGGCCAGCCGCTGCAGACGTTCCGTGACGGCGCCGAAGAGCGCAGCCCAGTCCTGCGGCGGCAGCTCGCCAGGCGACGATGGCGCATCGGTGGCGGTCGTACCGGGCGGGTGGCGTTCCGACTCGACGCGGCGCAGGCCCCGCCCGTGCTGACGCATCGTGCCCAGCACGGGCGGCGACACCATGTTGCGGCGCGGGCTCAACATGCCGCCCCCGACGAGGCGACACATCCTGTGGCGTGGCGATGGAAAGCGCTCATGGCGTAGGCTCCAGATAGAGGGAGTCGAGGGCGATGTCGGGCCGGACGCGCCGGGGGGTGCGTCTGCGGAGGCGGCGCGCATTCCCCTGGCCCGGCCGATGTCCACACGACACCGTCACCGGGTTGTAGAAGCCCGGTGTCGCCATGTCGGTGCGTTGCCGCACCGCTTGCTCAGGCGCGCGGCTCGCCGTCACGGTTCACGGTCACCGTGGCACCCGGCGGTCGCGCCAGCTGCACGGTGTGGTCCTGGTTGCGGAAGCGGTAGGTCACGTCCCAGTACTCGGGCCGCGCGCCGCCGGGCGTGGCCTCGCAGCGCTGCACGTCGCGTGTCCCCGAGACCGTGCCGTCGCGGTTGCGTGCGAGGTTGGAGCCGACCACCGCCCCCGCCACCACGCCACCTGCGGTGGCGATGTCCTTGCCGGTGCCGCCGCCGACCTGGTGGCCCAGGATGCCGCCGATCACGGCGCCGAGCAAGGCACCGCCGACGCGGTTGTCGGGCTGCTCCTCGGTGACGTTCTGGCGCTCGACCCAGCAGCGCTGGCCCGAGGTGGCCACCACGGCGCGCACGGCCGTCACGGGGGCTTCGAAGAGGCGCTCCTGGTTGCGGCGGCGGTAATCACGCGTGACCAGCGGTGCCGGGGCGTACTGGTCGGCGTCGAAGCGGGCGTTGCGCTTGACCGGGCGCGCCGACGAGATGCGGTCTTCCAGGCCCATCGCCGCCAGCGACGGGTACTGTCCCGGCCGCAGCACCTTGCAGCGGCCATTGAAGTTGGCGTCGTCGCAGATCTGCCAGTTGTCGATGCGCACGACCACCGACGAGGCGCGGTTGTTGAAGCCGAAGCGCTTGAGGTTCTGCACCGGCACGTTGGCGGTGTAGGTGCGGCCCTCGAAGCCGTCGTTGGCATAGAAGGTGAGCTGGGCCCATGCGGTGCCGCCCAGGGCCAGGATGGCGACGGCAGCGGCCAGGGCCTGGGTCAGCGGGCGGGGTGCAGCAATGCGCATGGATGTCTCCGGAAGAGGGCCTGCTGGCAGCAGCGGAGCGCCGAGGCCAGGAGCCACCCAAACGGTAGGACGGTGGCCGTTCGCGGTCGGTGCGTTGTCGCACCGAAGTGCCGTCCGGCAGGGGTGCGCTCTCGCACAGACCCGCGCCACCTGCGCTGCCTAGGATGTCTCCGAGGCATCCGCTGGCGAGGCAGTCCGCCCCTGCCGGCCCACAGGCCCCACCCCGAACCGGAGAGACCCAGATGAACTACGAAGAGCGCGACCCCTACGGCATGTACAAGATCAGCACCACGGCGGCCAGCGCCGGCCCCGACCAGCGCCGCGGGCCGGGCCCGCACCTGATGGGCGCAGACACCCTGGTCGGCAACGATGTCTACAACAGGAGCGAGGACGACCTCGGCGACATCAAGGAAATCATGCTCGACATGCGCAGCGGCCGTGTCAGCTATGCCGTGCTGTCCTTCGGCGGCTTCATGGGCATGGGCGAGAAGCTCTTCGCCGTCCCCTGGGAGGCGCTGACGCTGGACACCGAGAACAAGCGCTTCACGCTGGACATCGAGAAGGAACGCCTGGAGTCGGCGCCCGGCTTCGACAAGGACCATTGGCCCGACATGGCCGACCCGGGCTGGGAGAAGAGCATCCACGCCTGGTACGGCACGCAGCCCAAGGCAACGTCGCCGCCGCTGTGACGAAGGTCTGAACCTGGCACCGGGGGCGTGCCGCATGTCCCCGGCGCCAGGCCGTGCTTCAGCAGCCGAGTCTCAGATGCGTCCCATCAACAGCAGCACCAGCACGATGACGACGATGAGCCCGATGCCGCCGCTGGGCCCGTAGCCCCAATTGCGACTGTGCGGCCAACTCGGTATGGCACCGATCAGCATCAGCACCAGGATGATCAGCAGGATGGTTCCCAAGCTCATGATATTTCTCCAGCGCAGCCCTCTGCACGTGTCCCGCAGCGTAGGCGCATGCGCCTCGCGCATCGGTGCGTTGCCGTACCAACCTGCCTTGCGGCCGACGCACTGCATGACCCGCGTGGCCCGCTGTGTCGGGCCCTTCCACCGCGCCTGGAGCGCAACGCCATGAGCGCTGCTTCACGTCAGGAACCGACCGGTCGCTCCTGCCCGCGCTGCCAGCGCCGCACCGACCGCGTGGCGCGGCGCTGGTTCGAACGCCTGCTGAGCGTGTTCATGCCCGTGGTGCGCTACCGCTGCGCCAGCCCGGGCTGCGGCTGGGAAGGCTTGCTGCTGCGCCGTCACCGCCTGCGCGGACGCGTCACGCGCCCGGCGGATGCTCGCTACCGGCCGCAGTGGCTGCAACCGGCGCGGGGGGATACCCGAAGCGAGCCGCCCGGGCCCTGAGTACCTGCGGGATTCATCGCGCGACGCTCGGGCGCCGCGCACCGCCGGTCATGGCGCTGGCGCGGCTGGCGCCGGGGTCGGCGTGACGAGCGGCTGGGTCAGCGTGATCAGCCCTTCGGCCACGTAGCTGCGGAAGTCGCCGATCGGCATGGCCGCCGAACCATGGGTCTCGCCGTCGGTCCAGCTCAAGGTGACATCGCTGGCGGTCGACTGCACCTCCACCGGGCCAGGGCGGATGGTGATGTGCACGCCGTCGCCTTCGCGGTAGGTGACCTTGCCCTGGATCCGTGCGCGCTGTGCCATCGGTGTACCCCTGTGGTTGACGAAGCATCCAGCATGCGCGGGCCACGCGGCGCCGGCCATCGGCGGGTCGCGGGCTGCAGCGCAGGGTTTGTCCTACGCGCGGGCGCAGGCGCAGACCGCGGCGTGCGCCAGCGCACGGAAGCCGCGTCGCCGCGGCGCGCACCATGGGGACTTCCCATCACACGTGGAGCGCGCAGCATGAGCAAGGGCCAGCACGGCAACAAGGAAGCCAAGAAGCCGAAGAAGGTGCACACGCCCAACCCGCCCGGCCTGCCCGCCAGCCTGGCGCCTTTGGTCGCCGCGCCGCCACGGCCGAAAAAGCGCTGACGGCGGGGCGGCCGCTGGAGCGCTGAAGCGCGGAATCCCGCGCAGTTGCATTCTTGACCTTGCTCAACACTGCGCTTGCGGCGGTGGCTAGGCTCGTGGACCAGAGCCGCAGGCGTGCCGTTGGCGCGGCATCCTGCAGGCCACTCCCAGACCCCACTTTTGGAAAGCCGCACCATGAGCACCGTCGCCCCCAGCATGTTGGCTCTGCAACGCCTCTATCACTGGGAAAGTTCCGCCCGCGACCGCATCGCGCTGACGCAGCCCATGGGCGGCGGTGTCACGCGCGACTTCACCTGGGGCCAGGTGGCCGACGAGGTGCGCCGCATGGCCGCGCACCTGCAGGCGCAGGGCTGGGAGCCGGGTTCGAAGGTCGCCATCCTGTCGAAGAACTGCGCCTGGTGGTTGATGAGCGACCTGGCCATCTGGATGGCCGGCCATGTCTCGGTGCCGCTCTACCCCACGCTGGCGCCCGACACCATCCGCCAGATCCTCGCCCACAGCGAGGCGAAGGCCTGTTTCGTGGGCAAGCTCGACGGCTGGGAGGGCATGAAGCCCGGCGTGCCGGCCGACCTGCCCTGCATCAGCTACCCGCTGTCGCCGCCCGATGCCATCACCCGCTACGAGGGCTGGGACGCGATCTGCAAGCGCGCCAACCCGCTGCAGGGCCAGCCGCTGCGCGGCGCCGACGAACTGGCCACGCTGATCTACACCTCGGGCACCACCGGCAAGCCCAAGGGCGTGATGCACAACTTCGGCAGCTTCGCCTGGGCGCTGGAAGCGGGCATGAAACGCATTGCCATGAGCGCGGACGACCGCATGCTGTCCTACCTGCCGCTGGCCCACGTCGTCGAGCGGGTGCTCGTCGAGCACGGCTGGCTGCGCAACGGCTTCCACGTCTACTTCGCCGAGTCGCTGGAGACCTTCACCGCCGACCTGCAGCGTGCACGGCCGACGATCTTCTTCTCGGTGCCGCGGCTGTGGGTCAAGTTCCAGCACGGCATCCACCACAAGATGCCCGAGGCCAAGCTGTCGCGGCTGCTGTCGATACCGCTCATCGGCGGCCTGGTGCGGCGCAAGATCCAGAAGGCGCTGGGCCTGGACCAGTGCCGCTTCGCCGCCGGTGGCGCCGCGCCCATGCCGGTGGCGCTGCTGGCCTGGTACCGCCGGCTCGGCGTGCCCGTCAACGAAGGCTACGGCATGACCGAAAACCTGGCCGTCTCGCACCTGACGGTACCCGGGCACAACCAGGAAGGCACGGTGGGCCCGACCTACGAAGGCGTCGAGGCGCGCATCGACCCGGGCAACGGCGAGGTGCAGATGCGCAGCCCGGCGCTGATGCTGGGCTACTACAAGGAGCCCGAGGCCACGCGCGTGAGCTTCACCGAGGACGGCTGGCTGCGCACCGGCGACAAGGGGCAGATCGATGCCGAAGGCAAGCTGAAGATCACCGGCCGCGTGAAGGACCTGTTCAAGACCAGCAAGGGCAAGTACGTGGCGCCGGCCCCCATCGAGGACAAGCTGGTGATGCACGACGCGGTGGAGGCCTGCGTGGTCACCGGCGCCAACCTGGGCCAGCCGCTGGGCATCGTGATGCTCAACCCCGAGGCGCTGGCCACCCTCGGCGACGCCACGGCGCGGGCCGGGCTCGAGACCTCGCTGGCCCAGCACCTGCGCGAGATCAACGCCACGCTCGACCCGCACGAGCAGCTGGCCTGCATCGTCGTGGCCAGCAGCACCTGGTCGGTGGACAACGACATCATCACGCCCACCTTCAAGGTCAAGCGCAACCGCATCGAGGACCTGTACGCCGTGCACTACGAGCGCTGGGAAGCGTCGGGCAAGCCGGTCATCTGGCAGACTGCGTGACCTACAACAAGGACCGGAGACAAGTCATGACGAACAAGACGATGGCGCGCCGCCTGGCCGCCTGCGTGGTGGGGCTGGCCTCGCTGGCCGCGTTTGCGCAGCCGGCCGAACTGGAAGGCGTGAAGCTGGCGTCGACGGCGCAGGTGGGCGCAGCGACGCTGCAGCTCAATGGCGCGGGTGTGCGCACCCGGGCCATCTTCAGCGTCTACGTCGCGGCGCTGTACGTGCCGCAGAAGAGCGCCGACGCGGCTGCGCTGCTGGCGCAGAAGGGGCCGCGCCGCATCACGCTGACGATGCTGCGCACGGTGGACGCCGACACCTTTGCCGAGGCGCTGAACGACGGCCTGCGCAAGAACCACAGCGAAGCACAGATCGCCGGCTTCAAGGCACAGATCGACACACTGAACGCCAACCTCAAGGCCGCCGGCGAAGCCAAGAAGGGCGACGTGATCCAGCTCGAATTTGCGCCCGAAACCGGCACGCGGGTCACTGTCAACGGCCAGGCGAAGGGCAGCGCGATCCCCGGCGAGGACTTCTACACCGCCGTGCTGCGCATCTGGCTGGGCGACAAGCCCGTCGACGCCAACTTGAAGAAGGGCTTGCTCGGGACGTAGCAGCCCGCGGCCGGCGTTTCAGCGCCGGCCGCGCCACCAGCGCAAGGCGAAGGGCGCGGCGGCGCCCAGCGCCGGCACGGCGATGCCGATCATCCACAGCAAGCCCAGCGCATCGGCTTCGTCGGTGATGCCGAAGGCGGCCTGCAGCGTGCAGACCAGGTCGTAGCAGCCGTTGTCGGCCCAGCGGTTGACCAGGCCGGCAGCCACCATCAGCGTGGCGCCGGCCGCCAGCCCCGCTGCCCCGCGCCAGGTGGCGCCGGCCCAGGTCAGCGGCGCCTGGCGCCAGCGTGAACCGCGGCCCTGCTTGCCGCCCCGTTTCTGCCCCAGCAGCGCATCGAGCAGGTCGTCCATGTCCTCGTCGAAATGCGCCGTGCGCAGCGAGAAGGCGTTGATCGACGACAGCGCCTTCAGGTCGGCCGGCTGGTCCCCCGGGCGTGGCATGCGGGTGTCGTCCAGCAGGATGGGCACCAGCAAGGCCTTGCTGGCCAGCGCCAGCCGCACTTCGCGGCGTACCATGTCCTCGTCGTCGAAGAGCCGCGTCTTGCCGCTGGCGCCCACCGGCCCCGCCCACTGCGGCCCGATGAGCACGAAGGCGTGGCTGACCTGGGCCAGCGTGTCCTGGATCTTGCGCTCGAAGTTCTCGCCCGGCGCGATGCCGTCGACATCGAGGAAGACCTCGTCGACCGCGGGTATGCCGTCGAGGAACTGCGCCATGCGCCCGGCGGTGACCTGGCTGTCGGCGCGGCGGTAGGAGAGGAAGAGCTTCATCGTCGGCCGCGGCTACCGCTCAGAGCAACTGGGCCTTCTTCAGGTGCTGCGGTGCGCGCAGCCGGCCGCTGGGCGGAATCTGCCGCGCGTCGCCGTCGGTGGCGCCTTTCTGGAACTCGTAGACCAGCGCCACCACCTTGTACTTCCAGCCGAAGGGCACGCTGCCGTAGGCCGGCGGCAGCGCGGCGCTGCCGTCCCTGGCGATGGCGCGCAGTTCGCCCGGCGACGGCGACGGTGTGGTGGCGGCGATGCCGACATCGGAGACGACGAAGACGATCTGCCGGTAGTAGCCCGGCGGCGCGTGGAACAGGCGCCTGAGGTAGCCCGCCAGCGTGAAGCCGGGTTCGGCGGTGGTCGGCGCGAAACCCGCCGCGCCGGCCTTGCGCGCACCGTCGGGCTCGATCTGCTCCAGGTCGAGCATCACCGCGAAGCCGTTGCAGCCCGCGCCCAGGTAGCGCGGCCCGAGGTAGCCGGCCGCAGCGATCGAGCCTTCGAGCTTGCGCGCCACGTCCATCAGCGTCTTGCCCTCGCTGCCGTCCGGGAACAGCAGGTAGGGCGCGATCAAAGCACTGTCGCTGGGGGCCGGTGGGCTGGGCCACGGGAAGGGGGACAGTTCGCGTGACACGCAAGCGCCAGCACCGCCACCGTTGGCCGTGGGTGGCCGCACCGGCACGGGTGCAGGCGCCGGCGGGGGCGGGGGCGGCGGTGCCGCCGTCTCGACCGGCGGCGGTTCGGCGCCCGCCGAAGGTGGCGCTGAAGTCTCGGGCGGTGGCGAGGTTGCCGGCGGCGCCTCGCGTGGCGGCGCCGACGACTGGCTGCAACCGATCAACGCCGCGGCTGCGGCCACCAGCAGGGCACCCAGCAGCCCCCGCATCGCGTTCCCGTGCGCCATCACTCACCTCACGTCGACTGGCCTTGCAGGGCACCGCGGCCCCGCATGGGGCATCGTAGATCAAGCCCTGCGCGCGGAGGAGGCGCCGGCTCGCTTCACGCTGCGCCTGCGCACCTCATCGGCAGCGGCCGGCGTCGTCGAGCTTCAGATGTTCCCGCAGCCACGCCCGCTCGCGCTGCCGTGCGTGTTTCGTGGCGCTCTTCTCCTCGGGGTTCTGGTCGGCGCGGAAGTCGAAGGCGCGCCGCGCCATCGGGTACATCTGCAGCGCAACCGGCACACCGCGTTCCGACAGCGCGTAGAAGGCGCGGCCGTTGACCATGCGGCGCAGTTCGAAGTCGGCGTCGCCGATCAGCATCAGCGTCGGTGCTTCGAGTCGGGCAAGTTCGGGTGCCACCGAGAACAGCTGCTGCGGCTCGGGCGCGTTGGGGTTCTGGAAGTGGCCGTACCAGGCCACGAGCGCGCCGATGTCGCGGCCACGCTTGGCCGCCAGGCGCAGCGCGAAGTAGGGGCCGCGCGACTTGGCGACGATGCCCACCGGCTGGCGGCAGGCCTGCGGGTGGCGCAGCAGCGCGTCGAGTGCGGCCTCGACGTCGTCCTCGGTCTCGGGCAGGTGGCGGTCGGGCCAGCGCTCGACCATGTTGGCGGCCAGCCAGTCGGGTGCGATCACCAGGAAGCCGTCGCGCGCCAAGGCCTGGACATGGGCGCGGTCGACGTCCTCGTAGCCACGCTTGGCGTGGATGTAGAGCACGGGCGGCCAGGGCCCGCTGCCGGCTGGCCGGGCGATCTCCACCGGCACCTCGGTACTGCCATGGCGCACGGTGGCCTTTTCGACCGTTTGCGCAGCGGCGCCCAAAGGCAGCATCAGCGCAAGCACGAGGGTGAAGCTTCGGATCAACGGTGCCTCCTCACAGGCCTGGAAACAGCCCCGCAGGATTGCACCGCCCACGCCGCAGCGTGAGAGGGTTTTCACAGCATGCCGATGACCCTAGCCGCGCGGTCGGCGGCGCCGCCGCCGGTACAGCGCCATCAGCGGCGTCACCGACACGCCGTGCACGACGATCGATGTCACCACCACCGCCACCGTCAGCGCCACCAGCGTGTCCGCATGGGCCTTGGGCAGGCCGTGGTTGAGGGCATAGGTCAGGTAGTAGAGCGAGCCGATGCCGCGGATGCCGAACCAGCCGATGAGCCGTCGCTGCAGCCGCGAGGTGCTCGAGCCCAGCAGGCCCAGCGCCACCGACAGCGGCCGCACCGCCAGCAGCATCAGCGGCACGAACCACCAGGCCGCCGGCAGCCAGGGCACCGACCACAGCAGCGTGCCCAGCAGCACCACGCCGACCATCTCGCCGATGCGGTCGAGCTGCTCGTTGAAGCTCATCACCGCGTGCGCCATCCAGGCCGACGCATGCTGGCCGCTCACCGCCAGGTCAGCGGCCCCGTCGGCAGCCGGCCCGGGCAGCGGGTGGTCGTGGGCCTGCGCCACGACGGCCACCGCCGCCGCCTGGGCCACGGGCGTGGTGGCCAGGCCCAGAGTGAGCGCCGCGGCTTCGGTATCGACACGCGCCGTGTGGCGCAACGCCAGCCCGGCGGCGAACACGGCCAGGAAGCCGTAGCCATGCGCCAGCACCGCGATGCCGTAAGACAGTCCGATGAGGCCCAGCGCGAGGAAGTTCTCGTAGCCCACCGCGACGTGGTGGGTGCGGCGCAGGTACAGCACCAGCTTGCCCAGCAGGCCGCCCAGTGCGGCGCCGATGGCCACGCCGGCAGCGGTGGCCCACAGCACGTCCACCGCCAACCAGCGCCAACCCCAGGCGCCGATCTCGTGCGCGCCGACCAGGCCCAGCCCCAGCATCACCACCGGAAAGGCGGTGCCGTCGTTGAGGCCACCTTCGCCGGTGAGCGCAAAACGCAGCTGGTCGCGGTCGGTGGGGCTGTCGACCTGCACGTCGGTGGCCAGCACGGGGTCGGTGGGTGCCAGGATGCCGCCCAGCAGCACGGCCACGCCCAGCGGCAGTCCCAGCAGCCAGACGCCGGCGGCGGTGACCAGCGCCACCGTGGCCAGCATCGACAGCAGCGCCAGCCGCAGCGGCGGGAACCAGCGCTTGTCGTGCAGGCCGACGCTCATCTTCAGCCCCGAGGTGAAGAGCGACAGCAGCACGATGATCTCGGTGAGGTGTTCGAGCAGGCGCGAGCGGTCGAAGAAGTCGGGCGCGGCCAGCGCCAAGCCCAGCGGACCGACGACGACGCCGGCAGCCAGATAGAGCATCGAGGTGCTGACCGGCACCCGCGACAGCATCGAGCCGCCCAGCGCCATGAAGACGAGCAGCGCGCCGCCCAGCGTGAACCAGATGGCGAGGGTCATCGGGCAGGCCCGCGCGGGTGGTGTGTGACGGCTGGCGGCCCGTTGCGGACGTTCGGGTCTTCGTTACCGTCTGCGTGCCTGAAGTGGCGCAGGAGCAGGCCGCCGGGGTGCTCTGCTGCGTTCATGTC